>Ga0210020_1003476_pt1 | contig 12221 bp, 12 predicted proteins | sample CryGeymeta201514_FD_183980 | JGI IMG/M metagenome (GOLD analysis project Ga0210020, IMG submission 183980) | Groundwater microbial communities from Crystal Geyser aquifers in Utah, USA - Crystal Geyser metaG 2015-14 (SPAdes) (version 2) | ecosystem: Environmental > Aquatic > Deep subsurface >... | reverse complement strand
TCGATCGCTCTCCTTTGCCCCTGAGCCTAACACAAAATCTCTCAGCGAGAGGCGACATCTATCCTGACACGGGGGGGAACTGCGCCGCCGACTCCTCGCCACCATCACCGAGACCTTTTGTCCCCCCTCGCCCTCCGGGAGAGGGGCCGGGGGTGAGGGGTTGCTGACCGAATACCAGATCCGCGGCGCCTTCGCCCGCTATATGGAAGACCTGAAGGCCGACCTCAAGTCGATCGCCGCCAGCGGCTGGGGGGCAGAGCTGATCCATGATGCCGACATTCTGGAGAGCCAGTTCCCGGAACTGTTGGCCGAGAACGAGCAGAAGCGCCTGCGGCTGGCCGAGCTTTCGGCCCTGTTTGCCGCCGCCGATGAGGAGGATTACGAGGATAGCGACGACACCGGCGTGCTCCCCGCCGAGGAGGTCAAGGCGCTCAAGGCCGAGCTGAAGGAGGCCAGGGCACAGGCCAAACTCGCCAAGCGGGAGGGGCGGAGCGCGAAAGCGTTTCTCGCCCGGGCGGAGGCCGCCGAGGCGCGGCTGGCGCGGCACAAGGCGCTGGAGGACGAGGCGAAGCAGTTGAAGGCGGAGCTGCGGGCGACGGAGAAGAAGCAGGAGGAGCTGGTCGCCGCCGCCCGCGAGAAGATCGACCGCGACGAGGCCCGGCGGGTGATCCTCGATCGCCTGCACCGGCTGCTAGTGCAGACTTACGAGGGGTATTTGCGGGCCGACCAGCGGGCGTGTCTGGCGGCGCTGGAGAATCTGCATCGGAAGTATGCGGTGACGGCCAAGGAGATCGAGGCCCGGCGGGATGCGGCGGCGGCGAGGTTGAGGGGGTTTTTGGTGGAGTTGGGGTATGAGTGAGTAACCGTCTGTCCCCTTCGGACGAATTGCAAAGAAACTCGTCAACGGCGGGACGCCTCCCACCGATGTGCCCCGTTATTGGAGCGGACAGATCCCCTGAGTCACCGGGGCTGACTTTACACCGGCTGGCATCGGAGAGTTCAGGCGATTTGTTTCGGATGCGGCAATCAGGGAGACGGCAGCAAACGTCATCGAGGAAGGTCAGCTTTTGCTGGTCACCCGAACCGGGGTTGGGAAGCTCGCTATTGCACCCTGCGATATCGCCATCAGCCAAGATATCACCGGGATTTATGTTGATGAGAAGCAGGCTGACACAGTCTTCCTTTTCCATCGAATGCGGCAGGGTGTTGAAGACCTGAAGAAGCTGAACCAAGGAACCAGCATCAACGGAATTATCCGGTCTGACCTTGTCTCTTATCCAGTGAAGTTGCCACCACTCCCCCAGCAGCGCCGCATCGCCGAAATCCTTTCAACGCTGGACGAAGCGATTGAGCAGACGGAGGCGCTGATTGCGAAGATGCAGCAGGTCAAGGCGGGGCTGATGCACGACCTTTTCACCCGCGGGGTCACCCCCGACGGCCGGCTTCGTCCCACCCGCGAACAAGATCCCGATCTCTACAAAGAATCACCGCTTGGGTGGATTCCGAAGGAGTGGGAGACAAAACCGATCGCGAGCATTTCTGAATCGTTGATTGATGGGCCATTCGGATCAAATCTCAAGAGCGAACACTACGTTGTGGAGCCAGGCGTCCGGGTAGTACGACTTCAGAATATTCAAGAGGGTTATTACAATGACGGCGACCCAGTTTTTATTTCGCAGCGGCACGCTGATTATCTGTCGCGTAATGCAGTAACCCCCGGCGATGTGTTGATTGCTGCTCTCGGAGACGAAAACTATCCTGTCGGAAGGTCATGCTGTTATTCGACCGATTTACCACCAGCTATTAATAAAGCGGATTGTTTCAGATTGCGATGTTTGCCTGCTCTGGCTCTCAATGCTTATGTGATGCATTTTCTAAACACAGCTACTGCCAGAAATCAGCTTAAACGGTACGAACAAGGCGTAACAAGAAGGCGAACTAACTTGGGGAATTTTCGTCGTGTTGTAGTCGCTCTTCCTCGAATAGTGGAGCAAGAAATCATTATTCAGAGGCTTGTCATAGCCAATGAACAGGTCGAAACCGCAAAGTTGCATGTGGAAAAACTCCACCAACAAAAGCACGGACTCATGCACGACCTACTGACCGGTCGAGTTTTAGTTCCCGTGGTCAATGCAAAGGGTGTTTCGATTACTTCTGTGCCCTTTAGCTTTGAGGTGAATTCATGACCTCCCCAAACCCGTTTTCCGCAGTTGATGCCTCGCTTGGTTACCTCTATCAGGTGCGGTCGGCATTGTTCTGGTCCTTACGGCGGCTGAAGGATGAACCCGATTTCCTTGTGTCGATAGAGACTCTCGATGACGTAACTTTTGAGACTACGGGGGGGAATGCTACAGATCTCCTTCAGATAAAGCACCATCTCAAGGGGACCGCGTCCCTGACTGATGCCAGCCCTGATCTTTGGAAGACGCTCAGAATCTTGTTCGAGGGTCATGCATCCGGGAGTATACCTCCAACCGCTAACCTCTATCTCGTAACAACCGGCATTGCACCTGATGGCTCGGCAGCTTCGCGGCTTCGTGCCAGCTCTCGGGACATTGTGGCGGCCCAGCAAACGCTGGACGTCACAGCAACATCATCAACAAATCAGACTAACAAGAGCGCTTATGAGGCGTACCTCAAGGCAACCTCGACCGAGCGCACAGCGATTCTCGACAAGGTAGTGGTTATCGATGCCGCGCCGTCGGTGGGAGATCTTGATAGCGAGCTGCGTCAGGAAGTCTATTGGGCGGCAGGGAAGGAACACCACGCCGCGTTTCTCGATCGTTTAGAGGGTTGGTGGCTGCGTCGCATCGTTGGGCAACTGACCGGTACGCCTCAAGACAGAATTGGATCTGTAGAACTTGAGGCGCAAATGTCGGACTTGCGTGAGCAATTTAAGCAAGAATCTCTTCCCATAGATGACGATCTTCTTGAGTTCACCCTCGATGACGCGACCGCCGCCGCCCATAAAGACTCTACCTTCGTGAGACAACTGGAGATTATTAAGGCTGGGAAACACCGCATCGCCGCCGCTATTCGGGACTACTACAGGGCTTTTGAACAACGCTCCCGATGGCTCCGTGACGATCTGGTTGTCGGCTTAGATCTGCACAAGTACGAAAAGCGTCTTGCGGAAGAATGGGAGTTAGTTTTTGAAGCGATGTGCGATGACATTGGCAGTGACGCTGCGAATGATGCTAAAGAGCAGGCAGCGCGTTCAGTGTTGGCATGGGCAGAGCGTACCAGCATTCCAATTCGCCCAAATGTAACCGAACCGTTTGTGACACGTGGATCGCTACATCTGCTGGCTGACGATAAGCGGATTGGGTGGCACCCGGAATTTCAAGTTCAACTTAAATCCCTATTGATTAATAAGGGAGGGGCATCATGACTGATTGGGAGAATCGATCACGAGAGGAACGAAGTCTACTGAATCCTGCCTTTTGCGCGACTTTGATGTGGCGCGCTATCCGTGGTTATGCCAGCAGTGGAGGCGGTTCTCTATCGTTTGAGGAGTCATTCCTTTTCTGCCGTTGGTGCTTCATCGTGAGATCAGGGAAAGGCTCCCCCGCTCGACGCGTTCGTCATTGGCAGTGTGGCTCGATGAAAACCCCTTGGCGCGTGGGAAAGTAACGAGTCGCGCACGCTTGTTGGTCCCATTTAGCAAGGAGGCTTTGGCTTTCGGAGGCCTTCACGGGTTTATTCGGATCGAAGGGGGAAAGCTGTTCGCAGCGGATTCACGGAAGAAAGATGTAAACCGAATACTCAATGAGTCGAGTGCTGAGGTCAGAGACTGCGCTAACCGTTCAGAATTTGTTGGAAAATGGTTTTCAGAAACCGGCAGCGCATCAACAGTTCTAGCTCTGATTGGAGTGCGACCATGACAATACAGCTTTTGGACATCGTTGTTTTTAGTCACGATGGTCGGCGACGTATCCTTTCGCTAAATAGTGGCAGGGTAAACATCATTACCGGCGCTTCTAAAACCGGGAAGTCTACTCTTGTCGACATCGTTGATTATTGCTTCGGCGCAGGTGAATGCAGGGTTCCCGAAGGTCCCATACGAAGGTCAGTGTCGTGGTTTGGGGTCCGGTTACAACTGAAGACGGGACAAGCCTTTGTGGCCAGGCGTTGCCCAGGACCGCGAGCTTTATCCAGCGAGGATTGTTTTGTTGAAATAGCAGACGAGATCGTGGTGCCGGAGGCGGCCCGGTTAAGGCAGACCACGAACTCGAAGGGGCTCGGCGCGCTTCTTACTGGCTGGACAGGGATACACGACAACATTCACGAACCACCACCAGGGCAGACACGACAGGTGCTGTCGGCTAACGTTCGTCACGCTCTGGCACTGTGTTTCCAGCCACAAGATGAAATTATTCGCCGCCAGCAACTCTTCCATGGTGCCTCTGACAATTTCTTCGCCCAAGCACTAGGAGGGGGTCCGGGGGAGGGTGGATCTGCGGCGCTACAACGCAGAAAGGCGTCAGCTCGGCTTATAGCTCGATTTCCGAGCCTGAGATGACGTCACGCCACCTGCAGATGAATCCGCTTCCCCAGGGTCCGAAGTGCTTTTTCGATGGTGGGCAACTTGGTCCCATGGTGCGGGTCGAGAATCCGGCGAACTTCTTTCTCGTTGACATCCATGAGGCTTGCCAATGCGGCCTTGCTGATGTGCCTTTCCCGCATCGCCAGATAGAGGGCGGCTTTCAGTGCCATCTGGGCCGGAAGAGTGACGGCATGAGAGCCGGGGGCTAACCGGGAGGGCGCGGGAATATCTTCGCCGTCGTCGATACGGCCGGCAATGGCTTCTTCAAGACAGTCTTCGGCCATCGCCAGGGCTTCTTCCAGGTTGCTGCCAGAGGTCAGAGCCTCGGGGATATCGGGAAAGCTGACGACTAAACCGCCGCCCTCTTCAGGGGCAAGGTTCGCCGGGTAGGTGAATCGATCTTCCATTTGTTGTTACCTCCCTGTGGTGTTTGTTGCCTCGGCATCAGAACTGGTCTTTATCGATGTCAAGTTGCTTCAACATGGCGGAAAGCAGGCTGGGGCCGATTTCGCTCCGCTTCACGGTGGTTTTTTTGTCTCCGTAGTAGAGGGTGCCGTGGCTGCCTTTGCCGTGCTTCTGATCGAAACGAACGGCAACGTCATTCTTCTTGCCGAGTTTCTTCACTTTTTTGATGAATTCGTCGCCATTCATGGTTCTTATTGTCGGGCAAAAATGTCCGAGTGTCAACCGGGAAATCCGGACAAAAATGTCTTTTTTTGAATTCGTGGGCGAGTCCAGCCGATCAGACGTTCATTGCCGGAGGGGGAAACCATGAACAAACGCCCAGCCATACTCCGCCCCAGCGGCGGCTACCGCCGCCTGCGGTCGTTTCAGTTGGCCGAAATCATCTACGACGGCACCGTCTCGTCCTGCGACCGCTTCGTCAGCAAGCGCTCGCGAACCCATGAGCAGATGGTGCAGGCGGCGCGCAGCGGGCGGCAGAGCATCGCCGAAGGGAGCCGGGCCTCGGCTTAGTATAGTAGTTGCGCAGTTGTTCAAATTTAAGTTGAATATTATCGTATTTACTGTACACTCAGGTATATTTCTTGCGCAGTAATTCAATTTAAGCATGAACTACTACATGCCAGGAGTACTTTGGAAAAGCTCACAGGCATAGGCAATCTGGATAGGGAACGGCTGGCAGCGATCCTGCGCGGTACGAAGGGGACCATATCTGTTGCCCAGGCTGCAGTTATCCTGAACGTTTCCCGGACAGATGCTGCCAAGATGCTCTCGCGCTGGAACAAGAAAGGGTGGCTCTCCCGCGTGCGGCAGGGGCTGTATGTGCCGGTGCCCCTTGAGGCAACCACGCCCGATGTCCCCTTGGAGGACCCCTGGCTGATCGCCGCAACACTCTTTGCCCCCTGCTACATCGGCGGCTGGAGCGCCGCCGAACACTGGGATCTCACCGAGCAAATCTTCCGCACCACCGTGGTCTTAACCCAGCTCACCCCCCGTGATCGCACGCCGGTCCTTAAAGGGGCAGCGTTTCTGCTCTGTTCCATCAACGAGAAGAAAATGTTTGGTCTCAAGCCGGTCTGGCGCGGTCAGGTCAAGGTTTCGGTTTCAGATCCCACCCGGACAATCCTCGATATGCTGGCTGACCCTCGTCTGGGGGGCGGCATACGCTCGGCAAATGACATACTGATGAACTATCTGCACTCGGAGTCGAAAAACCTGGAGCTGCTGCTGGACTATGCCGACCGGCTCGGCAATGGTGCGGTTTTCAAACGCCTGGGTTTCTTGCTGGAGCGGAACGCTGCCGACGAGCGGGCCACCATCGAGCTGTGTCTGCAGCGATTGACCAAGGGCAACACCAAGCTCGATCCGAAACTGCCAACGAAGCGGCTGGTATCCCGCTGGCGTCTCTGGGTGCCGGATAACTGGCTGAAGGAGATGGCATGATCGACCGGCAGGAACTGACTGAGCTGGCGCGGGAGCTTTCCCTGTCACTGCCGGTGGTGGAAAAGGATTACGTCCTCGGCTGGTTACTGGCGGGCATATCCGCCCATGAAGCTCTTGCCGGTCCGTGGGTTTTCAAGGGGGGGACCTGTCTCAAGAAGTGCTACTTCGAGACTTACCGCTTTTCGGAGGACCTCGATTTTACCGTCACCGAGGCGGCCCATATTGACGAAGAGTTTCTTCTGGAGGCATTCCGGACGATATCGGACTGGATTTATGACCAGAGCGGCATCGAAATTCCGGCCGACCAGATTCGTTTCAGAGTCCTTGACATTGCCGGGGGCGGGAGGTATGCCGAGGGCCGGGTTTACTACGTCGGCCCCATGCAACAACGACGCAATCTGGCCCGTATCAAATTCGATCTGACGACCAAGGAAAAGCTGGTTCTGGAACCGGAACTGCGGGAAGTGCATCATCCTTATTCCGACCGGCCGGAAGCAGGGATACATATCCTCAGCTACTGCGTTGAGGAGGTTTTTGCCGAGAAGGTAAGGGCACTGGCGGAACGGGAGCGGCCTCGCGACCTCTATGACGTGGTTCACCTCTACCGCCATGACGAGATTCGCCCTGACCGGTCGTTGGTGATGACCACCCTGCGTCAGAAGTGCGCATACAAATCAATCCCGGTCCCTACGACAGAATCACTGCTGCGGCCAGATGCGCGGGAGAAACTGTTGGCGGAATGGGAGGATATGCTCGCCCATCAACTGCCGGTGCTGCCACCTTTTGATCAGTTCTGGGATGAGCTGCCGCACGTCTTTGACTGGTTGTATGAAGTGAGTGAAAAGCCGGTTCTCGTCGGGATGGCGGCGGATCGTCCTGTTGACGAAACCTGGCAGCCTCCGTCAATGGTTCGTGCCTGGAATGCATCCATCCCGCTGGAATCGGTACGTTTTGCCGCAGCAAACCGGCTGTGCATCGATTTACGCTACCAGGGGAGCAACCGGCTCATCGAACCATACGCGCTACGCAGGAGCAAGGAGGGCAATCTGCTCCTCTGTGCGGTCAAGCATGAGTCAGGGGAATCGAGAACATACAGGGTCGATCGGATCGAAGGGGTCAAGGTCTCGGCCGTGCTGTTCATTCCGAGATTCACTGTCGAGCTGACCCCGGCCGGGCCCTTGCACGCCCCGACAATCGAGCGCCCGCGGCAGGCAGTGCCTCTGCCGACCGGAATGCGCAGTACTCCCCGCAGATCCGGCCTCGGTGGCGGGTCTGGTCCCAAATACATCTTCAAGTGTCCCGCATGCGGGAAACAGTTCACGCGCAAAACATATGACGCCAGTCTGAACCCGCACAAGAACAAGCAGGGATATCCCTGTTACGGGAGCTTTGGTCAGCACGTCCGCACGGAGTATTGAGGGAATTCATGTCCGAATACCTCCACGTCGAAAAACCCTTCCTCGACCAACTCGCCGCCCTCGGCTGGACGGTCATCGACCAGGGCCACTGGTTTATCCCCTGCGACCCCGCGGCCAGCCTGCGCGACACCTTCCGCGAATGGCTCCTCCCCGAGATCTTCCGCGAGGCCGTGCGCACCATTAACGTTACCTCTGACGGCACCCCCTGGCTGAGCGACCGCCAGTTAGAGGACCTGCGTTCCCAGATCTTGCGCCAGCCCAACCGCACACTGCTCGAAACCAACGAGGCGATCCAGGCCCTCTTCCTCAAGGCCCAGGTTGACCGCAACGAAATCACCGGCGAGAGCGACCCGGTGGTGCAACTCATCGATTTCGCCCACCCCGAACGCAATCAATTCCATGCTATCAACCAGTTCCGCATTGATACCCCCGGTTGCGTCAAGACCAGCATCATCCCCGACATCGTACTGTTCGTAAACGACATTCCGCTGGTGGTGATCGAAGCGAAGATCGGTGACGCCACTACCGCCAACCCGATGCACGCCGCCTTCGAGCAACTGCTGCGTTACCGCAATGGCCGCCCGGAAACCCTGGCCTCCGGTCTGCGCGAGGGGGAGCCGCGCCTCTACCACACCAACCTGCTATTAATTCGAACTTGTGGCGAGAAGGCCGAGTTCGGCACCATCACCTCGGGTCATGAACACTTTTACGCCTGGAAGTACGCCCTCACCCCAGCCCTCGCCCAAAGGGCGAGGGAGAACGGCCTTGACAGCTACACCCCGCCGCTGGGGATCGAGCGCGAACAGGAACTGCTGATTCAGGGGTTGCTCGCCCCGCCGACATTGATCGAGGTGCTGCGCCCCTGCACCGTCTTCATGGATACCGATTCCGGCAAGCGGGTGAAGGTGGTCTGCCGTTACCAGCAGTATCGCGCCGCCCGCCGCCTTGCCGAGCGTTTGCGTAGCGGCAAAAATGCCGAGGAGCGCTCGGGGGTGGTCTGGCACACCCAGGGCTCGGGCAAATCGCTGACCATGGTTTTTGTCGCCCGCATGCTGCGCGCCTCCACCGACCTGTCCGACTTCAAGATTCTGCTGGTTAACGACCGCGTTGATCTCGAAGAACAGCTCGCCGCCACCGCCAAGCTCATCGGCGGCAAAGTCAATGTCATCGAGAGTACCGCTGATCTGCGCCAGCACCTTGCCACCGATGCCTCCGACATCAACATGGTCATGGTGCACAAGTTCATGGAGCGGGCCGAGGCGTTGCCGCTGATGGTCGCCGAAGCGCTGGCCAACTATCGACCGCCGCCCTCAGGCGCGACTTTTGGCGTCGTCAATCCCTCCGAACGCATCCTGTTGATGATCGACGAAGCGCATCGCACGCAAGGGTCGGATCTCGGCGAAAACCTCTTCGAGGTTTTCCCCAACGCCGCCCGCATCGCCTTCACCGGCACCCCGCTGATCACTGAGCAGCACGGCAGCAAGCGCACGGTAAAACGCTTCGGAGAATATATCGATACCTACAAGCTGATGGACGCCGTACATGACGGCGCGACCCTGCAGATCCTCTATGAGGGGCGCACGGCGGACTCGGCGCTGATGGACAAGCACGGCTTCGACACCAAGTTCGAGGATCTCTTCGGCAACCGCAGCGAGGAGGAGCTGGCCGCCATCAAGAAGAAGTACGGCGCCAGCGGCGATATTCTCGAAGCCGAGCAGCGCATCGCCGCCATATCCCGCGATCTGGTGGCGCACTACATCGACAACATCCTCCCCGATGGGTTCAAGGCCCAGGTGGTCTGTCACTCCAAACTGGCGGCGATTCGCTATCAGAGGGCGATTCGCGAAGCGTTGGCCGAACGCCTCGACCGCGAGAAACTCCAACCGGTGCCCGACCTCAGCCTTATCCGCCGCATCGCCTTTTTGAAAGCGGTGGTGGTGATCTCCTCCGACTCCACCAACGAACTCGCCGCCATCACCGAGGCGCGCCGGGAGGCGAAGCGCTGGAACGCGGTGGAGAACTTCTGCAAGCCTTTCGATTTCGACGATCCGGACAAGGAGCTGAGCGGCATCGCCTTTCTCATCGTTTGCGACATGCTCCTCACCGGCTTCGATGCGCCGGTGGAGCAGGTGATGTACATCGACAAACGGCTGCGCGAACACAACCTGTAGCAGGCCATCGCCCGCGTCAACCGGGTGACCAGGAACAAGCACCGGGGTTTCATCGTCGATTACATCGGACTTGCCAACCATCTGATGGAGGCACTCAGCATCTATTCCGATGAAGATATCGCGAACCTCCAGCAGGGGTTGAAGAACCGCCTCAGCGAGCTGCCGATTCTGGAGGAGCGCTACCAGCGCCTGCTGCAATATTTCCGTGGCGCCGGGGTCGAGGCGATCGAAGCGTTCGTGAAGGGGGAACAGGCCACCCCCGAAGCCGATGTGGCGGTGGTCCATGCGGCGGCCTCCGCGATGCAGGAGATCAAACGCCGCGCCGACTTCGAGGTCTATCTGAAGAAGTTCCTCCAGAGCCTCAACCTGATTCTCCCGCATGCGGCCGGACATCCCTATCGCGGCCCGGCCCGGCGCTTCGGCTATCTGCTGCGCATGGTCAAGGAACGCTTCAAGGACGACTCCCTCGACATCGCCGATGCCGGCGCCAAGGTTAAGGCGCTGATCAACGAACATCTCATCGATCTCGGTGTCAATCCGAAGATCCCGCCGATCGAGCTCCTCTCAGACGACTTTATTGCCAACGTGCAGAAACATTCCCAAGGGAATCCGGAAGCGAAAGCGAGCGAGATGGAGCTGCCATCCGCAAGCATTGCACGGTGCACTTTGACGAAGACCCGGCCTTCTACAAACGCCTGAGCGAGAAGCTGGAGAAGCTGATCCAGGAGCATAAGGAGCAATGGGAGTTCCTGGCTGAAGGGTACGAACACCTCCGGTGTGAAGCGCTGGCGGGGCGGACGGAGCCCGAGGAGGGATTGACCCGCGAGGCGACGACTTTCTACGATTATGTGGTGCAACTCGCCTTCGAGGGCGGCGAGGTTCCGCTCGCCCACCGGCAGCGGCTGAAGAAGCTCCTGACCGATATCGTCGAGATGCTGCAAGAGACCATCGGCATTATCGACTTCTGGAAAAAACCGATCGAGGTGAAGAAGTTGCGGGGGAATATCGGCACGGAGATCCTGTTGACCGAGATCCCGGAGCTGGTTGTAAAGCACGAACGGATTGCAGTGGAAATTGTGAAACTTGCTGAAAAGCGCCACCAGGACTTGACTCGATGAACGCCAAAAAGAAGGACGATATCACCTTTCAGGTCATCCGCAGCCGCCGCGCAACCGCCGACATCGTCATCGAGCGCGACGGCAGCATCGTCGTCCGGGCCCCGGAAACGATAACTGACGAACGCATCGAGGATATGGTTGAGGCGAAGCGTCTCTGGATCTACAAGAACCTCGCCGAGTGGCGCGACCTCAACGCCACCCGCGTGCTGCGCGAATACAAGAACGGCGAAGGCTTTCTTTATCTGGGACGTTCCTATCGCCTGCTGCTGGCGACAGAACAGGCTGAGCCACTCCTGCTCAAGAACGGACGCTTCTCCCTGCGTCGTGACCTGGTCGATGCCGGATCGATCGCAGGGGCACAGATCGTTTTCCGCGATTACTACATTGCCCGTGGCCAGGAACGTATCCGGCAACGCGTGAACTACTATGCCCCGAAGGTCGGAGTCGATCCCCGCGAGATCAATGTTCGTGAACTCGGCAACCGCTGGGCCTCCTGTTCACCGACCGGCAACCTCGCCTTCCACTGGAAGTGCATGATGGCCCCGCAAATGATCATCGATTACATCGTCGTTCACGAGCTCTGCCACTTTCATCATCTCGACCACACCGATGCCTTCTGGAATGAGGTCGACAAGGTGCTTCCGAACTACGCCGAGCGCAAGGAGTGGCTGCGGGTGAAGGGCGCGGGGCTGGATATTTAGAGTGGCGGCTCGACTGGATTTGGTACAGGGAGCTATGGCCCGTATTTCGTGACAGCGCAAGAAGAAAAAGGATCCTTTTTATCGATGACCGACATCTTAAGACCACATTCGGTAAAAGTTTGGATCAGCACCCAGTCGGTACTGCTGCCAGTCAAAATCAATTGATGGCGTTTTTAGAATAAAATTCGGTAATTGTTTACCATACAGAGCCCGAAACCGCCATGGATTCATGCGGCCCGTGGAATGGGGGACTTGATGCGGAGATGAATAAAGATAAAACGACAAGTGCAGTTTGTGTGATAAAGGAGTATCTTCAAGACTGCACGCCGTCGTCCGCTTCAAACCATTTACGCAGGAGATCT
>Ga0210020_1003473_pt1 | contig 12225 bp, 10 predicted proteins | sample CryGeymeta201514_FD_183980 | JGI IMG/M metagenome (GOLD analysis project Ga0210020, IMG submission 183980) | Groundwater microbial communities from Crystal Geyser aquifers in Utah, USA - Crystal Geyser metaG 2015-14 (SPAdes) (version 2) | ecosystem: Environmental > Aquatic > Deep subsurface >... | reverse complement strand
CGCCCATGCCCGCGTACTCCCAATCCAGCAGGCGCAGTTCGCCGATCTCGCCAGGGACATCCTCGTCCAGCCAGTTCAGGTTGAGCAGGTCGTCGTGACAGGGCGTGGGGACGTACGGGTCTTTCAGCAAAGCCTTCTCAACCTCGACTTTCTTCTGCATGATCCAATCCCAATCGAACGGAAATTTGCAGTTGTGGCGCTTCGACATGTCCGTCAGCATTTCCACGCGGCGGAAGACGTTGAACTCGCCTTTCAGTTCGGGCGCGCGGCGGTGAAAGAGTCGAATCTTGCGCGCCACGCGGATCAGGTTGTGTTGCTTGACGATCTCCTCGGGCATGACGCGTTTGCCGTTGATAAAGCGCGTCACGATATAACCTTCAGGTTCGATAAAATATACCACTTCCGGCGCGATGCCTAATTGTCCCGCCGCGTAATTCGCGGCATACTCCACGTCGCGGCGGATGCCCAGTTGTTCCGTTCCTTCACCGGCCAGGCGGATCACATACGACTTGCCGTCGGCGTCTATCTTGAAATTCAGATTTGTGATTCCACCGCTTAGCGGAATCTTTTTCAAGTTCTTCGACTCGGCGAGGAATGGGACTTTGGCGATGGCTTTGTCAATGGCGAGGGTTGTCATGGCATTTTCCGAAAAGTTAGTTTTGTTGTACCGCAACCTTCGATAAACTCAGGGCGGGCATTCATTTTGCGTTTGTGACGGGCAAGATAAATTTCCCTGGCACTGCCCACCAGGGCAAGTGTGCGGTACTGGTTTTCATGGTTTTGTCGTGTATAAAAAATCCGAATTTCTATACATGAGAAGGTTGTCATGGTTAGATTTTGCCATTTTCTATACATGACGATTGGAGCGTGAACTGATGGGCGGGGCGGTGGTGGGCGGCATGTTTTCGCCTTTGAGCAGGTCGAAAAGAGGCTGGTTGACGTAGTAGTTGCTCCGCCAGATTTTCTCTTTGACCAGAAAGCCGTCATGCGCCAACGCGTCGAGATATTTGGAGGCGGTCAGACGGCTTACATTCAGGTCTGTCATCAGGAATTCAATTTTTGTGTAGGGATGGCGAAAGAGGTTATTGATGAGATCCTGGCTGTACATTTTGGGATATTCCGCGCGAATGCGATGCTTGTAATCCATCATCAGGTTCTTGATGCCCTCCACAAGCGCGATCGTCTCTTGTGAAGTCTGCTCCACCGCGTCCAGAATGTATAAAATCCACGGCTCCCATTCGCCTGTATCGCGGACGTTTTGCAACAACCGATAGTATTCGCCTTTGTTTGCGATGATATAACGGCTCAGGTACAAAATAGGCGTGGATAGCAACCCATCGAGAACAAGGTATAAGAGATTGATGATACGCCCTGTGCGCCCGTTGCCATCATAAAAGGGATGAATGGATTCAAATTGGTAGTGGATCACGGCCATCTTGACCAGCGGATCCGCGTCGTGAAGTTCCCCGCGATTAATGTAATCAACGAGATTATCCATCAAGCGGACAATGGTTTCGTGATCCTGCGGCGGCGTGTAAACGGTCTCGCCAGTCAGGTCGTTGACCAGCGCCGTGCCAGACAACTTGCGAAAGCCCGCGTCGTTCTTCTCGAGTCGTTTCTGGATCGCGAGGATATGATTCGCCGTCAGGAGGTGGTTTTTCTTCACCAGCACAAAACCGTGCTTCAACGCTTCGACATAACTTTCCACTTCCTTTGCCGCCGCGCTTTGAAAGGCTTCCGCGAAAAGTCGTGCCTTGTACAATTCATCATGCGTGGTGATGATGTTCTCGACGGCAGAACTATCCTTGGCTTCCTGCAAGGCAAGCGTATTGATCAGAATCTCCTGGTTGGGGATCGTCGTGGCGACGCCTTTCAATTCGGCCAGGTAGCGATGCGCCACCGCCAACTTTTTCAGGACGGCTGTTGATTCGACCAGGTTGCCTGGCGGCAGGGGTTTGACTTCAAAACTCATGGTTGATTTCTTTGACATCGCCATTTGGCTTGAGTATACTCGTTCGTGGCGGACAAAATTCGGCTCCATGCCGTGAGATTATTGGGCTACGGCCTTCAATAATCCTATATCCGCAATCATCAAAACCCTGTCTGACCGAAGTCTGACGTTATGCGTCAGATACCAAGTAGGTCAGGTGGGGTTTTCTTTTCTGCGGTGTGGCCTCTGCCTCACTCAACAAGCGCCTCTTTCGGCGAGACGATGGTCAACGGATTTTAATCGGATAAGCGGATTGGGCGACTCCTCATCCTGCCGTCCTCCATCCGTTTATCCGCTTCCGATCCGCTGGTCACATTCGTGGACGGTTCTTCCTCCAAAAACGCAACTTGCCTTCCTGCAATGACGTTCTCGAACTGCCTCACTCAACGCGCGCCTCCTTCGGCGAGACGATGACCAACAGATTCCCAGCGGACACCTGCACCGACCGCAGGTGCGGTGTAAGCGGATTAGGCGACTACTCATTCTGCCGTCCTCCATCCGTTTATCCGCTTCCCATCCGCTGGTCACAAACGGGACTTTGGCGATGGCTTGGTCAATGGCGAGGGTTGTCATGGTAACTCTTTAAAAATTATATTGGATTCTTGCGAATACATTCTTGAACGGTTTGTTGGCTGCCGTTTGTAATTGAGAGACTATTTGTCATACAAAATATTTGGTTGACCATCATTACCTATTAGCATCATTTCTTGTTGAGGGTGGTAGCCGCCGTTCGGCTGAAGTAGGCCAGTTTGTGTACTTGAATCACTACCAGACGCAATACCATATCGGTCAGTATAAGCGACTATGTCGCCATAGTGAACAATTGTGCCAACAATTAAGTTTTGCATTCCTTGATTTTCCAAATTTATATCAAGACTAACATGTCCAAGAACTAGCCCAAAACCCTTGAGTGGCCCTGCGCTTATTCGTATTACTGCAATTCCTTCATCTGGCCTTGTCTCATCAACTATTCCGTCAACTTCCAATGCCCAACTAATTGGGAAACCAATATGGGTGCAATAATCAAGAGCAATTCGACCATCTCTTGACCTGTGTGTAAAACCTGTTGGTTCTGGAAAATCGGGATGCTTTCCCCAAAAATCAAGCCAGTTTTTGCTTAAATCGTAATCTACTGTAACAACTCCCGTACCGCCGCAGCCATTATTGTTGATTGCCGAATAGGGTAATCCTAAAGTCACTTGCCATTCCTTTTCTGGGGGAGTGGCTGTCAATGACGGTGTTAGTGTTGAGATAGGCGTATTAGTCGCTCTCGGCGTTTGGGAACGAGTGACTGTTTGCGTTAAAGTTGGAAGTGGGGTAGTTGTCAATATCGGAACTTCGGTTGTCTTATTTGCGCCACAACCGATGAGCAATAATAGAAGAACGAAACCCACGAAGTACTGAAACATTGTTTTCATTTTCTCGAATTAAGTCAGCAACTTTGTTTTCAATGGATGGATATATTATTGGATCAGACTTCCGAATTCTGGCTTGATATAACGACCGTCATTGCGAGGAGGGTGTTCTTCCCGACGAAGCAATCTCCGCGCCAGGGAGAAGATTGCTTCGCTGCCGCTCGCAATGACGGACAAGAGTATTACGCCCGAATCCTCTCGCCCTTCGGATCCCACACAGGCGACGCGACCACCTCCGCCGCCATCCGCTCGTCAAAGAACTCGATGCTCAGTTTCGTGCCGACCTTGCTGTATTCTAACGGTAAATACGCATAGACGAGACTCTTCTTCACCGAGTAGCCGTATCCGCCCGCGGCCACCCAGCCGATGATCTTCTCGTCCGCGCGGATGGGTTCCTTGCCGAGCGCGATGGTGCGGTCATCGGCCAGCGTCATGCAGACCAATTTCCGCGTCAAGCCTTTTTTCCTGGCTTCGACCAGCGCGTCCTTGCCGATGAAGTCGGGCTTGTCCAGTTTCACTGCGAAGCCGAGACCTGCCTCATACGGATTATAGTCTGGGCTGATCTCACTGCTCCAGTAACGATAACCCTTTTCGAGCCGTAACGTGTCAATGGCTTTGTAGCCCGCGGCCACCATCCCTTCGGGGACGCCCGCCTCCCACAGCGTGTCCCACAGGCGCGCGCCGTACTCCATCGGGCAGTAAAACTCCCAGCCGAGTTCGCCCACATAGGTCACGCGCGAAGCGAGCGCGGGGACGTCGCCCACGTTGATGTGCTTCGCCGTCATGTACGAGAATCCCGCGTTCGAGACATCGTCCGTTGTGACCTTCTCCAAAATCTTGCGCGCTTTCGGTCCCCACAAGCCGATGCACGCGTACTGTGAGCCGACGTCCTCGATGACGACTGAGCCACTTGCACTGAGCGAAGTCGAAGTGTCGTCGGGCATATTGAGCGACAACCACGACGCGTCATGCTGACCGAAGGCTGTTCCCGTTATGATCAGGAATTTCTCCTCCCCGAGGCGCGTGACGGTGAAGTCGGCTTCGATCCCGCCGCGTTTGTTGAGGCATTGGGTGTAGACGACCGTGCCGACTGGCACGTCAATCTCGTTGGCGCAGACGTGGTTGAGGAACATGAGCGCGCCCGCGCCGCGCACTTCGAATTTGTTGAACGAGGTCTCGTCGAACAGGCCCGCGTGCTCGCGCGTCATCAGGTGTTCGTGGCCGATGGCGCGTGACCAGTTGTGGCGCGCCCAGCCGCGCGGTTCGTGTCCGTGCGTGGCTTTTTCCTCGTAGATGTTGAACCAGTTCGGTCGCTCCCATCCGAACTTTTCGCCGAAGGAACAACGCAGGTCGCGCAGGCGGAAGTAGGTGGGGGAGAGGCGTTGGCCGCGCCGCGAGAGCCGCTCCTCGCCAGGATAGTGGATGTCGTAATATTGCGTGTACGTTTCGATGGTGCGCGCCGCGGTGTAATCGAGGTTGTTGTAGTTCGGGCCGAAGCGGCGCACGTCCAGCCGCCACACGTCCCACTCGGGATGGCCTTCGATGATCCACTCGGCCATGGCTTTGCCGATGCCGCCCGCGCCTGCCAGTCCATGCGCGCAGAACGCGCAGGCCACCCAGAAACCCTTGACCGAGGTCGGTCCGAGCAGGAACTCGCCGTCGGGCGTGAAGCCTTCGGGACCGTTGAGCAGTTTCACCACTTCCGCATTTTCCACAGCAGGCACGCGGCGGATGGAGTTTTCCATTAGCGGGGTGAAGCGTTCCCAATCGGGCGCAAGCAATGTGTACTTGAAATCGCGCGGGATGCCTTTCATGCCGTAGGTGGCAGGCTGGCGTTCGTATCCGCCCGTCACCAGTCCGCCGACCTCCTCGCGCCAATAGACCAGCAGGTCGGGGTCGCGCAGGTTCGGGAACGAGTGCGTGACGCCTTCGATGGGTTTGGTCAAAATGTACAAGTGCGCCATCGGGATGACGGGCAGATCCAGCCCGACCATCTTGCCGACTTCGCGTCCCCACATACCCGAGGCGTTGACCACGACCTCGGTCTGGATCGTGCCTTTGTCGGTCACCACCTCGCTGACGCGGCCGTTCTTGATGTGGATCGCTTCCACGTTGGTGTTGATGAAAATCTTCGCGCCGAATTTCTTCGCGCCTGCGGCGAGGGCGTTGGTGAGTCCCGTCGGGTCAATGCTCCCGTCGTTGGGGGTGAAGGCCGCCGCGACCACGCCTTCGGTGGACATGAGCGGAAATTTCTCCTGCGCTTCCTTGGCGGAGATCAGTTCCATTGGCACGCCGAACGAACGCGCCATGCCAACGAGTCGCTTGGTTTCCTCGAGGCGTTCATGTGAGGATGCCAGGCGCAGGCCGCCTACTTCGCGCCAGGAAGTGTCCACGCCCGTCTCGTCTTTCAGTTTGCGATACAGGTCGGTGCTGTAGTGCATCATGCGCGTCAGGTTCGCGTCCGAGCGCATCTGCCCGACCAGTCCCGCCGAGTGCCAGGTGGAACCTGAGGTTAGTTCGTGGCGCTCGACAATGACAACATCCTTCCAGCCCATCAATGCAAGATGATAGGCGATGCTCGCCCCGCCCACCCCGCCGCCGATGACGACGGCTTGCGCGTGCTTTGGTAGTTCTGCCATGAGGGTCTCCTTGAAATTCATTTGTACACGGATTTCACGGATGACACGGATTTGCGCGGAAGTTTTTCTTTTTCAATCCACTCGCATATTTCCGTCATTGCGAGGAGATGTTCTCCCTGGCACTGCCCGCCAGGGCAAGTGTCCCGACGAAGCAATCTCCTGGTCGAGTAGGGGATTGCTTCGCAACGAACGCTCGCAAAGACGGTTCCAGAGGTGTTTAAAACAAAACCGTGAGTCACTGAAATTTAAAATATCCGTCCAATCCGTCCAATCCGTCCAATCCGTCCAATCCGTGTAATCCGTGTACCGATTATTATGCCTGCCACACCGAGCCAGGCCGCGCCATTTGAGCAACGATATCGAATGAGGAGATGATTCCCAGCGGGAAGGCCTCGGGGTCGGAGTCGTCAACGACGACGAGACGGTGATGATGATTCTGGATCATCTTGTCGGCGGCGGCGCGCAGGCTGGCGTGGATGTCAATCGTCAGCGCGGGGTGCATCACGTCGCGGACGGTGACAGATTCGTCAATGCCATTTTTGACAAAGGGAAGCAGGTCCGCGCCGCTGACGACGCCGAGGACTTTTCCTTTCGCGTCCACCACCAGCACGGACCTCCAGCCTGCCTGCGTCATCGTGCGCGCGGCGGACACGATGGGCGTCTTGCCGCGGCAGACGAGGATGGCGTCGGACATCACATCGCCGACGGTCTCGCGCTTCGGCTCCTCCTCCCGCGCGAGGCTGGCGACGAAATCGGAAACGGAGATGACCCCGACAGGTTTGCCCTTCTCGGTGACAAGCAGGCGGCTGATCTGCTTTTCGATGAGCGCGCGCACCGCTTCCGCCAGGGGCAAATCCGCTTCGACGGCTTCGATCGGTTGGGACATGAGATCGGCGGCGGTCAACTTCCGCATCACAGACAGGCTTTCCGCGTCCGAGGAGAGCCATTCGCCCGCCAGAAGGTCGGTGTCCGACAGGACGCCGAGGGCGCGGCCGCCGCGGTCGGCGACGATCAACGCGTGGACGTGGTTCTGGTTCAGTAAAACGGCGACCCGCCCGAGGGTCGTATCGGGGCGGCAGGTCAGCAGGCCGCGGTGCATGAGGTCACGGACAAGTTTCGTCATATCATCCTCCTATCCAACTTCATCCACATCTTTGTACCACTTCACGCGGTCGCCGACGCGGGCGCGGAGTTTCCATCCCATCGTCTTGGGTTCGGCGTCCATGCGCGCCAGCGCGGCGTTCACTTGCGATTCCACTTTGGCTTTTTGCTCGTCGGTGAGTTGGGGGTAATGGTGCGCGAGTTGGCGGACTTTATCGAGGTTCATTGTGGTGGTGCGCCAGAAACCCCAATCTGCGGCGCAGATGGCGGCGACGCGTTTCATGTTGATGGTCTCGTGGTCGCTGTCGCCGAGGGGATGTTCGAGCAGGAGCATGATCGTGTCAATGATGTCCTTCTCGTTGATCTGGACGATCTGCATTTTTTCGAGCAGGAGTTCCGCGAGCGGGATGGTGGGGGAGTCGGTTTCGAGGCGGTCTTTCCAATAGATGGCGTGGCAGAAATCGAGTTTTTCGTAGAAGATGTCCACGTGCAATCCCGCTTCGGGTTTATCGTAGATGGCGCGTTCGCCCTCGGAGACAATGAAGACCTCGCGGTTATCCGTGTAACCGAGCGAGGCCATCATGTCGTGAATCTGTTTTGTTTGTTTGCCGTACGCGCCGAAGTCAATATCGGTGTAGGCGCGTCCCATGGCGGCTTGCAGGTAACCGAATTGCGGACAGTGTATTTGAAAAGCCAGCGACCCGATCACGCGCAGGAGAATCCCTTTTTCCTCACTGGCTTTGAGGATGCGTTTGAGTTCGTTCTCGAATTTTTCGCGTTCGGCCTGGTCTTGTTGACCCATCCCAATGGGACTGTTTGTCATGGCGCGCTCCCGAGGAAAGTTGCTTTGCCAGACCTGACATGTCTCATCCGCGCTGTTCCCCATCAGAACCCTTGCGCGGACGAGAACCTGAATCGTCGGGCTTCTGTGGAGACATGTCAGGTCTCAGTATCGCTATTATAATGAAAAAATCAAAAACTTGCAAATTTATTCACATTCGCCTATAATATTCGAGCAAAATGTTTCACTTTCCGTCATTCTGTTGATAAATACTTATGGGCAAACCCCTTATCCCTGCGCAGAGACGAGAACGAATCCAGGAGTATCTGGCCGTTCACCAAATCGCGCGCATCGCCGATTTGTGCGCGCTGCTCGAGACTTCCGAGGCGACGATTCGCCGCGACCTGGAATGGCTGGAGGCAGAGGGGATTTTGGAGCGGACGCACGGGGGGGCTATCGTCAACCAGCGGCTGACTTCGGAACCCGAATATTTGTTACGCGTACAGAAGAATCCCGAAGAGAAGCGGCAGATCGGCGCGCTGGCCGCCTCGCTGATCGAAGACGGCGACATTGTTTTCATCAACAGCGGGACGACGACCACGCAGGTGATCCAACAAATCCGTTCCAATGCGAACATTTCCGTTTTTACGAACAACCTGAACGCCGCGCTCGAACTGGGCGAGGCGGGATTTCAACACCATTTGCTCGGCGGCGAGTACCAGCCGCGCTCCAAATCCACCGCGGGACGCTTCGCCATCGAGAACCTGCGGCAGGTCTACGCGGACCGCGTCATTATCGGCGTGGACGGGATCAGCCTGAAGCACGGCTGCACCGTCCCAACCAACGCCGAAGCCGAGGTGATCCGCGCCATGATCGAGCGCACGAAGGGACAGGTCATCGTTGTGGCTGATCACAGCAAATGGGGCGTGGTGTCCAACTTTCAGATTGCGAGCATTGACGAGGTTGATAAACTTGTAACGGATGAAAAGTTTGATCCATCGGCTATCGAAGAACTTACAGAGCATGATGTTGAGACGATGATTGCCTCGATGAATTCGATCAAAGCCTGACGACGCGTTTGCGTGTTGTTAGGCTTTTTGTTTTTGTAAACCAGTTACGTCCGTCATTGCGAGCGCTCTTTGCGAAGCAATCTCCTCCATGACGCCGAGATTGCTTCGTCGGGAAGACCGCCCTCCTCGCAATGACGGACAAAGTATCGGAGAATCCCTGATGAAATTCTTCTCGAAGAAATCCAGCAAGAAACCCACCCGCCTCTTTTTCGCCACCGACCTGCACGGCTCGGAGCGAACGTACCGCAAGTTCATCAACGCGGGAAAATTCTACGAGGCGAATGTCATCGTGATGGGCGGGGACATTCAAGGCAAGTTGCTCATCCCGATCATCAAGGAATCGAACGGACATCACCGCGCCACCTTGCAGGGACGCGTGGAACACATGGCCTCGCAGGATGAATTGACCGCGCTGATTGGTCGGCTGGACACGCTGGGCTTTTATAACAAGATTATGGATGAGGAGGAGTTCCGCGCCATCTCTGCCGACCCGAAAGCGGTGGACAAATTATTTCACGAGAAGGCGCGGCAGAAATTATCCGACTGGGTGGACCTGGCCGAGGAACGTTTAAATGGCACGGGCATCAAGTGCTTCGTCACAGGCGGGAACGATGATGAGTGGGATGTGTTATCGGCTATAAAGCGAGAAGGCGCGCAGTCGTTGATCGCGTGCGAAAATGAAATGGTGATGGTGGATGACGACCACTCGATGATCTCGATTGGCATCAGCACGCCGACCCCGTGGAACACGCCGCGCGAGGTCTCCGAGGGGGAACTCGGAAAAATAATCGAGGCAATGGCGGCGAAGGTCCCTGACATGGACAAAGCTATTTTCAATTTCCACGATCCACCGAAAGATTCGACTCTCGATACTTGCCCGATGCTGGACTGGACGAAGGATCCGCCTACACAGATTGTTCAGGGCGGGCAAGTTGTATTGTACGGCGCGGGCAGTCAATCGGTCCGTGCGGCGATCGAGAAGTACAAACCGATGCTCGGACTGCACGGCCACATCCACGAGTCGCAGTCCGTGGCGAAGATCGGGCGCACCACTTGTATTAATCCTGGCAGTGAATACGGTGAGGGAATTTTACGCGGCTGTCTGGTGAATTTTGTGGACGGTGAAATTCAGGGGTATCAGATGACGAGCGGATAATTTGAAAACCAGCACAGGAGGCAGTTATGTCGTGATGTCCGATTAATTTAATAACCTGCTGCATTCGTTACTTTCACCCCAAAGGAGAAATGCAATGGCTACTGCTACAGCAAGACCTGAAGTCTTCACCCGAAAAGCCTCGGGACTGGTGCGCGTCATGTCTCCGTTTTCGGCCTTCGTCTACAACATTTTGACGATGGGACTGATCTTCCCGTGGACGTATCTGTGGGCGCCAGGCGCGTTGCCGGGCGGCAAACTGGTGTGGGGCATTCTGCTGGCAATGGTGATCGAAATTCCAATTGCCTTTGTGTACGTCTGGCTTTCCACGGCCCTGCCGCGTTCGGGCGGTGACTACGTGTTCCAAAGCCGCGTGTTCGGCGGCGGGACGGCTTTCACCGTGGTGATGTCTGGTTACGTGATCTGGATCCTGCAATGGGTGGCGCTTTCGGGCTGGCTGCTTTCCTATCTTGGTTTCGCCCCGCTGTTCCTCGGGCTGGGCGCGACGACGGGAAGCGCGGCCATGTCTGGACTTGGAATCTGGTTCACCACCTCGACGGGTATCATCATCACGAGCATTTTGAACGCCCTTGTGGCGGCGCTCATCCTCATCAGCGGATTTAAGAACTACGTCCGCTTCCAGACCGTGATGATCGTCGGCACTCTTCTCGCTTTCGTGACCATGCTGGTGGTGCTGTTCCTGGGCAGTCCCGCCACTTCGATGGCCAAGATCGACTCGTTCGCGCTGGCCGTCAGTGGGACGTAGAATTTTGTGCAAACCGCGATTGACGCGTCGGTTGCCGCGGGCGTGGACCTCAACCCACCGTTCAGCCTGCTGGCTACCCTGCTCGTCGCTCCCATCGCGTGGACTTCCCTGCAGTGGGCGACCTACTCCGCCCAGCAGAACGGCGAGATCAAAAATGCGCGCTCCTTCAACAGCCAGGTGTTCATCATCGTCGGTTCGTTGATCTTCACCGGCATCCTGCTGGCCATTTTGGCGGCTGGATTGGAGAAAGCCGTCGGCACAGAATTCCTGTATGTGGCGGGAGCAGGCTACTGGTCCGGTGTGGGCGAAGCAACGGTGGCTGGCTTCTGGCTGTGGCCGAACATCATCGCGGTGGCGCTGACGGCCAGTCCGCTGGTGGTGGTCATTATCGGCCTCGGCTATATCCTCAACTCGCATCAGATCGTGCACAACTGCTACATCGGCATGACGCGCGTCATGGTGGCCATGTCGCTCGACCGCCTGCTGCCCGAGGCGATCAGCAAAGTGGATGAGAAGCGCCATACCCCTGCTAACGCACATTGGGCGTATTTCATCGCCAGCATCCCCGTCATCCTGCTCTACAACCTGTATCCAGGCTGGGTTGGGTTGACCCTGGGCGTGACGTTTGCCTGCGGCTACGTCTTCGTTATCACCTGCCTGGCGGGGGCGCTTCTGCCCTACCGCGCCAAGGATGTGTATGAAGCCTCCCCAGGCGCGAAGTACAAGATCGGCGGCGTCCCGCTGGTGACCATCCTCGGCGCCACCGGCTTTATCCTTGGCGGCGTGATGGTGATGATGTTCATGCTCTATCCGCAACTCGGATTGACGAGCGCGCTGGCCTACTGGGTTGTGTTCGGCGTGCTGGCCTTCTCGGCCATCTGGTATTTCCTCGTCAAGAACGCGCAGAAATCCAGGGGCATCAACGTGGATTACGCCTTCAAGGAGATCCCGCCCGAGTAAGTTGGTAATTGGTAAATGGGTATGGGTGGTCAGTGTCGCGAGGCGCTGACCACCGTTTGGAAATGCGACACCCACGTAGTGACGACTTCAGTCGTCTCCACCTCAAGCGACTGAAGTCGCCACTACATGGAAATTGTTGGAGAGCGCTATGCCAATCATTGACGAAGTTGTTGCGAAAATCGAAGATTGGAAAGGGAAGAACATTTCCGTCCAACCGCTTTCGGGTGGGTTGACGAACACGAACTACAAAGTGGAGGTGGGCGGGACTCCCTACTTCGTGCGCGTCCCAGGCGAAAGCACGGAACTGCTCGCCGTTGACCGCGCCAACGAATATCACAACTCGAAGGCCG
>Ga0210020_1003445_pt1 | contig 12268 bp, 14 predicted proteins | sample CryGeymeta201514_FD_183980 | JGI IMG/M metagenome (GOLD analysis project Ga0210020, IMG submission 183980) | Groundwater microbial communities from Crystal Geyser aquifers in Utah, USA - Crystal Geyser metaG 2015-14 (SPAdes) (version 2) | ecosystem: Environmental > Aquatic > Deep subsurface >... | reverse complement strand
TTTTTGGTCCACCTCGCGCAACAAGCTCTGGCGCAAGGGTGAAACTTCGGGCTGTGTTCTTAAAATTAAAGAGGTGAGAATAAATTGCGACCAAAACAGCTTACTCTACCTCGTTGAAAAACCGGCAGGCATCGGCGTTTGCCATGCTGAAGATGAAAACGGAGGGTTCCGCGAATCTTGTTTTTATCGCAGGATTGCGGATTGGGCAAACAAAAAACTGGCCTTTGTCCAAAAGTAGATGAGCGATGGGAAATAAGGAGATGAACATCCTCATGTAAAAAAATAAGGGGCGGAATAATCCGCCCCTCTTTTTTATTTTTATTACTGGGTAAAAATATAAAAATATCAAATTTTATAGGATGATAAATGATAATATTGCCTATATTTATAATTTGGAATGTAGGGATTTGAATTAAAGATTTAATAAAATTTAATTTTTTTTAATTTTTTTTTGTTTGTGTTACCAAAAAGTTAAAAGTGGACATTTAAAAGTTAAAAGTGGACAATGACCGAAGTGTGATTTTTTATTAAGGTTGCATGCCTAAACAAGACGTGGAGCTAAGAATGTATCCAAATTTCAAAACAGGATTGGTTGAAATCAGATTTTGGCACGATGGCCGGTTTGCCGGATTCCAAAAAGTCAAAATTACGGATTTGTCGATTGTTCAGTTTTAACTTTTAAAAGTGCCAAAAGTGTTCACTTTTATCTTTTAAATGACAAAATTTTTTTTTGTTTGTTGACAAAGTAGCTGTTAAGTACTATTATAAAGAGTGTTGTTTGCTTAATATTTTCCATTTAAGATCATTAACAATAATAAAATGTTCATTAATTAACAGCGCGTATTTATTTTAGTAAGAGCGTGAGGATGCTATTATACCTCACAATTTATGCTCAAGAAAGGAGGTGGAGGGTATGCGCACTTTGAAGCCAGCGGAAGTGGTCGTTATTCGGCCCCAACCTTCCGTGATGATCAACTTCGGTGAAGTATCAGCCCCAGCACCATCGGAAATTCAACCCGCCGCCAGATCCAAATAATTGGCTGGTGGCAAAATTTAAGGAGGGATTTACGGTTACAATGTAAATCCCTTTTTATTTATTGGAGGTAATATGAAAAATTCCAATCCATTACAAGGCAAAATTTCCCCGTGGCGTTACCAAGATGCTATTTCTAATAATGAAATAGAAATAACAATATCGCCTTTATACACAACCATCCGCATCAATGAAAGATGTTATTACTTTCGTGCTGAAGATGGCGTATTTGATGGGACGAGTACGGATAAGACGGTTAAGCCTTTTCCTGATTCTTTTCCCACTCACGGGCAGCATCTTCAGTTGTCTTGATGCCGACCTGTGTGATGTGTCCTTTGGGCCACTTTTGTTGATGTTCTTGCTCACGTCGTTCAAGATCATCAGTTATGCCACTATGGACAATCTTGTTACCAATTTTAAAATGGTACTTGTAGATGTTGCGTGGTTTTGTCATATCAATTTCTCCTTTATCTAAAGTTTCAATAAATTCTCTAAACTCTGAGTTTTGGAGGTTTTGTAATGAATGAATATTTTTTGCTTTGTAACTATTCAGCCCCCCTCAATTCACTTGTTTATCTCCTACCCCCCCCCCTAAATAAAAGTCAAGCATTTTTTTAATTTTTTTTATTTTTTCTCTGGACTCCCTTTCATTTTCATGATAATACCAAATCATGAAAATGACAATGGTCATTCAGGGACGGGAAATAACACACGATGATATTGAATCAGTCCGGCGGCTGGTAAAGGCCCATCCATCCTGGAAACGCACCCAACTTTCCAGGGAGCTATGCCTTCTTTGGAACTGGCGCGCCGCCAATGGCCAGATGAAGGATATGGCCTGCCGCACCTTTCTTGTGAAGTTAGAGCAGCGCGGTTATATTAGCTTACCTCCATCCCAAAAATCTCCTCACAATGCCCTCCGGAACCGGTCCATCCCCTATGTTCCCCACCAGAGAGCTGCTATTGCCGGCAGCCTTGACACCCTGGCCCCGGTGTATATCGAGTCGGTTGAGAATACATCTCTTCTGGGGCTCTTCAAATGCCTGCTTGCCCGGTATCACTACCTGGGTTTCAGCGGCGCCGTGGGAGAGAACATAAAGTATATGGTTTTTGATCGGGGGCACAACCCCCTGGCCTGCCTGCTCTTTGGCTCGGCGGCCTGGAAGAGCGCTCCCCGGGATGACTTTATCGGCTGGGATGCTGCTACAAGAAAAGCCAATCTCCCATTCCTCACCAACAACATGCGCTTTTTGATTTTGCCCTGGGTGAGGGTGCCCCATCTCGCCAGCCATATCCTGGGCAGGATCGCCAGACGGATCAGCTCAGATTGGCTGAAAAAATATGGTCATCCCATCTATCTGCTGGAAACCTTTGTCGAACAGGGGCGCTTCCAGGGCGCCTGTTATCAGGCTGCCAACTGGATCTGCGCGGGTCAGACCAAGGGGCGTTCTCGTAACGACCGATATGCCACCCTTAAGGCGCCCATCAAAGGTATTTACCTTTACCCGCTGATAAAAAAATTTCGGGAGGCCCTAAAGCATGAAGCGTGAAGAAATTCTGGCGACTTACGAAGCAGGTCCCGAGGCGGTGATCAAACTCGTCAACACCCTGATGGCAACCATTTTCGAACAGTCGGAGCAGATTACGGCACTCCAAGAGCGGGTAAAAATTTTAGAAGCTCAGCTCCATAAAAACAGTCGCAACAGCAGCAAACCCCCTTCAACCGACGGATTTTTTAAGCCCAGAAGCCAGCGTCAAAAAAGCGATAAACCAGTAGGTGGACAAAAAGGGCATCCTGGTCATACCTTACAAATGGTGGATAACCCGCACCGTACGATCATCCATCGGGTATCCAGATGTAACAACTGCGGCAGTTCTTTGGAAGAGACACAGGCAATCGGTTATGAAAGACGTCAGGTGTTTGATCTGCCGCCTATCAAGGTGGAGATAACCGAGCACCAGACTGAGAAAAAGCTTTGCCCTCATTGTGGCTGTCTTAACAAGGCCTCTTTCCCTGAAGAGATCCAGCAGCCGGTGCAATATGGACCCCGTCTCAAGGCCATCGCCGTCTATCTGAGCCAGTACCAGCTTTTGCCCTATGAACGCGCCAGTGAGCTGTTCGCTGACCTCTTTGGCCATCAACTGAGCCAGGCTACGCTGGTTAATGCGAACCAGACCGCTTACGAAATCCTGGAGCCTGCGGAACAGGAGATCAAGCGGCAGGTGGTGGATTCTCCCGTGGTCCATGTTGATGAGACTGGCATGGGCGTCAATGGGAAACGGGAATGGCTCCATGTAGCCAGTACAGGGATCCTGACCTGTTATGCCGCGCATCCCAAACGCGGGCATGAGGCCACCGAGGCGATGGGAATTCTACCTGACTTTCAAGGAGTAGCCGTGCATGATTTCTGGAAGCCCTATTTTAAATATGATTGTCGTCACGCCCTTTGCAACGCCCATCACCTGCGGGAACTGACAGGTATCCTGGAGCAGGACAAACAAGAGTGGGCCAAGGATATGATTGACCTCCTGCTGGAGATCAAAAAGGCCGTGGATAAGAGAAGAACAGTAGCTGATAAACTAGACCCGGTACAGATCAAAGGCTTTGAAGAGAGATACGATCAACTGATCGAAACTGGCATGGCTGAAAATCCGCCCCCTATCTCTCGGGGGCAACCCGGGAGGCGGGGCAGAAAGAAGCAGAGCAAGGCTAAAAACTTGTTGGACCGCTTACATGAGCACCGCCAGAAGGCCTTAGCCTTTATGTATGATTTTAACGTTCCCTTTGATAATAATCAGGCAGAACGCGATGTCAGGATGATGAAGGTTCAACAGAAGATCTCGGGCACCTTTCGCAGTGCTCAGGGAGCAAATATTTTCTGCCGCATCAGGGGCTACATCTCCACTGTCAGAAAGAATTCCCTTTCTGTCATCGACGCTATTCAAGCTGCCTTCGAGGGGCATCCTTTTATTCCGGCATGCAGAGACCCTTGACAATGTTCTGCTTTATTGGCATGATTCGACAGGCTGAATAGTTACAAAATAAAATTATTTTCTACTGAACTCGGGTGGCGGAATGTCGTAGTCTGTAAGCTATGACAGAAGTCATGGTCATTCAAGGACGGGAATTACACGCCAAAGACATCGGGCTGATTCGATCTCTCCCGGCGGAGCACAGGGACTGGTACCGAACGCGGATCAGCGAGGAGCTTTGCCGGCGCCGGGACTGGCGCAATGGACAGGGCCGATTCAAGGATATGGCGACCCGCACACTACTGCTGAAACTTGAACGTGCCGGGCTCATCCAACCGCCGAAGCGGCGGCGCCCTTCATCCAACGGGTTAAAGCAACCGCAACCCACCCCTTGTGGCTCGTGCAACCGAGTCAATCCGTTGCGCGTTGCGCGATCTACGGCCTCTGGCCGCGAGCATCGTCGAGCCCGGATAGGCAGACCTGCGGTTGTTCAACGGCCTATTTTTGCCGCCATCACTATCTCGGCCATCGCAACACGGTAGGCGAGAACATCCGGTATCTGGTGCACGACCGCACGGGACGGCCGGTGGGCTGCACGCTGTTCGGCAAAGGCGGCGTGGAAGTGCGCGGCGCGCGATGCCTGGATCGGCTTTTGATCGCGGCAGATGGGAGGCGAACCTTGGTTTCCTGACTAACAACACGCGCTTTCTGGTGTTGCCCTGGGTCGCCGTGCCGCACCCGCAACGATCACAACCATTGCCTCCGCGCTACGGTCAAGGACGTGTATCTCTATCCGCTCAGCCCGGACTTCCGGCGGGAGTTGTGCGCATGATCGGCTACGAACAGGCATTGGCGGTCTGCCGAACCGATCCCGAAGCGGCGGCGCGAATGCTCTGCGAGTTCGCACGCGAACTTTCACCGGTTGAAGGCGGAGGTCGCCACGCTGAAAGCCGAGAACGCCGCCCTGCGCCGCGACTGCCAATCCCTGCGCGACAAGTTCCAGGCGCTGGAGGAAAAGGCCGCCAAGGACTCACACAACAGCAGCAAGCCACCGTCCTCTGACGGTCTTTTGCAAACCCAAGCCCAAGAGTCTGCGCCCACCCGGTAATCGGCCCACCGGCGGCCAACCCGGACATCCGGGCCAGACGTTGCGCATTAGTGGCGAAGCCGGATCGCACAGTACGTCGGACCAAGGGGGCGGTGAAGCTGCATCTTTTTTTGGATCACGACGGGTATCTGCCATCGTTTGCCGTAATTACGGACGGGAAGTGTCACGACGTAAAGGTGGCCTATCTGCTGCACTTTGATCCCGGCACGATTGTGGTTGACGACCGCGGCTACAACGATTACCACCTGTTTGCCAAATGGACCTCGGAAGAGGTTTCCTTTGTAACCCGCTCGAAAGGAAATGCCGTCTATACTGTGATCGAAGCAAGAGACGTCCCTAAGAATCGGTCCGTTCTGAAAGACGAACTCGTTGTCTTCAGCGGTATTGGCGCTGCCGAAAATTGTCCTTATCCCCTGCGCCGGATCGAGTTCTATGATGTTGAGAAAGAACAAATCTTCGCTTTTCTGACCAATCACTTGAAGCTGGGCGCCACGACCGTCGCCGCCATTTACAAGGACCGATGGCAGATTGAGCTTTTTTTCAAGGCCATCAAACAGAACCTGAAGATCAAGACCTTTGTGGGAACCACCGCCAATGCCGTTCAGACCCAGATTTGGACAGCAGTGATTGAACAGGCTTAAATTATGATCCTTCAGATATTGGTGAAGCTCAGTCTGAATGGATCTGCCCCCGAAGTTCGACACCCTATTTCAGCATTACATATAATTATCAATTAGATACAATTTTGAGCCATCCATTTTATACGCCACATTTTCATAGAAAAGCAGCGGGGAGCGGGGGAACGCCCAATTCCCTCAGAATATCCTTCTGTTCTGCCATCACCTCCGTGGCCAGAAGCGTGGCGGTGTCGCCGACTCTCATCTCCCCGACCTTGATCCGTCGTAACCGGTCGATGGCTTTGCTCACAGAGAGGGTTTTGAGCCGATTCCGCATCAACCGCTCGATCTGCAGCGCCAGCACACAGATAAAAACATAGGCTTTGATCCGGTCCTCCGTCCAGTGATGGACGGGTCGCAACAGCAGGGTGCTTTTCAATGCCCGCCCGCCCCGCTCAACCTCGGCAAGCTCCTTGTACCGGCGAATGATCTCCTCCGGGGGAGAGGTGAGATCCGTCGTTTCCACGAGAAGCATTCCGTCGATCTTCTCCTCCCAGGAGCGGGTCTTCCCATTCGGATGGACCATCACGCGATCGTCCTCGATCTCGACTTGGTAGAGGGACATCAGATGATGATCCCGCAGGTAATCCCGGATTCGGTCGTAGGTCCCCTGTGGTGTGGGCTTTCTGCCGCGGGGGGGCGGGTTGGATAACCAATGCAGAGCGTTTTCGATGAACGTATCGGCCAGAGACAGGCGCCTGGTTCGCTCCGCACGGACAGTGCACGCAATCTCGGGGGCATATGCCAGAACAAAACGCACCGATGTCCTTTCGTCGGAAAGAAACTGTTCTCCATTCCGTGTCCGATCGAACCGGTCTCCCAGTTTCTCGATCACCTCGGCGGCAACGGCGTTACGCCGCAAGGTATGGGCAACGATGAACCCCAATTCCTCGTCAAGGATGGTCTCCAGGTTATCATCCGAAAGCATCCCCCGGTCCCCGACGAAAACCACCCGGTCCAGCCGGAACTGGCTCTTCAAGTCACGGATCACGGAAACCACTGTGGACTTGTCCACCGTGTTCCCCGGAAATACGTGATGGCACAGCGGTATGCCCTCCCGGGTCATCACGATCCCAATGACGATCTGCCGGCAATAGAGCTTCCCGTCCCGGCTGCGCCCGAACTTGCGGATGTCATCCTCCTGAAGCGATTTATCCCCCTCGAAGTAGGTCGAGGTGATTGGGAAAGGTTGTCTCTCCCTCGATCCCGGCATGGGAGAGAATCGCGGAAAGCCCGAGGCCTTCCCACGTCTCCGTCACGGCAAAGACGTGCCCGAAGTCCTTGGCGCCAAGAAGACGGGGCAAATGCGCGGCGCTCGGTTGTTCTCCCGCAATCCGGGAAAATCCGTTGGCCAGATTCCGTACCGCATCCATGCCGATTTTTTCAATGGGTCCCAGGTTGGCAATGACACGGCTGCGGGGCTTGCCGCCCTTTTCCGGGTCGCGATAGCTCTCGCACAGATGAACAGACGTGTACTCCCTGTCTCCGTGCCGTTGGCGGTGAAGGCGAACAAACATAGTCTACGCCGTAAACAAACATCCCACACCTGTCAAGAGATATATCATACATATAATACACTACAAACGCACCACTTAAAAATCAATAATTCTATTGCAAATCAATGAGTTGGATATGATTTGCCGCCTTCAGGGTGTCGACGCTGGGTGTACCGATGTCCTTTGAGAACCGAAATCTCATCTATGGCAATCCGCTTGACGTTTTTCAAGCGTGGCCTGGAAAATCGCCGGACCAAATCCCTCTTCTGAATCTCCTTGATCCCGTCCCAGGAGATTCCCAAATGTCGGGAGACATCCTGAGCTACATTATGTATTTAGGCTTCAGCTTATTCATCTGTTTTGCCCCTGAAAGCCGGTTACACCCGGGCGGGGATTTCCGGACGCTCAAACTTCGGATCAAGCACGGGAACGGGAGCGCTCTTCAGGGTAAATGCCCCCACAGGACAGGCTTCTACAATGTGCTCTATACCCTTATCATTTATTTTGGCAAGGGGGCGACCGAGGGCCGGCTGCACGCGGGAAGCCAGGCCGCGATTAACAAAACCAAGCGCGGAGGTGCCAAAAACCTCTTCAGTCATACGCACACAGGTACCGCATTGAATACACTTATGGGATTCATATATAACGTTGACGTGTGAGCCGTCTCTGCAGTAATCTCTGCAACTTCCGACAAACCTTAAAGGATCGGCATTAAAGAGGGTAGCATATAAGCGCAACCGACACTCCCTGGCATCGCGGCAACCGCATTCGAGACATCTCTGCGCTTCAAACCTGACCGGATCAGCCGTGAAGCCGGTTTCAACCTCTTTGAAATGGGTTACACGTATTCCGGCCTCAAGTTCCGGCATTTTAATGCGCTTCCGCGTTTCCCATCCTTCTACAACTTTTTTCGATATCTCCTCAAGTTTACCCATCGAGTGGTTGTATATTACAGGATCACCAATTACCTCCTGGCCCATAAGATACTGATCGATGGCGATCGCGGCGCGACGACCCGCGGCAACGGCGCGAACAGCTATGTCCGCCCCGGTAACACAATCACCACCGGCAAAAACATTTTCCAGGTTTGTGCGCATAGTGCGTTCATTGGCCACTATTCCGCCCCATTTCGCAAGTTCCACGCCGGTTGCCATTTTGGCATCTTTGATAAGACATTGCTTTTCGACGGGTGGAGTATAGGGGGGCTGTTTTGGCTTGTCAAGAAATATTTTGCATCTATTTTACATCGAAAAGCAGGGGCTGGCGATGCGACAGGGTAAGAAAGATGGAGCGGTGGCCGCCCTTTTGAGAAATCATTCCACATTTTGGTCGCGTCACCCGGCAAGAGGGCATTTGGGGGCACAATTCAGACAGACCTCTCCGGCACGCCTTTTTGATGAGGCGTTATGCCTGGATATAGGCATCCCAGGAGTATTCGGGGTCGCCGTAGATCGTATCAGCGTGTGTTTGCAGTTGGAGATCGCAAGCGGCGTATTCCCGGATTGGCGGAGCGTGAGCTTTTGGCGGCGGTCTTGCCCTTGTCAGCCATAGGCCCAGATGATTGAGGATATCCCGGATCACCGACTGAGCCTCGATGAAACTGATGATCCGCATGGTCCCGTTACATCTCGGGCAGACCAGGGGATCTACCTCGTATATCTTCTGAATCAGCCTGGCCCAACTTTTCCTGAAAGCCTTTTCGTTTCCCTGCGGTTCGAGGATGCAGGGGATGGCGTCATCCAGCCCTTCCTTCTGGCGTTTTCCCCGCGAGACGTTGCTGTAGTATCCGTATTATGCGGAGTTCGAAATTATGCTGAGTTATTTAGTCAGGGCTAGTGTTTAACCAATTTAGCCAAAATTTAACTCAGCATAATATTACAGTGATAAATCAAAGACTCTCAAGGAAGGCAAGAACAGTATCTTTTGCTTGGTAACGCACACTCTCCAGTGATGGGTCCTGTATCCTTTTAAGCGCTTGTTCCTTCATAGTTAGGTCTGCTTCTACGTACATGTGAGTTGTAACAGGACTTTCATGACCCAGCCAAAGGGCAATGACGGTAATATCGACACCAGACTGAAGCAAGTGCATTGCCGTTGTGTGACGCATGGTGTGGGGTGATATCCGGCGCTTTCTTAGCGTTGGAAACCGTTCAGAGGCTCTCTTCACCGCAAGGCGAAGCCGGTATTCAACACCGGATCGGGTAAGCGGTCTGCCGTGGCGGTTAGGAAAGACAGTATCACTGCCCTTCAGGCTCAATCGAAAACACCACTCTTTCAAATGTTTTGCCGTGCTTTTCCATAACGGAACCGACCTCTGTTTGCGCCCCTTGCCATGAATGATAATGAATGCTTTATCCTCCAGAAAAACGTCGTCGTACTGTAAACGGATTATTTCAGAGATCCGTGCTCCTGAATTATAAAGCGTCATGAACAAGACATAATCCCGGTGTCCGCTTAAGGTTGATTTGTCCGGAGATGTAATAATGGCCTCTACTTCTGCGGGTGAAAGAAATTCAAAAGCCGACCGGTCAAATCGTTTCTGGGGTATAGCCAGGACTGTACGGATGGTGGAAAGAGACTCAATATCCCGATATGACGCATAGTGCATAAAAGAACGGATTGCTGCCAACCTGAGGTTTCGGCTTCTTTGGGTATTCCCTCTCTCGTTTTCAAGATAGTCCAGAAAATCGAGCACCAATTGGGCATTTATATCTGGCAACCGCAGCGATGCGGGTTCTTTATTCATCTTTTCTTTCGTGTATTGAAAGAATAATCGAAAGGTGTCACGGTAACTGGCAATAGTCTGTGGACTGGCATTCTGCTGCGCTATCAGTCTTTGACAGAAGAAGTCCTGTATTAACGTGGGAAAACCGATTGCGGGTTTGTTTTTGCTCATAAACAGTCCCTCCCGGCAAAATTTTCAAATCTCTTTGAAACTACGGCGAGAAGAGCAGGAACAGCGCTGAGATACCAATAGGTATCGGTCACCTGGGCATGCCCCAGATAAACGCTTAAAGCAAGGATCTTCCGATCCAGGTTCTTGCCTTCCTCAACCCACTTAAGCAATCTCCTGACTGCGAAAGTATGGCGGAAATCATGAATTCTGGGTGGTCTTTTACCTGTGTCTGTCCATCCCAGATTCGGGCGCAGGTTTATGAAGACATATAGAACCTGACGATAATTTAAAGAGATACCCTTTTCACTGATAAAGAATCTTTCGGCCTTTGCTCCCGGGTGACAGGCATCTCGAAAAGTCAAGTAGTCCTGCAATGCCTGTGATGCTGAGGAGCTAATCGGGACCAGTCTCGATTTTTTGAATTTTGTCCGGTTTATGGTAATGATATTCGTTTTTAAATCAACGTCTTCCCTGGCCAAATTGAGCGCTTCCGAGATTCTCAGCCCGGTACTGACGAGTAAGCCAAACAGAGTTACATAGGTGCGGGGATGCAAACCATCGGTTGGCTTGAGGTGTGATGCCGTTTGCAGTAATGCTACTATTTCTTCATCCGAATATATGTGAGGTGACAAACGGCGCTTGGAAGAACCCAGCAAGCGTTTGGGAGGAATCTCTGTGCGTGAGTCAAAAAGGAATCGGTGTTTTGCAAAACGGCGCACCACATCATAACGTCTTGCCCAATAAACAGGATCGGCATTTTGAGGAAGTTTTGCCCACCGAACCGCAATTTCCGTTGTTACTGGCCCCTTGTGACCGATTTGATCTGCATAACGGGCAAAGAGGAGCAATTCTTTCCCTTCACCATCCAGTTGATATCCAAGTTTTCGTTTAAACTCCAGATATTGTTGAGCCTGTTTAGTCATGGTTGATTTTTTCATAATATCCTCCCGCTATCAGGCCAAGGCAGAGCTACTTCAGCAAGCATAGGGATATTGACCTTTGTGTAGATGACAGTCGTGTCAATACTCTTGTGCCGCAGGATATCGGCTATTTCTTTTATGCTGACCCCCTGCTGAATCATATGGGTAGCAATCGTGTGTCTGAGCACATGCGAGCCGTATGAAGGAAGTTCAAGTCCCGTGCGTTTAAATCCGCGCCGGATGATAGCTCCAATTGCACTTCCGTCAAGAGCAGCCCCCAAGGGGTGACGATGACTGACAAATATCCTTCGTTCAGATGTAGGAGGGCGACCACTTCGCAGATACGCTACAATAGCTTCACCAACATCTTTCGGCAATGGGAGTTCATTCGTTCGGCGATTCTTTCCCTCCGATAAACGGATAACTCCGGAACGCCATTCGATATCATCCAGACTGAGACACGCTACTTCACTCCGCCGCAAACCCAACCGAAATAGACAAAGAGCTATAGCATAGCCGCGAAGACCATCCACCTTTTCCCGATCAAAAGAAGACAGCAATGCCTCCAATTGCTCTTTAGTCAAATATTTGGGTATGTGAGAAAGTTTCCAATCGGCAATCGCTGGAACCGAACTCACCAGCCTGTCATCGCACAAACCCTTGATAACCAGAAATCTGAAAAAACTTCGTAAAGCCGTTGTCATTGCCTTGAGAGTTGGGATTTTGTTTATTTTTTTTTGCTTCATCATGAACTGAATGACATCGATCGGTGTTAATTCACTCAGCTGTTTTTCAGAAAAATGAACAAATCTCTCACGCAAAAATGTTTGTAGATAGCCTGAATACTGGTGTTTCGTTGTTTCTTTGGCTCCTGAGACCTGTAGCAGAAAATTTTCAAAGTCATGCACGATGTCGTGGTAATCCATACTTCTCCCTCCCTGTTTTGATTTGATATATTGGTTTTATTATGCTGAGTTGCGGAAGTCCAATGGCGAGTTTGTTTGAGCAATCTTGGACATTACAGGAAGGAGGGAATAGCTATCTCAGCATAATTTCGAACTCCGCATAATACGGATTATGCAAAGCTTTGCATAATCCGTAATAACGCACCATCTGCTCGCCCCGGTTCGGGATGTGCGAACACATCGCGGCCAGCCATTCCAGA
>Ga0210020_1003424_pt1 | contig 12335 bp, 15 predicted proteins | sample CryGeymeta201514_FD_183980 | JGI IMG/M metagenome (GOLD analysis project Ga0210020, IMG submission 183980) | Groundwater microbial communities from Crystal Geyser aquifers in Utah, USA - Crystal Geyser metaG 2015-14 (SPAdes) (version 2) | ecosystem: Environmental > Aquatic > Deep subsurface >... | reverse complement strand
AAATTACTATTGAGCCGACATAAACCAGCATTTTTTTGGTGCCGATCAGTTTTCTGATGATCAAAAGCCCTTGTAATGACAGCACTGGATCGGCCAGCATATAGGCCATTAAGGGCCCCTTACTCATGCCCAATTTCATAAAGTTTTCGGCAATCGGCACTTCAACCAAAGCAGGAAAGTAAGCCAAGGCACCAAACATAACGGCAATAAAGTTGGTTAACAAATTATTTTTACTAGCCAGAGCCTGAAATTGTTCTTTGGGGATAAGGTGAGTAAAGGCAGCGGCGAAAAAGACACCAACCAAAAGCAGAGGCACAATCTGGCTGACAAATTTAATCGTTTCCTCCCACCAGGCACCCCTTCTTTCTTTAGACAACCACAAAAAAGTCATTATCATCTGCAACAGCACCAGAGGAAGAATCAAAGCATATCTTAAATTATTACTTATGGGAGCGGTGCCGACTACCAGAATTGCCAGCATTATTCCCCAAAACCAGGCATTTTTACCGCCTTTAAGGCTACTGGAATCTTGAGCTACCACTTGGAGATCCCCTTCTTCTCTGCCGTTACCGAAAACCAGTTCCATTATTAAGCCAACTAAAATAGCGAATATAACTGAAAAAGCGAATCTGACAAAGCTAAACTCCCAACCGATTCGCTGTCCTGTAAAAAGAATGGTGACAACGTTAAAAGCCGGGCCAGCGTAAAGAAGGGTGATGGCAATTCCCAATCCGGCCCCCTTTTTCCAGATGCCGGCAAATAAAGGCAGGATAGTGCAGGAGCAAACTTCAATTAAAAATCCGGCCGTAACCGCAATTAAATAAGCCAGCCACTTTTTAGTTTTGCCGCTTAGATATTTTAAAATTGACTGCGAATCAATAAGGCTATTGATCGCACCAGCGATAAAAAAAGCGGGGACTAAGCAAAAAAGGACATGGGCGGAAAGATAATCAACCAACCCCAGCCAGCCTTTATAAATTGCTTGACCGATAAGGTTTTGCACCGACTCTTGAGCCAAAAAACCACCTATCTGTTTTTGCCATAGATAAATGATTAGATACGCTCCGCCTAAAAGTCCTAAGACCCAGTTTTTCTTGAGTAATTTGATAATGTTCATAGTTTGTTTTTTATTTAATTACTGACTTAATTAGTTCTTTAATACCTATCTTGGATTCCAAGAACGACTAAGTCTTCTTCTGCTTTTATACCCCTTATTTCATCCTTTTTAATATAGATACCTTGGTTTCTGCTTAAAGTAAATTTACCGTTTATATCAGTAAACACTCCCTTGCCTTCAAGTACTGTCAAATAAACGCCATAATCTTCTGGATGCGGAGGAATTTCTACCCCAGCTTTTAAACAAATCAGGGCCGCATGGAAACCTCTAGCATTGAGAAAATGTCTTTTAATGGGTTTGTCAGCCGAAAAAACAATTTTTTCTTTTAAGTCGAATGTCTTCATTTTTTATCTTCTTGTCTTTCTTCCCTTGATTTCTGAATCAGACTTTTAATTTTCTCTACTTCAGGCAAGAAACCAACCATCACAATCTTGTCGTCAATAGCGAGAACTGGGCTGGACATTACACCCATTTCCACGATCTTTGAAACATCGGTGATATACTCAACTTCCTCGTTGAGATTTAATTCTTTCACTGCCTGTTGGGTTAACTCATATAACTTTTTACATGTTGGGCAACCAGAACCCAAAACTTGAATTTTCATTTTTTCTCCTTTTTAGGAATTTGAAATAATAAATTTGTAATATGTTTTCCTTCCTCGGTTAGTGAGTAATACACCCGAAGTCCTCGTTTATCGTCAATAACAATTCCTGCCTCCTTTAAATCCGATAGGTGATGAGAAATTAAACTTTGGGACATTTTAACATGCTTCATAATTTCGCAGACACAATGCTCACCTTGTCTTAAAATACAAAGCATTTTTAATCTACTTTTCTCAGAAACAAGTTTTAATAAGTTTGCTAAAGCGGTTACCTGTTTTGATTCGGAACTTGATGCAGAACAACAGCTATATGAACTCATATTCATATATGATATGTTAATGCTATCACTATTTCAAGAGGAAGTTTAAGGTGTTTTATTTACCATTCGAATGGCCTTACCTTTAATTAAAGCTTCGGAGACTTTTTTGTTGGCACTGGCAAGGATTCTGGCAAAAGTTGGTTGGGAAATCTCCATTTTTTTAGCTGCCTTTGTTTGTTCTAGGCCGTCAACTTCATATAATTTTAAGGCTTCAAGCTCATCAGGCAATAAAACAACCTCCTCAAGCTCCCTTAAAGGAATTCCTTGAGGTTTAAAGTAATAAACATTTGGATTAAACCGCATGCAGCGGGGTATTCTTGGTCTTGGCATAATTTAGTATAATACTTATTAAATCCCTACCTCGTGACTGAACACAAATCCAAACAAGGTAGGGATTTGTTTTACTCTTGCTTTTGTAAATCCGCAAGTTCTTTTTCTGTTTCCTCCATTTCTTCTTGCAGGGCTTTTTTATAGGCTTGAACGTCCTCAACCTTTTCTTCTTTTGTTTGAGGAGCATTCCACCCAAAATATCTTCCCAATCCTCTGCCGTATCCACGGCATCTACCAAACCCCATTCCGAACTTCCTTCCTCCTTCACATGGACCTAAACCTCGTCCTGTCATCGGACCTTGTCCTTGCGGACCTGTTTTATCAAATCCTGGCATTTTCTTCACCTCCCTTCATTTTTGTTGTAATGAATATGTATTCATAATAGCATTGGGTTTTATAGTTGTCATGTTAGAAGTAAGAAGGAAATTATCGAAAAGTCTCGCTCAAAACGAATAATAAAGTAATGAAATTTGAGCATAAAAAGAAAATATCTTCTTGTAACTTTTTTCTTTCTTGATAGAATTAAATAATTATCGTTATATGAGGGTTTTTTATGGATCTTATACCGAACAATAAGTTGATTGACCTTACAGGAAAAACTGCCATAGTTACCGGCGGATCACTGGGTATCGGATACGGAATTAGTTACCGCTTGGCCGAAGCAGGGGCCCAGGTTATAATTGCGAACCGAAATGAGGAGGAAGGAAAGAAAGCCGTTTCCGAGATAACAGAAAAAGGATTTAAGGCTCAATCAATAAAAGCGGATGTTTCTCAAGAAGAAGACATAAAAAATCTGGTAAAACAAACCCTATCGGCATTTGGGTCGATTGACATACTGATAAATAATGCCGGTATTTATCCTTTTAGTCTACTTTCCGAAATGACAGCGGAAATGTTTGATAAGGTCATTGCCACAAACCTTAGGGGTGTATTTCTTGAGGAAAAATTATTAATATAACTTCTGTTGACGCACTTCACCCTCAAGGGCTGGTCTTGCCCATTATGATGCTTCAAAACACGGGGTTTGGGGATTTACTAAAAATGTAGCGCTTGAACTTGCTAAAGATAATATTTGGATCAATGCCGTTGCCCCAGGGGATATTCTCACTCCTGGAACTGCTCTTCTACGATCACAAGGAAAAGAAACCCTTACCGAACGAAACCCGGATCCGACAAAGTTTGATGTGCCAATGGGAAGAATGGGTGTACCAGACGATATTGGAAAAGTGGTTTTGTTTTTAGCCTCCGATATGTCATCGTACATGACTGGATCCCAAATTGTTGTTGATGGCGGAATGCTCCTAAAATAAAGAGAACGAGAGGGGAACTGCCGAAGGCAACAGGAAAAAGCAATTCCTGCGAAGGCACAGCTTCGTGGACTTCTTGCTTCTCAAGATAGAGACTCCTTTTTTTGATAGAAAGTGCGTCTTATCCCCGACAACTATGCCTTTATAATTTCGGCAATAAGAAGGAAATTTTAACCCGAAAGGAAAGAAGAATTTTTAAGAGATCTTTTCCTTCAATTATACCCAAAGAGCCCTTTTGACAAAATTTTTCTCCGAATTTTCCTTGCCTCGCCGTAGTCCCGCTCAGCGGGACGAAGGCGGGTCCCCCTCCATAAATCAAAACCGGAACCGGATCAGCAGAATGATCTCTAATGGTACAAGGGGTTGAATGATCGGCGGTAACACAAATCGCGGCACCAGTGTCTTCCAACAAATCCAAGGCTCTATCAATTTTTTCAATAAAATCTTTTTTACCTTGGCAGTCCCCATCCTCACCAAAAATATCAGTCGGTTTAATGTGGACAAAGACGAAGTCATATTTTTTAATTTCCTCTTTTGCTGCCTGGATTTTTCCTTCAACATCAGTATTAGGTAATCCGGTTGCGCCCGGAACGTCAATTAAGTCCATCCCCATTAAAACACCTAAACCTTTATAAAGACCTGCCCCGGCAATACAACAGGCAGAAAGTCCGTACTTTTCTTGAAAAGATGGCAATTTTTTAAAATATCCCGGCTCCCTTGTCAACAGATAATTCCCCCGAGGCAGTCCATTTCTTTCTCTTTCGGTATTAAGAGGGTTTTTTTCAAGCTTCTCGTGAGCAATTTCCAAAAATTTTTGCAAAACTTCGGCAGTGAATTTCGCCTCACGGCTATCGTTTAACGGCCTAATTATATTGATCGGTAACCCTTCCCAGTTTTCAACTACCTTGTCGCCTGTTACGTAGTGAACGTCAGAGTTGGAAATTTTGTCCGTGAGCCCCCTTCCTCTCATTATCAAAGTGATACGATGACCAGTTCCGGGTTTTAAAATAAACTTAACACCATCAATTTCAATCCCGTCTAACTCTTTAATAAACTCGCTGCAATCTTCGATCCTTCCTGCTCTTCTGTCAACAACATGTAAGTCCTTATCAACCGTGGCTAAATTTGCTCTGATGGCAATATCACCTTCTTGAAGTTTGATTCCCACACCCGCTGCTTCGATTGGTCCCCTTCCCGGGCTATCTTTTTTTAGATCGTAGCCAAACAAGACCAAATGTGCATCATCACTATTCGGTCTGATTCCTTTTCCAAGAACATACATTAATCCGGTTTTTCCATTTTTAGCCAATCTATTTAGGTTCGGAGTAAAAGCAGCTTCTAAGGGAGTCTTATTCCCAAGTTCCGGAATCGGTAAATCCCCAATCCCGTCACAAATAATCAAAACATACTTGTTTTTTGTCATTTCGTGCCTGCAGGGTGACACCCTGCAGATTCATACCCTGCAGATTCAAAAGTTGCAGTTATCAGTCCAAAGTTGCGTAACTTATAACTTTAAACTGTAACTTTGCACTTTGCACTTTGAACTTTTAACTAACGCTGAGTCTTTCCTCAATTCTCAACAACCTGTTATATTTTGCCACCCTCTCTCCTCTGTCCGGTCCGCCAAATTTTGATTGCCAACTACCAGAGCCGACACAAAGATCAGCGATCATATCATCATTTGTTTCTCCACCTCGGTGAGAAATTATGGTGGTAAAACCCGCTTTGTCGGCCAAGGCGATAGCATTTAGTGTTTCGGAAACAGTCCCGATCTGATTTAATTTAATCAAAACACTATTAACCGATTTTAAATCAATCGCTTTTTGAATTCTTTTAACATTTGTAGCTAAAAGGTCATCTCCGACAATTTGAATCTGATTACCGAGCCTTGAGGTAAAAGTCGTCCAGCTTTCCCAATCTTCTTCGGCAAACATATCCTCCATTGACCAGAGAGGATATTTCTTCGTCCAACCAATAACTTTCTCCATCCATTCTTCTCTATTTAAAACAGTCCCACCTTCGCTTTTCAAAACATATTTTCCGTCTTGACCCTCCTTCGCTGAAGCTTCCGCCGACGCTAAAGCTTTGGCGGACATGTCGGCGGGCAAGAAAAATTCAGAAGCTGCCCCGTCAATTCCTAAAACAATCTGTTCGCCAATTTTATAGCCAGCCTTTTCTGTTGCCTCGATCATTAACTGAAACGCTTCCTCGTTTGATTTCATTTCTTTGGGCATAAAAGCGCCTTCAAATCCTACCCCGGTAGCGTAACCCTTTTCGTCCAAAATTTTTTCTAGTGCATGGAAAATTTCTGCCCCAACACGGATTCTTTCCTTAAATGTCCCAAAAGCCTCTTTTTTGGGAACAACAAGATATTCCTGACAATCAGTTGACCAGTTACCGTGTTTCCCCCCTTCCAGCACGAGTACAAGAGGCTGAGGCATTATAAATTTAGTATTACCGCTTAATTTTCCAAAATACTCATAAAGAGGAATTTTTTGCGATCTGGCAGCTACTCGGCATACAGCCATAGAAACACCTACAATTGCATTTCCGCCTAGCCTTGATTTATTCTCGGTTCCATCTAAATCAATCATTATTTTATCAATCAACCTTTGATCATAGGCATCTTGGCCGGTTATTGCTTGTTTTATTGGACCTTTTATATTTTCTATTGCTTTTAAGACTCCCTTGCCAAAATATCGGGAATTGTCTTTATCCCGCAGTTCAACTGCCTCAGATTGCCCTGTTGAAGAACCTGAAGGAACACCGCCTAAGGCTTTAATGCCATCTTCTAAAGTAATTTCCGCTTCAACCGCGGGAAAACCTCTGGAATCTAAAATTTCTCTGGCGTGAACATCAATAATTTTCATCTTCTGGAAATATTGTATACCACTGGATGAGATAAGAAAACAACCGGAGACTCTTCCACTAAAAATCTTTGAAAATCAAAATAAATATCCTTTCTTTCTTCAGTGTTAGTGGTCCTTCGGCCATCTTCCAGTAGTTTATCAAGGCGAAGATTTTTGAAATTTGAGATATTTCCTGCTTGTGTTGAGTGCCAGAAATAGTATTGATCAGGGTCTTTAGGAATTTCCCTGGCGATGATTAACACCTCAAAATCTTCAGGAACCACCGAGATAATCTTTACCTCCGAGTTAATTCCGATTTGTTTCCAAGAGTCTCTTACTTGGTTGGCGATGTCTTCAAATTGAGGGAAAGAAAGAATGTTTATCTTTAAGTTTTTATCGATTACTTCATTTTCCAAAAGTTTGTTGGAATGTTGGAAGTCCTGATTGTAAGGTTTTACGTCAGGATTATAAACCCATGAGGCTGGGTTAAGGGGAGTTAAAACTCTCTTGCCCCCTGACTCTTTAGGAATTGCATACGCAAGAGCTTGGCGGAAGGATTTATTTGAGAAAGGAGGATTGGTAGTGTTAAAAAAAAGTCCAATATAAGCATTGGTTATTATTGTTGGTGTTACTTTGGCCAAACTCCCTAGAAAGAGGCCGTCAAGATTAAAAATGTCTTTGATGGTATTTACTTCTCCGAGATTGAAGGCAATTTTTAAATCATTTTCATTGTTGTAAAATCGATATAACCTGTCGGTCAAACTTGGTTCATTATTTGGTACAAGAAGAATACTGTTAATAAACTTTCCACTACTCTTGATTTTCTTGACTTTGTATTTTCCCAGTCCTATTAACCCCTTTCTAAATAAAGGTTTCGATAAAACGACAGGGAGAGGAGAAAACGGCTCTTTTAATTTGAAGACCAAAGAATCCCCGTTGGCAGAAAATTCAATATCATTAAAATTGTAGTTGATATCGCTGGAAGAAAATTCCTTGCCGTCATGCCAAAAAATCTTTTTGTTGTTGAGCTTAAAAACATAAGTTTTTCCGTCATCAAGAACCGACCATTGTTCGGCCAAAGCGGGAACGGCCTCCCCTTTTTCGGAAACGGTTGTCAGGCCGTAAGATATTTCCTGTAAAATCGAGAGAGGAATGTTGTTAATTAAGTATTGACCGACAAAGCCTATTTTTACAGTTTTATTAGGTTTGGGAAGGCGGGAATAGATTTTAGGAAGAATAAAAAAAGCCGAAATTCCTAAAATAAGTCCAAGGAAAATAATTCTATATTGTTTTTTAACAACGGCGATAATAAGGTGAAAAAAGAAACGGATTTTTTTGGGAAAAGTCATTTTGCCCTAGCTTGTTAATAACTGAGCAATTGAGGAAAGGAAAAAAAGCACGGCGACAGCAATGGTAGCGTAGAAAACAGCTTTTTCGACACCTCGGCGAGTTGAATAAGCCCCCGAGCCGCCAAAAAGTGGATCCAGCCCTGCCCCTTTTCCCTGAAGGAGGATAAGAAAGGCAAGCACAATGTTTAAAATGATTTGAATTACCAAAAAGACAGTTTTCATTTAAATATCCAGCCAAGTACGCTCTCTATAATTTCAATTAAGAATGATACCAAAACCAGCGACCAAAAGAAAGAGAAGTGGATAGCTGGGATTACAAACCCGGCCGTGGAGAGGCCAGGAAAAGTAAACATTAGAATTTTAAAGCCCCCGACAAAAAGAGTAACCAAGTATAAAACCAAGACATTGGTTACCCAGCGAAAGGCTCCCAGGGTAAGCATATTAATTGGTAGTAAGAGTAAATTCAAAACAGGTTTAATTAACAAATTAAAAAGAGTTAAACAAATCGCCGCAGAAATTAAGATTAGACTATTCTCCGAAAAAGATATTGCCCCAATCGCTTTGGCGATTAAAAAAAGACAAAAAAAATTAATGAAGATATGGCGTAAAAAGTTTTTCATCGCAAACGACTACTTTCTTGAACGATAGCATCTTTTTCTTTTGCTTTGCAAGAAGTTTTCTTGATTGATAAAAGAAGAACGATGATGGCGGCCGATAAGATCCCCCCCAGAAAGACAACTGATCTTAAAAGAAGAGATTTTACCTTAATATTATATCTAATTTTGTTTTCTCCGAGAGTAAAGGATAATTCTTGGGTATAGTCTTTGAACATCTCTTTTGGTTTAAGAAAGAATTCTATTTTGAATTGGGAAAAAGGCAAAATCCTTTCAAAATACCATTGGCTGGGATTTGAATCTAAAAGAGGGCTGGTCATCCTTTCTGAATAAAGAGCTGCCCCGTTGTTATTTTTAAACTGAATACTTACTTTATTGTTCTTTAGAGAATAGATTACAGAAGGAGAGACTTCCACAATGTCAAGTCGCTGAGGAAGATTCTTGGGACTCTCTTCCCCAAAAGTAATAAAAATACTTTTTTTTAATTCGTCATTCATAGACGAACCGGGTGGGAGAGGCAAGGTATCGCTTTTTCCATGAACGACAAAGGCAAAGTGAGCCATGTCAAATTTATTAAAATAATCCAAACCCCCGGTTGTATTTCCCCAGGTTGGATCAACCGCAATCCATTCGTTACGAATAGTGTCAAAATATTCCGGCCATGAATGGAGAAGGTCGGCCTCTTGAGAAATTTGTTTAAGCTGCGGATTGTCTGTATAGGCGTAACCAACAACTTCTCTTGCCGGGATTCCTGTTGCTCGGCAAAGAGAGATGAAAAGATCGGTAAATTGGGAACAGGTTGCTCCCTTGGGGTTCAGAAGAGCGTCGACACCCCCGGTTCTTATTGGTCCGTTTTCTACGTTTTTATAGTCATAAGAAAGTGTCTTTACCACAAATTTATAAATACTTTCGGGGGTTTTCAATTGAGAGGATAAATCGGCAATTTTTTTATTATTTACATCCCAGTATTTGGTATTTGAGAGATAATCTTTATCTACCGAAGAGTTCTTTTCGGACTTTTTTGGTTGGGGAAAGACATCAACAGCGCCTTCGGTCTCAATCTGAAGTTCTTCTTTGGGTCCAAGTTCGTAAAAAGCGAGCCAATTACCGTCCTTGTCGATTTCAACATCTTTCGGCTCAGGAGTGATTGAGTGATAGAATACTGTTTGGTAATTGGTATCCGGAGGAATGGCAATTTTTTCTATTGCAGGAGAATTTTCTAAGTTTTTGAGCTGATAGGTGATTTTAAAATTGAAAGTTTGGTACTGACCAAAAGTTGCCGCGACCCCAAAGTTAATAATATTTTCTTTTTTGAAAGAAAGATTATAAAACCCATTCACGATTTTATTTTCTTGCGGAGCAGGATTTATTACAGAAATTTTTCCGTATTCAAGGGGGACTTTAATGAGAACTTGGAATTCATCAATTTCTTCCGAATTGGCCAGTTTGGGAATTGAAATCTGCCAGAGATTGCCTTCTTTTTTAGCTAAACCGGAATCTTTATATTTGAGGATGAAAGAAAGGATTTTATCCTTTCCCACTACTTGCTCATTAAAATCAAGGGTAAGGATGGTTGTTTCTCCTTTTTGCTCGAGCTTAGTTTTTAATGGGCCAATTTTGTCATATGCCTCAACATTAGAAATTTTTCCTCCAATTAAGCTTAGGCTGTATTGGGAGACATAGAGGTTGGAGGCTTGGTTTATCAGGGAAATCTCTTGGTTAACTAAGGACTCACCGTTTTTGTCAAATTCATAGGTAACCTTATAGAAAGAAGAGAAGTCTTTGGCGAAAGAAGGAGCGGCAAACAACCAACAACTAATGAGCAGACACCAACAAAAGGTAAATAATTTTTTGGTCACACCCTAATGATACAAAAAAACAAATAAACTCGCTAACAAGATAACCCTTTTGACCCTCCTAATCTTACTGTTCGCCTTAGTAGATTTCTACTGCGGCTCACAGAGCGATTATCGGCGGGTCTTCGTCGCAATCCCGCTATAGCGGGATTGCTCCTTGACATTCGGGTTTTGTTTGGAATAAAGTAAAGGATATATGCCAGTGACTTTATATAAACGCCAAAAACAAATTCTAGATTTTCTTGGCCAATACATTCAAAAAAATGGCTATTCTCCTACACTTCAACAAATTGCTGACGCCCTTGGAGTATCTTCGCTGGCGACTGTTCATGAACACCTTAACGCGATGGCAAAAAAGAAAGTTATAAAGAAGTTTGAAGGAGCTGTCCGGGGAATTGAAATTATTGATAAAAAACTAGGAGAGATTACTAAAGGGGTCGAGTTGCCGATTTTAGGGTTTATTGCCGCCGGTTTGCCGATTGAACCTTATACAGATCCCGGTGCGTCAACTTACGTTGCTCCCGGTATGCTTTCCGGAAAAAAAAGAGCCTTTGTTTTACAAGTGAAAGGTGAATCGATGATTGAAGAAGGAATTTTAGACGGTGATTTTGTGGTGGTTGAAGAACAAAATGAGGCTAAAAACGGGGATATTGTTGTTGCTCTTTTAGAAAACGGGCTGGCGACCTTAAAGCGCTATTTTAAAGAGGCGACCCGGATTAAACTTGCTCCGGCCAATTCCAATATGTCCCCTATCTACGCCACCGATGTTAAGATTCAAGGAAAAGTTGTCGGAGTAATTCGTAAATTCTAAGCTCTAAATCCTAAATTCTAAATAATTTCAAATGCCAAATGATCAAAATAATAAACGTTATGATCTAGAGGAAAGAACTTTTAAATTTGCACAAGATTGTAGAATTTTCGTAAATAATCTTCCCAAAACTCAAGCGAATCTTTCTGACGGATCACAATTAATAGACTCATCTGGTTCGGTGGACGCAAATTATATAGAAGCTACCGAATTGACTAAAATCTTTGGTGCTATATTGGAAAAATCAAAAAGTGTTTGAATTTATTTTTTTGGGATTTTGTGATTGTTTAGAATTTAGAAATTAGGATTTAGGATTTCATGTTATATTTAGTTTCCACTCCAATCGGAAATCTTGAAGATATTACTTTGAGGGCTTTAAATACCTTATTTTTGGTAGAAATAGTTTTATGTGAAGATACCAGAAAAACTTTTAACCTTCTTAATCACTACAAAAAGCCCGAGCAATCACTGCCAAAATTAATTTCATATTTTGAAGAGAATGAGCTAAAAAGAATTCCGGAAGTGATTCTTGAATTGAAAAAGGGGACCGAGATTGCCTTAGTGACCAATTCCGGAACACCCACCATCTCAGATCCGGGATTCAAATTAGTCAGAGAATGCTGGAAAGGAAATATCAAAGTAATTTCTATCCCTGGCCCATCATCCCCTATCGCCGCGCTCGCCTCCTCTGGTCTGCCAACCGATAAATTTTTATTTTTGGGTTTCCCGCCAAATAAATCGGGGCAAAGAATAAAACTGTTTGAAAACGTCAAGAGTTCTTTGGAAAGTTTATCTTCCACGATAATTTTTTTCGAATCCCCCTTCCGAATTCAAAAATCTCTGGAGGATCTAAAAGAAGTTTTTGGTGACATTGAAATAGTTGTTTGCCGTGAACTAACCAAAATATACGAGGAAACCGAAAGCAAAAAGATCTCCGAATTCCTCGAAAAATTCGAAATTAAACAACCCAAAGGAGAATTTGTAATACTCTTTAACCACAAAAACTAACACCCCAAAATTTTTAGAAAATTTCCATCAGATTGTGGAATAACCCCATAGCATTGACTTTTACAACTTAGCTTCACACCCTTAGGGTGTAATACGTTCACACCTTTAGAATTATTCAAATAAAAGGTGTTTTATTGATTCAAGTCTTTTCCCATAGCCTATTTGATCATAAGTAA
>Ga0210020_1003420_pt1 | contig 12342 bp, 13 predicted proteins | sample CryGeymeta201514_FD_183980 | JGI IMG/M metagenome (GOLD analysis project Ga0210020, IMG submission 183980) | Groundwater microbial communities from Crystal Geyser aquifers in Utah, USA - Crystal Geyser metaG 2015-14 (SPAdes) (version 2) | ecosystem: Environmental > Aquatic > Deep subsurface >... | reverse complement strand
GCTGGCGGCTCACAAGCTGGACGAACTGCCGCAGGCCGGGCGCGACTTCGGGCTGGTGCAGGTACTGATCGAGCGCACGGTGGTCGAGCGCCTGCCGAACGTCAGCATCGAAGATCTGCAGAATGCCTGGCTCGCCTTGCTCACCCGCGCCAAAGTGAATGCGAGCCATACCGTGCGCCGCGAAGAACTTTCGGTGCGCGAGCAGATGAGCAAAGTGCTGCGCCAGCTGCGCAATTGCGATTTCGTTCCGTTCGAGCAATTGTTCGCGGCGGATGCCGGGATTCCGATGCTGGTCGTCACCTTCATCGCCATCCTCGAGCTGGCCAAAGAAACGCTGATCGAAATCACACAAACCGAATCGTTGGGGAACATCTATGTCAGAACCAGCCGTGCCATCACTGCCGAATGAAACCGACCACGCGCTGGCCGTGGTCGAATCCGACGTCGACCTGGCTTTGCTCCGGCGCGTCATTGAGGCCGCCTTGCTCACTGCCGAGGAACCGCTGTCGCTGGCCGAGCTGAAACGCTTGAGCGAGGTGCCGCTGGAGAACCGGCAGGTCGAGGAATGCCTGCAACAGATCGCCGCCAGCTATGCCGATAGCGGGATTGAACTGACCTGCGTGTCCAGCGGCTGGCGCTTCCGCGCGCGTCCCGAGTTGCAGGGCTATCTGGACCGGCTCAACCCGCAAAAGCCGCCGCGTTACTCGCGTGCCGTGATGGAGACGCTGGCAATCATCGCCTACCGCCAGCCGGTGACACGCGGCGACATCGAAGAGATACGCGGTGTCGCGGTGTCGGCGCAGATCTTGAAGACGCTGGAAGGACGCGCCTGGATCGAAGTGATCGGCACCCGCGACACGCCGGGCAAACCGGAATTGTTCGCCACCACCCAGCAACTGCTGGACGACCTCAATCTGTGTTCACTGAACGAATTGCCCGCGCTGGAAGAAATGGGCAGCTTGATCGATCAGAGCGGGCAAGACCGCGACTGATGCCTGCCAGCAAGCGCATCACCTCGCGCGACAATTCCTTCTTCAGGTTGCTGCGCAAATTGGCCGAGTCATCGCGCGCACGGCGCGAAGCAGGGCAGACGTTGCTCGACGGCCCTCACCTGTTGCAAGCCTTCCTTGATTCCGGTCAGCGCCCGTTGCATCTGCTGCTGAACGACGGCGCGCTGCACGATGCGGAGATCGGGGCGTTGCGCGCACGCTGCGCGGATATTCCCTGCACAGTGCTCGATGATGCCCTGTTCGCCCAGCTTTCCGACCTCAAGACACCCAATGGTTTGCTGGCGTTGATCGCTGTCCCGCCGCCCTCGACAACAGCCGCGCACAGCCAATGGACAGTGCTTCTGGAAGACATCCAGGACCCCGGCAATCTCGGCTCCATCCTGCGCAGTGCGGCCGCTGCGGGTTGCGATGCGGTGTTTCTGTCGTCCGGCTGCGCCGATGCGTGGTCGCCCAAGGTATTGCGCGCCGGCATGGGCGGTCATTTTTGCCTGAGCATTCACGAGCATGCCGATCTCATCCGCGTCGCCGGAGAATTCACCGGCAAGATACTGGCGGCATCCCTGCAGGCAGAGCGCTCGCTCTACGCCTGCAACTTGCGCGGAAAGATCGGGTTTGCGATCGGCAACGAAGGGGCGGGGCTGTCGCAGGGTTTGCAGGACGCCGTGCAGGAACGGTTCATCATTCCAATGCCCGGCAGGGTCGAATCGCTGAATGCGGCGGCGGCCGCGGCGGTGTGTCTGTTTGAGGCAGCACGTCAGAGACGTTAACAAAAATACGCGAAGCCCCTTTGCTCCCTCTCCCTCCGGGGGAGGGTTGGGGTGGGGGATGATCTTGGGCGAGGCAGCCTTTTCATTGTGCTGGCGCTCCTCGCCTTATGATCATCAGCGTTTCAATCCGGTCTGGTGCAACAACGTGGTGGCGATCTCTTCCACCGAGATGGTGGTGACATCCAGCATCGGAATGTTTGCGCTGCGCATCAATGCTTCGGCCTGCTGGATTTCTTTTCTGCAATTATCCAGCGAGGCATAGCGGCTATTTGGCATCCGCTCGGCACGAATCTGCGCCAGACGCTCCGGTCGAATGGTCAGTCCGCGCACCTTGGCGAGCAACGGCTTGAGCGCGGATGGCAACGTCTTGTTCTCGAAATCTTCCGGCACCAGCGGGTAGTTGGCGGCAAAGATGCCGAATTGCAGCGCCAGGTAAAGCGAAGTGGGCGATTTGCCGGAACGCGATACGCCGACCAGGATGATCTGTGCCCGTTCCAGCTCGCGCGAGATGCCGCCATCGTCGTGGTTGAGCGCGTAATTCACCGCGTCCATGCGTTCGTTGTAATGCATCCCGGTCTCGTGCGGGCGACCGATCGCATGCGATGACTGAATCCCCAGCTCATCCTCGAGCGGCACGATGAAACTCTCGAACAGGTCGAGGATCAGCGCGTCCGCTTCTTCGATGATGTCATGAATCTCGGCCACGATGAGCGTGCTGAACACGATGGCACGGTGTCCGTCTGCCTGCGCCGCCTGGTTGATGCGGTCAACCGCGTTGCGCGCTTTTTCGACTGAATCGATAAAAGGCAGGGTAACCTGATTGAATTCAATGCCGTCGAACTGGCTCAGCATGCTGCGCCCCAGTTTTTCCACGGTGATGCCGGTGCGGTCCGAAAGGAAGAAGGCGGTGCGGTTCTCGCTCATTTTTTGTCTGTGAAGCTTCACACTCGGGTGTTATGCGGTGCGCGTCATCCTAACACCGCACAGGCCATTGATGTCCCGGTATTACTCAAGGCACGAAAATCCCGCCGCCAGGTGACTACGCCGATTTGTCCGACAACAAGTATTCGGCATAGAGATGTTCGCCGATCGGGCGTTTGGCCGCCTTTGTCGATGAATTCGGCGATCTTCAGGTCGTCGTGCACGATATGGTAGCCGAGCCATTTATTCAAAAAGAACAGGAGGTCGTCGGGGAATTCCTTGTGGTGCGCGATCTTGGCGATCGCCATGTCCAGTTGTGCCAGCAGGTCGCTGTGAATGAGTGAATGTTCATCCACGCCGGGATAGCCGATCTCATGCATCAGATTCTCTTCGCTGATGAAGTGGAACTCGGTGAATTTGCGCAATTCGAGCATCACCCAGCGCAGCGTCTGTTCGGACTCCTTGGACTTGATCGCAATGTCCAGCTTGCGACAGAGCAAAACCAGGATGCGGTGTTGCGTATCGATCAGGTCGTTGCCCAGCTCCAGTTCTTTTTCCCAGTGGATGTACATGCATTTCTCCCGGTTATTTCTGCTTGTCCACGAAGGCTTCGAAATCTTCTTTGGGCAACGGCTTGCTGAAATAATAGCCCTGCACCTCGTCACAGCCCTGCAAGCGCAGGAAGGCCAGTTGGCCGGCCGTTTCCACGCCCTCGGCGATGGTGTGCATGCCGAGGCTACTGGCCAGATTGATGATGGCGGTGACGATGGCTTTGTCTTCAGGGTCGTCGCTGATGTTGCGCACGAAGGATTGATCGATCTTCAGTTTGTACACCTTGAAGCGTTTCAGATAACTCAGGGAAGAGTAGCCCGTGCCGAAATCATCGATGGACATGCGGATACCGCGTGCAAACAGCTTATCCATGATGCTCACCGCCGTTTGAGGATCATCCATTGCCACGGCTTCGGTCAACTCCAGCTCAAGATACTCGGGTGCCAGTTGCGCTTCATCCAGGATGCGCGAGACCAGTTCGGGCAGATCGGGTTGGCGGAACTGGATGGCGGACAGGTTCACCGCGATGACCATCGCAGGCAAGCCATCGTGCTGCCAGGTTTTTAACTGGTTGACTGCGGTGCGCAACACCCATTCGCCGATGGCGATGATCTGCCCGCTGTCCTCGGCGATGGGGATGAATTCGGCGGGGGAGATCATGCCAAGTTCGGGGTGTTGCCAGCGCAGCAAGGCCTCCGCTCCGATGATGCGGCCATCATTCATCGCCACCTGCGGCTGGTAGTGCAATTGCAATTCATTGCGCGCCAATGCGTGGCGCAGCGCATTGACCAATTGCAAATTGCGCTCGGAGTGCGCCTGCATCTCGGCGGTAAAGAAGCGGAAATCGTTGCGGCTGTCGCGCTTGACGCGATACATGGCGGCGTCCGCATTTTTCAGCAGCACTTCAAGGTTATTTCCGTCATCAGGATAGATTGCAATCCCGATGGAGGGAGTGCCGATGAGCTCATGTTCGTTGATCATGTAAGGTTTGGAGACGGTTTCGATCAGCTTGCTGGCGACGATTGCCGCGCCGTCTGCATCCGTTCCGGGAAACACCAGAATGAACTCATCACCCCCCAGCCGCGATACGGTGTCTTCCTCGCGCAGGGCGGCCTTCAGGCGCTGGGCTACCTCGATCAGGAACTGGTCGCCGATACTGTGGCCCAGGGTGTCGTTGATATTCTTGAAGTGGTCGAGGTCAAGAAACATCACCGCCAAGGGGGCGCCACTGCGTTGCGCCAGACTGAAGGCGTAGCTGAAGCGTTCGTTCAGCAGGCTGCGGTTGGGCAGGCCGGTCAGCTGATCGAAATAGGCCAATTGGGCGATTTTCGCCTGCGTCTGTTTTTGTTCGCTGATGTCGCGGGTGATGTTGAGGAGGCACGGCACACCGTCGATTTCGATGACCCTGGCCGACATCAGTCCGGTAATGATGCGGCCGTCCTTCAGGACGAATTCCGCTTCCAGGTTTTCGCAGAAACCGTCGCGCCGCAGCGCCTCCACCAGCCGCTGGCGATCCGCCGCGTTGCGCCAGATGTTGATCTCGGAAGAAGTCTTGCCGATGACCTCGTCGCGCTGCCAGCCGCTGATCCGTTCGAACCCCGCATTGACATCGAGGTACAGGCCGTCTTCCAGGCGGTTGATGTTGATCGAATCCGGGCTGGTGTAAAAGGCAGTGCGGTAGCGCACTTCGCTTTCCTGCAACTGCTGGTGGATGTGTCGATGCTCGATTTCCAGCGCGAAACGGTCCAGCGCAAAGCTGATATCCATCGTCATTTCGGCCAACAGATTGCGCGCTGCCTCGTCGAAGTCGTATGGCATCCCCGCGTACAGATTGAACGCGCCGACGACCTTGCCCTGGCGATGCAGGGGCAGGGAAGCGGAGGCGCCCCAGCCGAAACGTTCGCCGCGCTCATGCCAGGCCGCGGTAGCCGGGTCGTGCTGGAAATCCTGACACCAGAAGGGTTGGTTCTCACGCATGGCCGTGCCGGTGGGGCCGCGTCCGCTGGGTAGCGCCGGATCAAGTGTGATGTCGAGGCCTTCCAGGTATTCGATCCCGGTGCCAAACGAAGCCACCGGTTTTACCTTCTGCCCTGCTTCATCCAGCATGCCGATCCACGCCATCTTCATCTCGCCGAAATTCACAGCATCACGGCAGATAATGGGGAATAGTTCCGCTTCATTGTGGCAACGCACGATGGCCTGATTGCACTGGCTCAAGGCGGCGTACAGCTTGTTCATGCGCTGCACGGTGGCTTCGGCCAGCTTGCGCGCGGTGATGTCGCGCGACAGGACGATGAATCGCGGCGCCTCCCCGGCATCGGTCGTTTTTCGCGCGACGGAAAGTTCGAACCAATGCAGACCGTCAGGCAGCTTCAATTCGATTTGTTTGCCCTGGGAAAATCCGTTTGCATGAGCCTCGCGCAACGCAGCCATGCCAACCTCCGCCACCTCGGGTGGCATCACTTCATGCAACGTCTTGCCGATGAACACGGCGGGGGGGGTGGCCAACAATTCGGTACGGGGAGAGTGATAGTCAAAGTAACGCCCGTTCAGGTCCACTTCAAACAACAGGTCGGGCATGGCGGCCAAGGTGGCGTGCAGGTTGCTCGCTTGCGCCAGCATCTGCCGTTGCCAGCGCCGCAACAGCCAGAACAGCAACAGGCTGGTGACAACCACGAAAGCGAGCCCTTTAAGAAGGTCGAGGCGCAGATGGAAATCAAAGCCATGCGTCGACACGGCAACGAGTGTGTCGGACAGCACGATCCACGCTGCGGCGAGCGCCGCGTACCACAGGGTGGTGCGCAGGGCAGGGCGGGATTTGATCACATCGTTGGGCACGAGCCGTCAGCTTTCCGGAATCGTTGGTGGAGAAGCAAGCGCACCGGCACGCTCAAGATCGGCTGGAACGGCGCTACGCTGCCAAGTGTATCGGCAGAAATCCGGGATACTTTATAGGGATTGGCGGTGCCGGGCAATGAAAGGGACGCCATTGCGGTGTCCTGATGTGTGTGGCGGAGAGGGCGAAATACGAACTTGCGTTCGCTCACTTCCGCCGATAATCCATAACACATTGTAGCTGAATAATAATATCTAGTACCTCGTCCTTCACGGTTCGCCATAGTTTGCTATAATCCGCACTAACGGGTAAGACCGAAGGTAAGACCGGATTGTTTGGCGGAGGCAATATGGCGACGATAAAATTACTGGGAGCAAGGCAGGTAGAAACGCTGCCAATAGGTTTTCATAAGGATGGTGGCAATCTGTATCTAAAGGTTCGTGAGGGCGGCTCACGCGCTTGGGTTTTCAGATACAAGATCGCTGGTAAAGTCACCGAGCTGGGATTGGGTTCTACTGATAAACGCTCACTTGCTCAAGCGCGTGAACAGGCAGGCAAGATGCGTACTGCCCTTGCCGATGGGAAAGACCCTGCGGAAGTATTGAAAAAACGAGACCCTACAGCGAAGACATTCTCCGATTACGCAAAAGAACTAATCGAGAATAAGCGTAGTGGATGGCGCAATGCTAAACACGCTGCACAGTGGACAGCAACACTTGAGCAATATGCGTTCAAGTCTATTGGCGACAAGCTCCCTGAAAATATCTCACTGGCCGATGTGAAAGCTATCCTGCTCCCGATGTGGGCGATTAAGACTGAAACCGCATCTAGGTTGCGTCAACGTATCGAGGCCGTTATTGATTACGCGATAGTGCATGAGGGAGCGCATGGTCGGTATAACCCAGCGCGATGGAAAGGCAATCTTGATGCAGTGTTGCCTGCGGCCAGTAAAGTAACCCAGCGCGTACACCATGCCGCTGCAAAATACTCCGATGTGCCTAGCATCTTGTCTGCACTGCGTGAAAAGGATTTTCTAACCGCTTACTGCTTGCGGTTCATTATCCTCACGGCGGCTCGGTCAGGTGAGGCTAGGGGCGCATTGTGGAGCGAGATAGATATGCAGGCGAAGACCTGGACTATTCCGGCGGCCAGAATGAAAGCTGGGGTTCTGCATCGAGTACCGCTATGCGATGAGGCAATGCAGATATTGAAGACCATGCAAACATGGCGATTAAACGAGGCAGAGAGGGTCTTTAACGGTGCTAAAGGTGGTTTGCTTGCCGATGTATCGGTGAACAAGATGCTGCACGGCATAGCGCCTGATGTGACCGTTCATGGTTTTAGGTCGTCATTCAGAATGTGGGGAGCAGAAACTACGTCATACCCCAGCGCGGTATTAGAGGCGGCACTAGCGCACGTCAACCCAAACGAGGTGGAGGCCAGTTACCAGCGCAGTGATTTATTTGATCGGCGTGTAGAGTTGATGCAGGCATGGGGTAATTACTGCGCCAGCAAGGGCAATGTCATACAGTTGGTTCAAAGTGCATAGGCGAAAACAAGCGCACAATAAACTACTTGCACGGAACGTTCGTTCTGTATATTATGTCCCTATGCCTTCGAGATACTCGGCTCGACTAGATCACAAAAGAGGGAAGGGTTGGCAACCTTCAAACTAGGTACTCGGTGAAATCCGAGTTAGGTAGCGCCAGTTTGTAGCAGTCTAAATTAGACCAAGCGAAAACGGTGCAATAAGCGAAGTACTAGGCTTTGCGTTATTGTATCGGCTCGTCTGGTCTTTTTTGTTTCTGACCGCAGGACGAGTTGTTGAATGGAGATTCATTCGATGACTAATATTCAAACTCAAGTCGGTCAAGTCCGGCTAATCGCATTTCCTGAACTAACCCGCATTACCACCCTACGCAAAACTGCCTTGTATGAACTTATCAAGGCCGGAGAGTTGCGACCTGTAAAACTTGGCCGAAAGACCGTTTTCGCTGAAGCCGAGGTTATTGACTGGGTAAACAAACGTCTTGCTAGTCGGGGGGCGTAATCATGGATACCACAAAAGACAACGCCCAGCGGGGTCGGTTCATCAGCCATATTCAGGCGCGTATGTCGCTGGCAATCTGGCGAGCTGCCTACAGCTTGGAGCTTGCCCGTCAAGATTGCGCTGATGCGGGGCATTTATGGAGACAGGCCGGGTGCTGTATCGCCCTTTCATTCTTCAGGATGATAGGAGGGCGCGGCGTATGAATACCCAGACCTTTCAAGATGCAATTCGATCCGCTGGCCTGCAACCGCCTGACGTGATCGAGCCGGGCAAGTTTCACAAATTCCCCGGCAAAGGCAAGCGCAACAGCAACCGGGCGGCATGGTGCAAATTGTTTCCTGATGGTATCGGCGGAATTTTCGGCGACTACTCGACCGGCCTATCTGCCGACTGGCAAGCGAAACGCGAAACGCCCTACACACCAGCCGAGCGCGAAGCATTCAAACGCCAGGTTGCCGAAGCAAAGGCGCAAGCCGAAGCTGAACGCAAAGCCAAGCAAGCCGAAGCGCAGGCGGGAGCAACATCTATCTGGAATGCGCCAGCAAGCGCGCTGGAAGCTACGCAACCGGCGATAGCCGAGCATCCCTACCTGAAGCCCAAAGGCATTCAAGCGCATGGCGTGAAGGTGTATCGAGGCAGCCTGACCATCGGCGGCATGGCCTGCAACGGCGCGCTGATGATACCGATGAAGCTGGGCGGCAAGATAACCAGTTTGCAATTCATAAACGGCGATGGTGAGAAACGCTTTTATCCAAACGGCGAAAAAGGCGGCTTTCTGATCGGCCAGATCGAAGCTGGCAAACCTATTTGCGTATGCGAGGGATTCGCCACCGGCGCATCTATCCATGAAGCAACTGGCCATGCTGTGATCGTCGCATTCGATGCAGGCAACTTGAAAAAAATCGCGGAGGCATTGCGGGCAAAAAATCCCGATGCTGTGATCGTGCTGTGTGCTGACGATGACTACCAGACCGAAGGCAATCCGGGATTGGCGAAGGCGACCGAAGCTGCTCAAGCGGTTGGCGGATTACTGGCCAGTCCGGTATTCGGCGCAAACAGGCCGGACAAGGCGACCGACTTTAACGATATGGCAACGCTGACCGGGTTGGAAGCCGTAAAACAGGCGATTGATGCAGCGAAGCCGGTAGTGCAAAAAACCGACCCCGTAGGATTGCGTTTAAGCGATTCAAACAGTAGCGGCAATACCATCGCCCCACCCGCACCACCCGAGCCCCTCCCTATGTTGCCTGACGTGCTGCCGTTCGATTATTCATACTTGCCGGATGCGCTGCGCGGCTATGTGAAGGATATTTCCGAACGGATGCAATGCCCCCCGGATTTTGCAGCGGTTGGCGTGCTGGTGATGACGGCGACCATCATCGGGCGCAAGGTTGGAATACGGCCAAAGCGGCACGACAACTGGACAGTGATCCCGAATTTATGGGGTGCAGTAGTGGGCAATTCCGGCGTGATGAAAAGCCCGACACTGGGAGCGGCATTGTCGCCGATAAAGAAGCTACAGGCGGCGGCATACGATGTTTTCAATAAAGAGAAAACCGAACATGATGCACAGGCCGAACTTGCCAAACTGCAACAGTCAGTAAAGAAAACGAAGGCGCGGGCATCACTGAAAAAAGATCAATCCGCCGATGTTAAAGGGTTGCTGCAATCCAGCGAAACAGACGATGCGCCTATCCTGATGCGATACATAACGAACAATGCCAGCTATGAAGCATTGGGCGAATTGCTGATGGAAAACCCCAACGGCCTGCTGGTGGAAGCGGATGAGATCATCGGCCTGTTGAAACAGCTTGATGCTGGCGGACAGGAAGTGGCGAGATCGTTTTACCTGACGGCGGCGGACGGCGACAAGCCCTATACATTCGACAGGATCATACGAGGCAAGGGGTTGCACATTGACGCGCTGTGCCTGTCTATCATCGGCGGCATTCAACCTGGTGTATTGGCTGAGTATGTGCGGCAGGCAACCGGCGGCGGCGCGGGTGCGGATGGATTGCTGCAACGCTTCGGGCTGATGGTGTACCCGGATATTTCACCAGACTGGAAAGAGGTGGATCGGTATCCCGATAGCGCAGTACGGGAAGCCGTGAACCTGCTGGCCGAAAGATTGGATCAATTAAACCACGCTGATATTGGCGCGGAAGTTGACCTGTACGGCGGCGTGCCATTCCTGCGCTTTGACGATGCGGCGCAAGTGCTGTTTTCAGAGTGGCGCGCAACACTGGAAACCAGACTGCGATCCGGCGAAGAGCATCCGGCTATCGTGTCGCACCTCTCGAAATACCGGAAGCTGATCCCTTCGCTGGCACTAGTTAACCACCTATGCGACACCAGACAGGGGGCAGTGAGTGAAGCGGCTTTACTGCGCGCTATCGCCTTCAGTGAGTATCTGGAATCTCACGCCCAACGGATATATTCCTACGCCACCCGGCCTGATATTGATGCGGCCAAAACGCTGCTGAAGCGGTTGGCCAGTGGCAAGCTGCCGGACGTATTCAAAGCGCGTGATGTATCTCAAAAAGGCTGGGCGGGATTGGAAACGGCACACAAGGCGCAATCGGCAATTGACCTGCTGCTGGAATACCACCATCTAGCCGAGGAAGAGGTAACCACAGGCGGGCGACCGACAACGCATTACCACTGGATCAAGGGGGCAGAATGAGTGCATACCTCGCCAGACTGAAACAGCTTGAGAGTGTAAAAAATTCTCACTATGCCCCTAATAGTGAACCTTCAAAACCCTCAAAAGCTACTTTTGAACCTTTTGAAGGTACGGGTACGGGGCATATTGAGAAAAAAATTATTGATATGCCAAAGCCAGAAACGCTACAGGATCGGCAGCGGGAAACGCGGCGGCAAAAAGTCATTGCCATGTTGGAAGCTGTACCCGATACGCAACGGGCAATTACTGCCGACACCGACAGCGATCCGCACAACGTCATATTGACCGTGGCTGTGCGCGCCTGCCAGCAAACCTGCGAGCTGCTGATACCGAAAGCCAAGTATGACCCGTGGTTATTGCTGGGGTTAATCGAACGGCTGGACGGGATTACTCATTAAGAGGGCGACACTATGGCAAAAAAGGAAACGAAATCGCTTGTAGTCCACGAAGGGCAAGTATTGAGGGCGATACCTACCCCCCAGCTAAAACTCGCCACAATCGATGATTGCCGTCGTGAAATGGCGAGGGTTTATCGCGATGCACGGACAGCCACCACCGACACGGCGGACGCTTCGCGGCTGGTTTATATGCTGGGTACGATTGCGAAAATGATTGAGATCGGACAGCTTGAGCAACGACTAATTGCACTGGAGGAAAAACAATATGGCAACAACACTTGAGAACAGGATTGCGGAATTAGAGCGGCAACACGGCGGCAATGATGTAAAGCTGATATTGCGTGCCGATGGGGAGACAGATGACGAAGCCCGAGAGCTTGCAGGATTGGCAGGCTGGCCGGGGGTGATTATTTTTATGAGTGAATCGGATGCAAAACTTTAACGAACTGGAGAAAACATCATGGCAAATAACCTGATAAATCGCATCGCGGCACTGGAGCAAAAGGCAGTGAATCTAATCCCGAAAGTTTTTTTCAGAATCATTTGCAAGGGGGCGACACCGACACCGGAAGAGCGGGCGCAGATTGACGAGGCCGAGGCGCGGGATGAGTTTGTTATATGCCGGGTGATTGTGAAGCCACCGAAATGCGAGTAGCCTCAAATGAACCATTCTGTTTAATGGAGGTTCGTGATGAGTAAATTTCTATTTGTAGTTTTGATTGTTGTTTCTGCTAACGCTTACGCTGGAACGGCTGAATTTACTGGGCGTGCCGAAACATCTCGCAACGGGGTGAATTGTCAGTATAGCTATCAGGGCAACTATTTTTGGGTGCAATTTAAAAATACTTGCCCTCGATATATTGAGGTTGACTAGGGCTTGAAGCGTCTAAATGACCTAGCCGCCACTAGCGATAGTTGGCGGCTTTTTTTCGTCAAGCAATGTTTCAGGGTAAGACCGAGGGTAAGACCGGAATTGTTATTCAGCTTGAAAGCCTTATTGTATATACATCATCTGGCGGAGAGGGCGGGATTCGAACCCGCGGTGGGATGTTATCCCACACACGCTTTCCAGGCGTGCGACTTAAACCGCTCATCCACCTCTCCGAAAGGGCGCGCAGGATAAAC
>Ga0210020_1003410_pt1 | contig 12380 bp, 8 predicted proteins | sample CryGeymeta201514_FD_183980 | JGI IMG/M metagenome (GOLD analysis project Ga0210020, IMG submission 183980) | Groundwater microbial communities from Crystal Geyser aquifers in Utah, USA - Crystal Geyser metaG 2015-14 (SPAdes) (version 2) | ecosystem: Environmental > Aquatic > Deep subsurface >... | reverse complement strand
GGATCACCGGCTTCAATGGGGCCGCAGCGTTAACGCTGCGGAAACGTCGTCGGCGGTGAGGGTGGAGATCCCGTCGAAGCTGCTTCAATGGGGCCGCAGCGTTAACGCTGCGGAAACCAGCATCATCGCGGCCATCCCGATTTGTGGCTCGGCTGCTTCAATGGGGCCGCAGCGTTAACGCTGCGGAAACGCGGGGTGATTCCCGCGATGCTGACTGGGTAGTAGGCTTCAATGGGGCCGCAGCGTTAACGCTGCGGAAACTCGTGGTGGCGGGGGGAACGGAGTGGGCATCGGGACGCTTCAATGGGGCCGCAGCGTTAACGCTGCGGAAACGAATGGCCTCTTCCCATGTCTCCGGCCGGCAATCGTGCTTCAATGGGGCCGCAGCGTTAACGCTGCGGAAACGCGTCGAGGGCCGCCCGGTATTCGTGAGGATTCGCGCGCTTCAATGGGGCCGCAGCGTTAACGCTGCGGAAACGCGACCTGTTCCGCCGTTCCGGCGGCCGCGCGCGACACGCTTCAATGGGGCCGCAGCGTTAACGCTGCGGAAACAAGAGTTACCGCGAGATGATCTTTTACCTGGAGAAGCTTCAATGGGGCCGCAGCGTTAACGCTGCGGAAACGTTGAGCTGCCCGCGGCGCGCCGGCGAGAGGGTCTGCTTCAATGGGGCCGCAGCGTTAACGCTGCGGAAACGATGCGATCAGGGATCACGCGCACAGGCTCGGTGCGGCTTCAATGGGGCCGCAGCGTTAACGCTGCGGAAACCTCGAAGGCCAGCCAGCTCCCGTTCAGCCAGTACGTGCTTCAATGGGGCCGCAGCGTTAACGCTGCGGAAACCCGCACCCCTGCGTGACCGCTACCAATCCGCGCTAGCTTCAATGGGGCCGCAGCGTTAACGCTGCGGAAACGTTCCCACCCTGGCTACCTATGGAGGTTCAACTTGAGGCTTCAATGGGGCCGCAGCGTTAACGCTGCGGAAACCATATGGTCGTTGTGGGTCCGATCCTACGAGACGGCGCTTCAATGGGGCCGCAGCGTTAACGCTGCGGAAACCACCTAGAGACCGTGCAGCTCCAGTGCCACCGGCTCTTGCGTTAACGCTGCGGAAACACGCCCTCTCCGGGATGGATGTGCGCCTGGTCTCGTGGCTTCAATGGGGCCGCAGCGTTAACGCTGCGGAAACATGGGCGGTACATCCATGCCCATGGCAGGCCTAGCGGCTTCAATGGGGCCGCAGCGTTAACGCTGCGGAAACTCGCCAGGCTATTGACGCCATGGCGTCAATTTGTGCAGCTTCAATGGGGCCGCAGCGTTAACGCTGCGGAAACGAGAATCGATTCACCCCTAACGCCGGCAAACTCACCGCTTCAATGGGGCCGCAGCGTTAACGCTGCGGAAACATGATTGCAGCGATTCGGCGAGCGCCGCTCGCCGCGATGCTTCAATGGGGCCGCAGCGTTAACGCTGCGGAAACCCGCTAGATGGTGTCGGCATCGCGGGGAAAGCCAACAGCTTCAATGGGGCCGCAGCGTTAACGCTGCGGAAACGGTGTGCTCGATTTCGTTCGTGGAACCAACCAGTTCGGGGTATGTATTCGAGCGGATCGCTGGGCCGGGGCGGATTGCATAGGGTGACTGCCGTCACTGCTGGGAAACTCCTGCTTATCAAAGAACTTACCGCTGCGAGAGGTGGCCGCGGTTGGCGCGCCACCGGACCGCTCGAAGCTGCATTCAAATAATGGTGGGCTCGTCGGTTACTTCCACGCCGGGCTTGCCCAGGGTGGTGATACGCGGGTTGCCTTGGAAGCCAGATTCGCCCAGGTCGACCACCATCACTTGATCCTCGCGATGGTGGATGATGTCGTCCAAGACTGCAAGAAGCTCCATGTGTTGGCGGCGCGTCAAGGAACACAGGAAGACCGAGTATTGGACGTGGACACCGAAACCCTTGACCGTTTCAAACGTGCGACGCAGCCGCTTGTCGTCGCAGATGTCGTAGGTGACCAGGTAGTCGCGCTTCATGGTCACCTCGGCCGGAAGGCGGGCAGATCCGGAATCTCTTTCTGGATGGTGCGCGCGAGTAGGCGCGCCTGAATTTCGAAGACGCGCCGATAGCTAATCCGGTAGCCGAAGACGGGGTGGGTGATCTCCTGCGCGAGGCGGCGCTCGTAGGCGGCGAGAAATGCCTTGCGACCGTGATCCGTCAGAGAGACAGCGCCGTTCGCTTGGAGGAAATCACCCTCCCCTATTTCGCCGTTGTTCACCGCCGACAGCACCACCGAATCGACGATTAGCGGCCGGAACTCTTCCATCATGTCGAGGGCGAGCGCAGGGCGGCCATAGCGCGGCTGGTGGTAGAAGCCGAGATAGGGATCGAAGCCGACGCTGAGCAGGGTTACGGTCCAGTCGCGGGTGAGCAGCGCATAACCGAACGAGAGCAGGGCATTGACCGGGTCCTTCGGTGGCCGGCGGTTGCGGCTCTCGAAGTCGAAGGCGGGGCTGTTGCCAGCCGGCGGACGAAGCAGCTCGCCAAAGCGGCCGAAGTAGGTGCGCGCCGCCATCCCCTCGATGCCGAGGAGGGAGGGCATGTCCCCCGCCTCCTCCGCCGTCTGCACCGACTGGGCGAGGGCGCGCAGCTCCAGCTCGGGCTTGTCCCGATGGTTGCGACGCAGGAGGGTGCGACTGTTGGCGATCTTCCCCGCGACGAAGCGGCGCGCGAGTGCCAGACATCGCGTCGCATCACGGGCCACGTCGTACTGGGCCACCCGCAGGGCGATGTTCTTGTGGCTCATGCCGTGGGTGATGCCGTAGAAGTAGCCGCCGGAGGAGAAGTAGGTCACCGGAATCCCCTTCCCGCACAGCTCCCGCAACGCCTGGCTAGAGACCTGGGCATTGCCGAACAGCGCGACCTGGGAGGTGTGGCGGATCCGGGCCTCGCCCAAGACCTCCCCCTTGTCCTTGACGATCAGGAGGTCGTGACTCTTCCCCACGTAGGCACCCTGGGCGGTGACATACAGCGGCAGGGCGTCGATGCTCGCAGGCAACAGGCGGCGCGGGCGGCCACCCACTGGCGCCGGCGCGTGATGGTCATCCTCGCCGCCTTCGTCGGCCTGGGGAATCGAACCGACATCCGCCAGGAGGTGGGTCTCGTCCGGCAGGCAGATCCCCACCAACGAGCAGTAGGGACACTTGAGGGAGTCGACCAGCGGCAAAGGCACCACCGCCGCACTCGCCGCAACCCGAAATCTCTCGATCTGGCCCAGCGTCAGGGCGACCAGCTCATCATCGAAGGGGACGGCGACGCGCTCCTTCGACCCCACGAAGTAGAGCACCCCCGCCTCCACCCGGTAGCCGTGCTCGCGTAGCAGCAGCCCCTGGGCGCAGAGCTGCACCCGCTCGGGATCGTAGGCCCCGCCGGGAATGTTCGGCCGCTTGCCGCGCTTGTAATCGACCGGTGTAGCGGCGTCGCCCTCCGCCTCCACCAAGTCCATCTTGGCGACCAAGCCCAGGCGGTCGCTGCCGAGCTCGACCGAGCGAGCGTGGACCGACACCTCGCGCTCGCCATCGGCCTCAGGCAGCCCTTGAGCGGAAGGCCGATCGACCCGCTTGTGGCGCCACCGTCCCTCCACCGTGTGGTGGCTGTCCGCCCACTCACTGTCCACCCACATGAGGTAGCCCAGCCGTGGGCAATAGGTGAACTCGTTGAGCATCCGCACCGGGATCTGCGGAGGTGGCTCGGCAGCCGCTGCCCGGTTCTGTCGCTCCTCGAACTTCTCGGAATCCATCGTTGCACCTCACCGTGAGAGACCAGCCTCTGCACGGATCGGAGCATTCCCGCGCCCAGCCAAGCCGCGAGGCTACCGGTTCGGCCTGGAGACCCTGGCCACCGGGGCGCTCATCCAGCCCAGGGGTTCACCAGCTCAAGCCCCGGAAAACCGAAATCGGCCTCGTTGCGGTTCACCAGCCAGACTGGGGTGCAGGGCCGTCGCGGCGATCATGCTGTCGATCGCGGGAACCGGACGCCCTACCTCACCCAGCAACCGACCCAGCAGTCGGCCACCGCACGGTCGATGGGCAACACCCGCTCGCCAAACCACGCCGCCCGATCATGCGACGTCCACCTCGCGCGTGGGGCTATCCTCCCGGCGCAGGTCCAGGCGCTCCCCCACCAGGGGAGAGCTACGCATGAGTTCGACGAACCCAGGCTGGGCGCCCTGCAACCGCTCGAACTCCTCTTGGGAGAGCACCACCGCGGTACACCCCCGTACGGTGATGCTCTGCGACCCATCGGTGACCGCCTTCTTCCGCACCTCGCTGAGCCGCGCCTTCGCCTCTTGCACCTGCCAAGTGGTCATCGTCATCCCCCGCCGCAGAATCCGAAATAGTCAGGCTGGTCAAACCGAACGATACGATCGGCCCCAGCGGGCAAACGAAAAACCGATCCCGCCGCAGCTCCGCCCGAACGATTCGGCCATCTGAAACTCGACCCCCGCCCTTCCGTCACGCGGCGGGAACCATTCAGGATCTCCAGGGAGACAAGATCACCCTGGTCGTCGTAGGCGACGATGGCACAGGCGGCTCCTCGTCGCTCTCCGCCACGGTGACATTGTCCCTTAGGACGACGATCAGAGTGTCGGCCTTGGGGTCGTAGGTGATTTTCACGATGTGGCGCTCACCCACCCGAGTTCGCGGATGCAATCTTCGGCAGGAGATGCATCAGTTCGATGGTGGGCTCCTCCGGGCGCTCAAACAGGTGGCTCGCACCGAGAATCTCGACCCCCACGAGGCGCTCCCCCGCGGCAAAGTCGAGCGCGATGTCGTCGGTGAGGCGGACGTTCCGGCACTGAAACTCCCCGTCGAGCAACCGGATGTAGAGGGCGTCGGCATCCTTGTCGTAGGTGATCTTCATCGTTCCTCGCCCTCTTGGAAGTAGAAAATGTACACGGTCACCACCACAACGCGTTCTCCCTGTTCGTCAACCACCGGCGCGACCTGCTGCACCCCGTAATAGTGGCCATCCCACTCCCTCCGGAATTCCAGGTTCAGGAGGGAGCAGCGCTCACGAAGGAAAGCGGGTCACTCGCGGCGGAACAGACCGAGGCCGAAGTGGCAGGCGAAACCGAGCGCCAGGGGGCCGGCGACGGGCTCCGCGAAGGTAAGGCGCCAGAAGGAGCCGTGGGTGTCGGGCTGGGTGAGGCCGCGCTTGCTACGGAAGCGGTAGAAGTGGACGGCGTGGCGGGGGCGGGAGGCGACCTGCACGGTGGGGATGGCCTCGACCGCAGACAGCTCGGGCAGACCCCGCTCACGACACTCGCGGCGGAGCTGGTCCGCCACGGTGAACCGTTTCTTCACGTGCCACGGATGGAGGTAAGGGGTGACGGAGAGCCAGGTCCGGCTCTCCCCGAAGAGTGGCGTGGCCGCCGCCAATGCCGGTCCACCACCCAGGCCCTCGAGGATCACCTGCCAGTCGTACCCCTCCCGTGTCCACAGACGGCGCAACGCAGCCACCACCTGGCAGCCATCGGCTGAGAGCCCAGCGGGAATGTGGAGGACGACGTGGTCGATCCGGCCGTCGCCGTCCGCGTCTTCGGGAAGGAAGAAGGCGTGATCGTGCCCCTCAGCGCGCTGGCTGCCATGGTGGCCGGCGAGCTCCGGCGGGATGCGGTCCTCCCCCAATATCCGCTTCGCCTGACCCATCAAGCCCGACCGCAGCCACTCGCCCACCTTCACCGCGTCTTCTACGCGCGGCAGGGGACGGCCGTAGAGGGCAAAGCGGGCGGTGGTGGGGGAGGCTGACGGACGAGATGGTTTTGGGCGGGGAGGGGCCATGGGCTGGAGGGCGGCCTCGGGACGCAGGTAATGGATGAGGCGCGCTGCCGGAGGTGCACTCCAACCGGCGGCCTGGAGGTCGGAGGTGTCCAGTGAGAGGGCGGCAAGCCACGCCTCGGGGAGGGTTGCCTCGACGCGCTTGCGCTCTCGCGGTTTCAAGCCGCGAGCCGTGAGCCCGGAAAGCATTCGCTCGCGAAGCTGGCCGTACTCACCCGGTGGCTGGGGCAAGTAGAGGGGAACCACTTCACCGAGAACCTCGCCGGTATCGGGGTCGACGGCCTCTTCCCCGGGGACACAGTTGGGCTCGCCCTCCCAGACCGCCAGCCGCCGTGCCTCCACCCAACTCTCGGCACGCCCGAGATAACCAAGGGGGGTGAGGAGATCATCGAGTAGCGCGGTTTGGTTGGGGTCGAGGTCCACAGAGGGCCAGGCGACCACCAGCTCGGCCTCGGGGGCCAGACGGACGAAGGCGTCGAAGATCAAGGTCTTTTTGTCCTGTCGACCCGAACGCACCGGCATGTAGTGGCGGGTGTGGGCGTGGATCGCCTCCGGGAGTTGGTAGACCGGCGGCTCCCCTGCCAATGCCCCGAGCAATGAGGTCAGGGCCTCCTCGGAGTAGGTAGCGTGGTCGACCTTGCGGTGCCAGGTAGCGATGAAGCCGCGGACGATCCGCCACGGCTCCGGTGGCCACGCCACCGCCGCCTCGTTCACGTGGCGGCCCCAGGGGGTGGCGTGGTAGCGCCCCGCGGGGAAGCGAAAGGCGATGGCAACCATCTCACTTGCTCCAGGTGACGGTGGTCACCGGTGGGTCGGCGAAACGGCCCTCGGCGGCGACCGCAGAGATCAACCTGGGGAGTTCCGCCTCCAAGTCAGATCGCGACGGCAGATCGAAGCTATCGGGACGGGTGACGCGCAGGTCGACGAGGTCGAGGTCACAGGCGGTGCGCAGCCGCAGCCCCTCGTCGAGGAACCGGCGGATCTTGTAGAGGGCGAGACTGATGAGGAGCTGCTCTACCGCGTTGCCGAGGCCAAAGGCGCGGATCTGGGCGAGGTCGAGGTTGAAGTAGGCGGTGATCTTGGCGGCGGTGTATTCGTCGCGGGAGTAGGGGACATTGCCGAAGCCCTTGCTCGTATCACCCGAGGGGTTCACGTGGTCGTTCTTCACCCCCCCACTCTGCGCAACGTCCACACCTTCCGCCTCGACAAAGGAAGACAACGCGCGCGGCAAGCGGAGCCGACCACCGGCAAGCTCCTTCTTGGCGAGAAAGACACCGTGGAGAAGGGCGTTGGTATCCATGCGCAACAGCACCGCTGCCAGCTTGCGGATGTCCACGGCCCCTTCCTCCATGTCCGCCAGCTCGCCCTTGAGCTGATCGAGCACCGATTTGTCCTTACCCTCCAGGATGTACGGCGAATTGATGCGGTGTGCCTCCAGCACCGTGTTGGTCAAAGACTTCTTGTCCACATCCACCACCTTCACCACGGGCAGACCCTGGAGGGGTTTCACCCAGTCGTCCGCGGCCTCGTCCCAGCACACCTTCTCCAACCGGTTGGCCATGGACTGGGCCGACTCCACCAGGCACATGCGGCGGCCATCCGGGGTGTCGTAGGTGGCGGCGCCCAGGTCGGGAAAGCCGGTGGGCTGAAAGCGGGTCCCCTGGAGAGGGGCGAGCTCTGCCTCCAACAGCAGGCGGGGGACAGTGGCCAACGGGGTGAGGTCAACGGTCATGGGGTCTCTCCTTCTGGGGTCGATGAAGCAGTGGTAACCAAGGGTTCAGTGTAAGAGTCGATCGATGTGAGTCGGCGTAGCTGGCGAGCCAGGGCGGCGGGGGTGATGGGAATCAGGAGGGCGGCGAGGAGACGGGGGCCATCGATTCCCGCACCGTCCGGGGCCTGGCGCGGCAAGGCAGGGAGCCCGACCCCGGCGATGCGCAGCCGGCGCCAGCCCTCGGCCACGGCCTCGTGAACCCGGCCAGCGGCAAGGAGGCGCACCAGTGCGAGCGTCAGCGGCAGTCGCGCCTCCGGGGTGAGGATTCGGAGAAGCCGGTCGGGTACGAAGAAGGGTTTGAGCACCGCGTAGGCAGCCGGGAGGGGTGCTGGCGGAAGCCCTTCGCCGAGGGCATCGGGGGGCTCGACAAGGACAAGACCGCCGACGAGCCGCTCGATGCGCCGGTCATCGGTAGCCCCTGCCAGAAAGGCTGCAACCTCGCCTTCGCCCACGCCGAAGGAGAAGTCGAAGGGCTTCTCCTCCAGCCCCTCCTTCGCCGCCCTCAGGAGGCGGCGCTCGGCCACGTGGCCGAGGTTGTTCACCAGGCCACCCTGTCTCCAGACGAAGAGGCGGCTTGCCGGATCCCACTTCTGCCCGGATGGGTCGACGGGCGCGAGATGCGGCGCCATCGGGAGGTTGGGGGCGCGTATCCCTGCCAGGGCAATGGCGATGCGAAACTCGGGAGAGGCGTCGTCTGCTGCTTCTACCCAGCCGATGGTCAACCGGGGCGTGGGTCGCGGCAGTGCCTCGCGGTCGGCAGCGCTCACCCCGACCGTTTGTTGGATCGCCCCCAGGCTCTCCAAGACCCCCTGGACCCCCTTCCGATCTGGCCGGGTCACGAAAGAAAAAAGGCGTCCTTCCAGCCGACGTATCCGGCCGGCGAGAACATTCGCTGTATTTTCTCTCCGCGCCAGCGAGCGAAGACGGTCGAGAAAACCTCCGCGATCGAGCTCGGCCAGCAGGTCGGCGTCTGGCGCGCGCCGTACCGGCTGGCGCGCTAGTGGCGTGGCCAGATACGCCTTGCCGGAGCGTCTCAGGAAGGCGTACCGCTGGAAGGCAGTGATCCCTCGGTCGATACCGAGTCCGGCGACGGCACGGGCGAAATCCAGACCATCGCGGGCGGAGCGCCGCCCAACTGTGGCACGCCCCTCGTTGAATAGCGACTTCATCTCCCCGAGTGAGCTTCGACGAGACCACAAAGGTACCCAGAGTTCCGCCCGCGCTGGCCGCTCATCCTTCAATCCTGTCGCACCACTACCGGCGGCAACGTTGTGCACGGTGAAGGGGTAACTAAAACCCCCGCTCGTCGCGCCCTCCATCCGCCGCGTCGCTGCCGCTGCGAAGAGGAGCGCTCCCTCCAACATGAAGACGAAATCCCACGGGTTGACCAAAGACCCCGCCTCGAAGCCCGCGGTAGCGTTGGGACCACCGACACCGCCGGGCGAGAATTGGCCCACCGCACAGGCAGGCAGCCATGGGGTCGCCTCTCCCCAGAGGGAGCCGGGAAGCCAGGCGCGGGCCACCGCGGTGGAGGCGCCACCTCCTGGGTCAATCAACTCGACCAGTCGCTGCATGAAGTTGTTGGTGAAGTCGAGGCGGCCGTCGTTGCCACCGGTCCCGAGAAGAGGTGGGTAGTGAGGCCTGTCCGCACCGAGGAGGACTGCCGCATCGAACCACGAGAGGAGTTCATCAGGGGCCTCCGCACGAATATGGGTAAGAAGTCGCTCCTTCTCGCGATCCGAAGGGCTGCCCTCGGGGGACAGCCTACCCACCACCTGACGGCCGAGCGCGATTGCCGCCCGGTAGGGGGCAAGGCGGAGTGTTGCGCTCCCAGCCAAGCCCTCCAATGCGGTCGCGTTGTCTTTGGGGTAGAAGCCGCTTCCCCCATTCCACGGCGCGACGATCGGCGTCGGCGCGTACGTTTCCAGAAAGAAGCTCTCCAGTTCCTCAGAGTCAAAGCCGCTGGTGAGGACAAAGTGCTCCCCCTGCCAGTGGCCAGTGGCCTCCGGGTCTGCCTGCTCGGCCACCAGACGGAGGATTCCCAACGCCTTGAGGTAATGGGCGAGGGGGGTAGGGGCACAGCCGTGGAGATGGGTCTCGTGGGTCACGGTGATTCTCCCGCCTGCTCGGCGCGGGAGGCGCGCCAGTCGGCGATGCGCACCAGGGTCTCTAGCCAGGCGAGGCGGAACGGGCCGAGCCGCGCCACCAACCCCTGGGTGCGGGCGGTCCACGAGGGACCCTGGGGGCCGTTACCCAGCTCCATCAGGTGGAGGCGAAGCGCGGTGGCGGGCAGGGCGTCGCCACCGTCGAGAGTGAGCGGCGGCAATTCATCACCCTCCCAGATGCCGCGGGCGAACCGGCGGCCCGGCTCGGGCGGTTCCTTCTCGCCGGGCAGGGCGCGAATCCCCATGCGCACCCGCCCGTGGTGGGCGGCGATGAGGTAGGCGATCAGGTTCGCCTCCGGCTCCTCCCCGTGGTGCGTAAGCCAGGCAAGGGCCGAGGCGAGTTCGTGACGGAAGTGGGGGCGGGCGTGGCGGCCACCACAAGGCGACTTCGCCCACGGGCCGCCGGGGCGATCGTTCATGAGGGGGCAGCGGGTCAGGGTCTCTTGAAAAACCTCGTGCGCCTTGCCGACGTCGTGCCAGGCCGCTGCCTGACAGACGGCATCGGTGTCGCCATCGGCCCCCACGGCCCTACAGAGCCGAGTGGCCACCGCCGCCACGTGGACGAGGTGGCTGGCGAGGGGGATCGGCTGGGCGAGGCGGCTGCGAACATCCCCCCCGTACCCCTCCGGAGCTGCACCCTCGGCGAGCACCACGGGAGCCACCGGCCCCTTCGCTCCGCTGACGAAACCGAGGGCCTCGTCGTAGCCGCCAAGGGCGGCATCGAGCATGAGGACCATACCGGGACGGGGCGGTCCGAAAAGGGAAGCCCACCTCTCTCCGAGGGCGTCCCAGCGATAGACACGCCCCCCCTCTTTCGAGATCCGCTTGAGGTATACCGTCGTCTCGCCCACGGGACAGGGACAGAGCTCATCGCGCACCGGCTGTAGCTGGCCCTCCACCCCGCCCGCAAGGTCGCGCCAGAAGACGCGCAGGTCGGTGGCCTGGGTGTCACGGATGTAGGGCGAGACGTCGACGTCGAAACCCGAGAGGTCGGGATCGGTGTTGAAGAGGTCAAGGAGGTCCTTGTCGCGCAGGACCGGGTAGAGGGGGCGGTCGCCGGCGACCCGCGGCAGGGCCGCTGGACTTGCGCTGGATAGCCGCGCCACCACCGCCCGCGCCTGCACCAACTCTTCTGGTTCGTACGGCGGGGCCAGCGCGGACTCATCGAGGTCGACCCAGTAGATGCGGGCCTCCTCCGCTTCACCGTAGCGGTTACAACGACCAAACCGCTGCACGAGGGAGGACCACGGCGCCAGCTCGGTGAAGAGGGTGCGGCTGGTGAGGTCCACTCCCGCCTCCACCGCCTGGGTGGCGACGATGATGCGGCCTTCCGGCCCAGGCTCCTCGTGCACAGCCGCGTTTACGCGCCGCCTCTCGGCCGGCCGAAAGCGGCCATGGACGAGCAACCGGTCCGCCGTCACCCCTGCCTTGCCAAGGGCTGCGTACACCGCCTGTGCCCGCCCCACCGTGTTGACCACTACCAAGGTGGTTGAGGCTGGCTGGTGATGGCCCATCACCTCCTCTGCCAGGGCCTGGGCGTAGGCGAGCATCCCTTTCTGCGTCGCCGCCTCTGCCGCGGCGCGAACGGTTGCCTGCGCCAGGTGCTTGGTGGCCGCGCAACGGTTCGCGACTGCTTCCTGGTGACGTTCCTCGTCACTCAGGCTATGAGAGGAGAAGCGATCGAGGTGGGGCCGCAGATCGATAGTGTCAAGCCAGTCTCGGTGGAGGGTGGCGGAGACCCACAGGGTCGCGGCCGGCCGCGCGGTCGCGTGGCGGCGCCGGAGCCCTTCAAGTTGGCAGGCGGTGGCCAGCCCCGGACCCATGAGCTGCACCTCGTCCAGGACCCACAGGGCGTCGTTGTGCAGCAGGGCGAAGTGGATCGGCCACTGATAGCGGCTCATGCCATAGCCACGCATCAAGGCCCGAGAGAGGAACATGTCCTGGGTGCCGATGAGGACCATCTCCTCCTCCGGGTAGTCTGCCCAGGAGCGGAGATCGTCCTCACCACCCATGAGGAGGTGAACGGAGACCTTGCCCTCCCCCGCCTCGCCATACAGCCCGAGGCGAGCCAGCCACGCGGTAACGTTCTCGTGGGTCTGCTCCACCAGCACCCGCATGGGGAGGCAGTAGACCAGTCGCCGTGGTGTCGTGTTGCGCACCGCGTCATCGCGGTGAAACCGCCGCCGCCACAGCCACGCCAGCACCACGGCCGCCGTTTTGCCTAAGCCGGTCGGTACGTCCAGCAGCGCGGGAAAGTCGTCAGGCCCGTAATCGCTTGCGAGCCGCCGCTGGTAGTCGAAGGGGCCGGCGGGCTCTTCGAGGTCCATGGCCTGGCGGAAGAAGCCGTCGTAGTGGTCAAAGGTCATGGTTGTTTCCCAGGTATCGCGCGGGACGCGGCCGGAAGTTTGTGATTTTCCCGCCTGGCGGTTGGCCTGTGTCGTTGCATCGTGGTCCCCATCCTACGCCCCCACCCTACCCAATGGAGGGGGTACGGAAAGCGCTCGATGTTCCGCTTCACCGCTTGGATCAGGACCCGCGGCTCGACCTCGTAGAGGGCGGCGAGATCGGTGCTGAGCATCACCCTCTCCCCTCGGATGGCGAGGATCGCGCGTGCGATG
>Ga0210020_1003404_pt1 | contig 12387 bp, 12 predicted proteins | sample CryGeymeta201514_FD_183980 | JGI IMG/M metagenome (GOLD analysis project Ga0210020, IMG submission 183980) | Groundwater microbial communities from Crystal Geyser aquifers in Utah, USA - Crystal Geyser metaG 2015-14 (SPAdes) (version 2) | ecosystem: Environmental > Aquatic > Deep subsurface >... | reverse complement strand
CGAGCAGGGCTTGTGCGCCGCCGATGCGCCCACCGCGGCGCAGGAATTCGAGTGTTTCTACTGCAAAGAAGACGCCGGTATGTGCGTAGGCTTCTTTGGCTAGTTTGGCGCATTCGGCCAACTTTTCGCCAGCCTGAACTGCGCGCGCGGCCGTCAAAACCATAAAGCCCATTGCCATGGCTGTGGAGTTCGAGTCGAAGATCGCGATCTTGTCTTTGGCTTTGGGGAGCATAGCTAGGGCCTGTTCAGCAGACGAGATGGTGCCCGACAGCTTGGCTGAAATAAAAATGCCCAGCACATCATAGCCATCTTCGAGTAATTTCTCAAAGATGGTCTTCAGGGTGGCAGGGGATACCTGCGAGGTGGTCGGCATGACTTTGGCGGTGGATAGGCGACGATAGAATTCGTTGGGCTGAATATCCACCCATCCTGGAATGTTTCATCTCCCCAGATCAAGATCTGCGGGGCGACAGTGATATTGTATTGCTTCAGCAACTCATCTGGGATGTAGGCCGTACTATCGGTTACAACAGCAACTTTGGACATAACTCCTCCTTGCGATTAGATTCGAACGTTACAAGTAATATAAACCCGTTTACGAGGAAAAAGTCGCGCAAGTGATTGAAGGCTTTTGAAGTTTTCCTTGACCACCTGCCCTTTCTAAGCTAAAATCTGGCGGCTTTGATAAACTCTGTCTCATTGGGATTTGCCGTGATGCAGCAGCAAATGTGGGACAAATTGCCAATTTGTCCTACGCCTACCAGCATATGCGGTGATCTATCACGGCGATTCCCAGAGAACCTAAACTCTACTAAATAATGAAGAAAGCTCGTGTTTGAAACACTCACTGGACGGCTAAACCAGGTTTTTGACCAGTTGCGGCGGCGCGGGAAACTCTCCGTCGCGGACGTGGATGCGGCCATGCGCGAAGTCCGCCTGGCCCTGCTGGAAGCGGATGTTCACTACAGTGTCGTCAAGGAATTCGTGTCCCGCGTGCGTGAGCGGGCTGTCGGTGTAGAGGTCTCGAAGGCTCTCAACCCGGGCCAACAGGTCGTTAAAATCGTCAACGAGGAATTGATCGCCACCCTGGGTGAACCCGCGCCGCTGAACCTGAGCGGGCCGCGCCCGCGCCTGCTTCTATTGGTCGGGCTGCAGGGATCGGGCAAGACCACCGTCGCCGGGAAGTTGGCGCAACTGCTGCGCTCGCGCGGGGAGCGGGTGATGCTCGTCGCCGGCGACCCGTACCGGCCGGCAGCCATCCAGCAATTGCAGACGCTGGGCCAGCGACTGGACGTTCCGGTGCACACCGAAAATGGGGTCAAGCCGCCTGAGCTGACTGTCCGGGCGATGGCGAAGGCGCAAAACGGCGGCTTTGGCGTCGTGATCGTGGACACGGCCGGCCGTTCCCAGTTGGATGACGAGCTGATGAACGAGCTGCGAGCCATTGTCGCGAAAGTCCCGCCGGCGGAGACATTGCTCGTCGTGGACGCCATGATCGGTCAGGAAGCCCTGCACGTGGCCGAAGGTTTCCGGGATGCCGTCCCGCTGACCGGTTTGGTGCTGTCGAAAATGGATGGGGATGCGCGCGGCGGCGCGGCCATCTCGATCCGCTCGGTTACGGGTGTGCCGATCAAGTTCCTCGGCACAGGCGAGAAACTGGACGCCTTGGAGGTGTATAATCCAGAGCGTCTAGCCTCCCGCATCCTGGGCATGGGTGACGTGCTTGGTCTGATCGAAAAAGCAGAGGCTGCTTTCGATGAAAAAGCCGCCAGAGATCAAGCCAGGAAGTTGTCTTCGGGAGAGTTCACGCTCGAAGACTTGGCTGAGATGATGCGCTCATCGAAGAAGATGGGTCCGATGAGCCAGATGCTGGAGATGCTGCCCGGCAACATGGGACAGGCGGCGCGCAACCTCTCGCCGCAAGACGTGGAACGGCAGTTCAAGACCACCGAGGCGATCATCAGCTCAATGACCATCGCCGAGCGGCGCGATCCCGAAATCCTGAACGCCAGACGCCGCAGGCGCATCGCCGGCGGATCAGGCACCCAGGTCCAGGAAGTGAACCGCCTGATGAAGCAGTTCCGCGAGATGCAGCGTCTGTTCAAAACCTTACAAAAAACTGGCGGACGCTTCGGCAGGCTCAGCGGAGACCGCGGCCTATCGCGTCTGTTCGGTTAGGCAGACTAATCTAAAAATTCAAGGAGATACTTTCCGATGGTTCGTATTCGCTTACGCCGTACCGGTTCAAGGGGCCAGCCCAGCTATCGCATTGTCGTGGCGGACAAGGAAAGCCCGCGCGATGGGCGTTTCCTGGAAATCCTGGGCGATTACAATCCCCGAACTGAACCGGCCACCATGAACGTCAAAGAAGACCGCGTCTATGATTGGATGAGCAAAGGCGCGCAACCGAGCGAGTCTGTGGCCCAGCTTTTCAAGACTGCGGGCGTGCTCGACCGTTTCGAGCGTTTCAAAACTGGCGAAAAGGTCGAGGTGCTGCTCGAAGAGGCCGAAAAAGCCCGCGCCGCGCGCGTCACCAATCCCAAGACCCGCCGCTAGAATCCTGGAATGGTATGAAATCCCTGACGGAATACATCGCTCGATCCCTGGTCGAACACCCGGATGAAGTGGACGTGCGCGAGTACCGGCACGGCGGCCGCGTCACGCTGGAGCTGCAAGTCGCCAAAGATGACATGGGGCGCGTGATCGGCAAAGGCGGCCGCGTGGCAAACGCCATCCGTAATTTGCTGCGCGTGACCGCCGAGCGCGAAGGCTTGCAAGTCACGCTGGATGTCATTGAACCCTAGCCTTGATCGAATGTCCGCTGCCAGTGAAAGGCCGGCAGGCTCGCCATCTGCTGGCGAGCCTGCCCTCTTAGTAGTAGGAAAAATCCGGCGTCCACACGGCGTGGCGGGTGAAGCCCTGGTGGAAATCTATACGGATTTTCCCGAACGCCTGGCTCCGGAAACGCGTGTGTTTGTCGGCCCGGCGCATCAGCCGCTGACGATCCGCAAGCGCCGGCCGCACAAGGATGGGCTGCTGCTCACATTCGAAGACATCACCACCCCAGAGCAAGTGGGACTTCTTCGCAATCAGTTGTTGTACATCCCTGCTGCGGAGCGCCATCCATTGCCGGAAGGGGAGTATTACCATCATCAAATCCTTGGTCTGAGCGTAGTGGACGAGAATGGACAGGAATTGGGCAAACTGGCCGAAATCCTGGAAACCGGCGCAAACGATGTGTACGTGGTGACGCGTGATGACCCCCAATACCCAAAGAACGGGTACACGAGGACGGGGGCAGGTGGGACTGAGCTTCTGCTCCCGGCCATTTCCGATGTCATTCTGGACGTAGACCTGCCGCGCAAAACGATGCGCGTTCACCTGTTACCGGGCCTGGTAGAAGAAGGGACGAGTGACAGGTGACGAGTGAAGAGTGACAAATCATCACTCATCACTTATCACTCGTCAATCGTCAATCGTAAATCGAAAATGGATAAGCGTTACTGGGTGGGCTTCAATCTGGTCAAGGGCATCGGCGCGGTCCGGCTGCGAGCTTTGCGCGAACACTTCGGCGACCTGTCGCTGGCCTGGCAGGCGCCACTGGATGCCTTGCAAGCCGCAGGACTGAGCCAGAAGATCGCCGAACGAGTCATCCAGGCGCGCGCCAGTGTGGACCTGGATGGCTTCATGGAGCAGATCGCCGCGCAAGGCATCCAGGTGCTGACGTGGGAGGATGAGGCTTACCCCGCCTGCTTGAAGGAGATTGACCAGCCGCCGCCCATTCTTTATTTGCGCGGCGAATTAACAATCGAAGATTCCTGGGCGGTGGCCGTGGTCGGCACGCGACGGGTCACAGCCTATGGCCGCCAGGTGACCGAGGAGTTGGCCTCCTACCTGGCGCAAAACGGTGTGACCGTGGTCAGTGGGCTGGCGCGCGGCGTGGACGCCATTGCCCACCAGGCCGCGCTGAAAGCCGGAGGCCGCACACTGGCCGTCATGGGCAACGGCGTGGATCGCATCTACCCGCCTGAACATCGCGCCCTGGCTGAACAAATCCTGGCGAGCGGCGCGCTGCTCAGCGATTACGCCCCTGGCACGCCGCCTGAAGGCGCCAACTTCCCGCCCCGCAATCGTCTCATCTCCGGGTTGTCGCTGGCGGTGGTGGTGGTCGAGGCTGGAGAAACCAGCGGCGCGTTGATCACTGCCCAATTCGCGGTTGACCAGGGGCGCGAAGTCTTTGCGGTGCCGGGCAACATCCTGGCCCCGCAGAGCAAAGGGACGAACCGCTTGATCCAGCAGGGCGCGCATCCGCTGCTCTCCGCCCGTGACGTGCTCGAAGCCTTGAACCTGACGCGCGTTAGCGAACAGCGCCTGGTACGGAGAGCATTACCTGCCGATGAGGTGGAAACACAAGTATTAAACGTATTGGCCCGTGAACCCTTGCACGTGGACGAGATCCGCAACCAGACCGGCCTGCCCATCGAGCGCGTTTCCGCGACTCTGGTGATGATGGAACTCAAGGGCATGGTGCGCCAGGTCGGCGGCATGAATTACGTCGCGGTGAGGGAAGAGCAAGTGGAATATCGAACCTGATCTTTACGTTGTCGTAATGCGTGAAACGTGAGACGTGAGACCTGAAACGTGAAACGTGAAACGTAAGAAGCAGAAAGAATGCAATGAACCACACTTATGCAGTCATCATGGCTGGCGGCGGCGGGACTCGTCTCTGGCCGGTCTCCCGCAAAAAGCATCCCAAGCACATCCTGCCCTTGCTTGGCGCGGACACATTGTTCCAGTCCACGCTGGCGCGGCTGGAGGAACTCGTCCCGCTTGACCAAATCCTGGTCGTCACGGCCGAAGGGCAGGCAGAAGAACTCAAGAAGCAGGCGCCCGGCGTTCCCGCCAGAAATTTCCTGATCGAACCCGAACCGCGCGGCACCGCCTCCGTTGTTGGGCTGGCGGCGGCGGTGCTGGCGAAGCGTGATCCGCAGGCGGTCATGCTGGTTCTCCCCTCCGACCATTACATCGGCAACCGCGACCTGTTCCATCTGGTGATGCGCGCAGCCGTGCAAGTGGCGCGCAAGGGCTACCTGGTTACGTTGGGGATTACGCCCACCTTTCCGGCCACTGGCTACGGGTACATTCAGCGCGGCGAGCATCTGCCCGAAAAATACGATTACCCCGTTTACCGCGTGCTACATTTCACCGAAAAGCCGGACGAAGAGAAAGCGCGCGAGATGCTGGCGCGCGGTGACCACTCGTGGAACTCCGGGATGTTCATCTGGCGCGTGGATCGCATCCTGGAGGAGGTTGCGCGCCTGATGCCGGACCTGAGAGCTGCCCTCGAAAAAATCGGGGTAGCCTGGGACACGCCTGAAGAGCAGCCAGTTCTCCGCGCCGAGTGGCCGCGGCTGGAACCGGTCACGGTGGATTACGGTATCATGGAACACGCCGAAAACGTGGCTGTTCTCCCCGCTGGCGGCCTGGAGTGGAGCGACGTCGGCTCGTGGGATTCTCTGTTCGACGTTCTCCTGCCAGACCAGGATGGGAATGTGATCGTCAACAGTGAGCACATGCTGCTGGAGACGCACAACACATTGGTTTATTCCGCCGAAAAGAAACTCGTCGCCACAATTGGCGTGGACGATCTGATCGTGATCGACTCCGGCGATGCGCTGCTGGTTTGTCACCGCGACCAGGCGCAGCAGGTGCGCCAGGTGATCGAGAATTTGAAAAAGATGGGTAAGAACGAATATTTGTAATGGAGGTATCCTTTGGAAGCCTATTGCATGAAATGTAAGACGAAACGAGAAATCCAGACTCCCCAGCCGGCGTTCAACGCGGCGAGGGCAGCCGTCACGCGCGGGACTTGCGGCGTGTGCGGTACAGCCTTGTACCGCATCGGCAAGACGCCGGCTCACGAGGGGATGACGCCGCCGGAGAAGAACGCCTCGCGCAGCGGCAAGCTGGTCATTGTCGAATCGCCGGCCAAGGCCAGGACGGTGGGCCGCTTCCTCGGCAAGGGGTACACTGTCCGGGCTTCGGTTGGGCATGTGCGCGATCTTTTGCGTTCGCAGCTATCCGTGGACGTGGAGAACGACTTTACGCCGAAGTACCGCGTCCCGAACGAGAAAAAGACAGTCGTCAAAGAACTGAAGCAACTGGCGAAGGGAGCCGCCGAAATTTATCTGGCTACCGACCCGGATCGTGAGGGTGAAGCTATTGCCTGGCATTTGATCGAAGCGGCTGCCATTGAACATAAGCTGGCTCACCGTGTGGTTTTCCACGAAATTACCGAAGGCGCGATCAACGAGGCTTTTTCTCACCCGCGCGCCATCAACATGGACCTGGTCAATGCCCAGCAGGCGCGCCGTATCCTGGATCGCCTGGTGGGTTACAGCATCAGCCCGATCCTGTGGGAAAAGGTGCGCAGCCGGCTGACCGCCGGGCGTGTCCAGTCGGTGGCGCTGCGGCTTGTCGTGGAACGTGAGCGCGAGATTGACGCCTTCGTGCCGGTAGAGTACTGGTCTATTGAAGCGGAACTTTGCCCGGAAGGCGAGAAACAGAGTTTCGTTACTAAACTGGCGAAGATTGACGATGAAGACCCCGAACTGGGTAGCGCAGAAATCGTCGTGCCGATCTTGGAGGATATGGAGAAGGCTGGTTACATCGTCACGCGCGTCAAGCGCTGGGAACGGCGGCGCAAGCCGTCCGCGCCGTTCATCACATCCACGCTCCAGCAGGAGGCCTCGCGCAAGCTGGGCTTCACTGCCAAGCGGACGATGGGCCTGGCGCAGGGTCTCTACGAAGGCCAGGATGTGGGCGAGGGCGGCACGACCGGCCTCATCACCTACATGCGTACCGATTCGACCAACATCGCCGAAGTGGCGCGCAGCGAGGCGCGGGGTTACATTGCGCAGCGGTATGGCAGCGATTTCCTACCCGAAAAACCGGTCGAGTACAAGACCAAGGCCAAAGGCGCGCAGGAAGCCCACGAGGCCATCCGCCCGACTTCCGTTCTGCGCGATCCGGACAAGGTCAAGCCTTTCCTCAAAAAAGAGCCGGCCATGTTCAAGCTGTACCAGCTCATCTGGAGGCGCTTCGTAGCCTGCCAGATGGAAGCCGCAGTGTTTGATACGCTCTCGGTCGAGGTGACAGGTAAGGGGTCCGAACACGTTTACACGCTGCGCGTCGCCGGTTCGGCGGTTAAGTTTCCCGGCTTCCTGATTGTCTACGAGGAGGCCAAAGACGAGGACAAGCAGTCCGAAGAAGAAGAGGAGATGAACGTCTACATCCCAGCTTCGGTGTTGGAAGGCCAAAAACAGGAACTGGTGCGGCTCATCCATGAACAGCACTTCACCCAGCCGCCGCCGCGCTACTCGGAAGCCAGCCTGGTGCAGACCCTGGAAGAGCATGGCATCGGACGCCCGTCCACGTACGCACCTACGATCTCGACTATCCAGCAGCGCGGTTACGTCGAGCGGGTGGACCGCCGCCTCTTCCCGACCGAGACAGGCATCCTAGTCAACGACTTGATAGTGAAGTACTTCCCCGAAATCGTGGACTACCAGTTCACTGCTCGTATGGAGGAGGACCTGGACGAGATCGCGAAAGGCCGCGCCAAGTGGGTCAAAGTAATGCACGCGTTCTATACGCCCTTCGAGGTGAAGGTCAAGATCGCCCAGGCTGAGATGCCGGTGACCAAGAGCGACCCGGAGCCGATTGGCCGCGCCTGCCCGGATTGCGGCAAGGAGTTGGTCATCTGCTATGGTCGTTACGGCAAGTTCATTTCCTGCTCTGGTTTCCCGGATTGTCGCCATAGGGAGCCCTGGCTGCAAAAAATCGGCGTGACTTGCCCGAAAGACGGCGGAGATATCGTCGAGCGCAAGACTCGCAAAGGGCGCATCTTTTACGGCTGCAACCGGTACCCGGATTGTGATTTCACCTCCTGGAAGCGTCCCCTGCCGAAACCGTGTCCGCATTGCCAGGGTATGCTGGTGATCGCCAACAAGCGTGAGGCGCAGTGTCTGAATTGCGAGGAAACCTTCGCGTTGGAAGATGTCATGCAAGAGACAGCGTGACGCGATGGGTAAAACGTGAAACGTAATAACTGTAAGAGGCTCTAATATTACAGCGCAAGGTTCACGAAATCTTCTCCGGGGTGTCACCCTGAGGGCGCGCTCTTCCCTGCACCGAACGCAGGACGGTGTGCGCCCGAAGGGTCTCCGCTCTGCAAACGGGAGATTCCCTTCGGCCTGGCTCAAGGCAGGCTTCGCGCCCCGAAAGAGCGTCGGGGCGCTCACATCGTCCCGATGTCCTTCGGGAGAATGACACAGAAAAAAGCAACTTTGCGCTGTAATACTAAGGAGGAACGATGTTCCATTTTCGGAACGCTGGTTTTATTTGATGGAAAGAGATAGCTAAAAGTGTTGGCTTATTTCCATATTGCTTGTATAATAATTGACACTGGTTCGCAATTGTGATGGAGGTCACCTGATGAAAACTCTCGAGTATCTAAAGAAACCGGTCATTGCGGCAGTGCTTGCTGGTGTGGGGGGGATACTTCTGGGGCTGATCTGGGGGTGGGTGATCCAGCCTGTGCAATGGAAGGATGCGCCGCCGTCTTTACTGAACGCCGCCTCTCAGGAAACATACCTGCGCATGGCGATCGATTCGTTCGGCGTCAACGGCGATTCGCAGCTTGCCATCCAACGCTATCAGGAACTTGGGTCAGCCGGGCCTGCGCTCCTGTTGACCATTCAAACCAATTCCGGAACGCAGAACCCGTTCACGATCATGAGTTTTTCTAACATCGTGCAGCCTGTAAGCGCTATTAGCACTCCGACTCCCAGCGGAACACCGGCCGCGCCAGGTACAAGCAGCCGGCTCGTAAGTTACGGGATCATCGTTTTTGCGATACTGGCTGTGGCAGGCGTGGGTTTTGCGCTGTTCAAGTACCTGGGCCCGAAGTTGTTAGGCCGCCGCGGCGGCGAAGCGACCCCGGCGCAGCAAGCTCACCGCCTGAACAAGCAGACCGAGCTTACAGATTATGCCAGCAGAGGTGAAGAAGCTCCCATCGCCCAGTTTGTCACCACCTACGTGCTCGGCGACGATCTGTTCGACGACTCCTTTGGCATTGACTCTCCTTCTGGCGAGTTCCTGGGCGAGTGCGGCGTCGGCATCTCCGAGACCATTGGCGTTGGCGATCCCAAGAAAGTGACCGCCTTCGAGGTCTGGCTGTTCGACAAGAATGACATCCAGACCGTGACCAAGGTCTTGATGAGTTCACATGCCTACAACGACGTCGCTACTTTACAACGATTGGAAGCCAAAGGCGAGCCGATCCTGGTCGAGGCAGGCAAGCAGCTCGTGCTGGAAACGGCCGCGCTGCAACTGATGGCGAAGGTTTCGGACGTCGAATACGGTCAGGGCGCGCTACCAGACGGCAGTTATTTCGAGCGCGTCACGCTGGAGCTGGCCATCTGGCCGAAGATCACGGCGCCAGAGTAGTAATAAAAAGGGCGGCTGAGGCCGCCCTTTTTCGTCAGATACGATTTATTCGATTTTCAGGATTTTTATTATGATCTTCCCACCCGGCGTCTCGGCCTCGACCACCTCGCCGACGCGGTGATCGAGCAGGGCGCGGCCGATGGGGGATTCGTAAGAGATTTTTCCGTTGCGCGGATCGGCTTCCTTCGCGCCGACCAGGTGATAAGTCTCGGCCGGGAAATCTTCTTCTTGAACTGTTACCCGCGTCCCCACAGATACCACATCTTTCGCCACAGAACCCTCTTCCACGATGATCGCATTGCGCAGGGTGTATTCGAGTTCCTGGATGCGGCCTTCGAGAAAGCCCTGATCCTCTTTGGCTTTGTGGTAATCGGCGTTCTCGGAGAGATCGCCCATTTGGATGGCGGCGCGCAGGCGTTTGGCTAACGCCTCGCGGGCCGGCCCTTTTAGCTCTTCCAGTTCGGCTTTCAATTTGCTAGCCCCCTCAGCGGTCAAGTAGATATCGTTTTCCATAGCGCAAGTCTAATCTATGCAGGGAGGGATGTCAACGCCGGATGAGGCTGCCCACTGCTTCACCGAGCAGGGCGCGTTGGACGTTGCCTACCTCTTCACCGGAGAAGACGCGCACTTCCAGACCCGGCGCCTGCTCCACCAGCCTGACCATTTGGACGACTTTGTCCCGCATCCCGCCCGTCACGTCCATGCCCGCCGCGCTGCCCAGACCCCTGGCCACGGCCTCGAAACTCTCCGGTGTGATCCCCTCGACCAGCCTGGTCCGCGCCGGGAAGTCAGCCCAGACGCCTTTTTCCAATCCAGCCAGCAGGATGCGCTGCGGATGAAGTCGCTGCGCGAGCGTAAAAAACAAGTCTTCTGTGGAAAGGATCACGCCATGGATGGCAGCGTCGAAGGCAACGTCGCCCTGGATGAGGGGCATGATACCCGTTTCGAGCGCCTCCTGGAGCGGCGGCAGGTACCAGTCTACGATTGCGCCCTCGTTTGCCTGACAGGTCGCCGAAGGGGGAAAGCTGATGGCCGGGATTCCGGCGTTATGCAGCGCCTCTACGACCAGGCGGTTCAAGGCCGAGGCCTGGTACCAGACTTCGGCGAAGCCGCGCCAGTCTGCACGCGTCCATTCTACGTTGACCGGCCAGTGCTGGCTGGCGGCAGCGTGACCGAAGGAGCCGGAACCATGTCCCAGGACCAGACGCAGGTCCGGGTCGAGGCGCGTTGCGGAGGCGATTTGGGCCGCCAGTTCGGCCAGTTTATCCAAACGAGGAGTATAGGGTCGCGTCTTATCGGTGATCAGCGATCCGCCGAGCTTCAGGAAGGTGAGCTTCGTCATGCCCAAAACTGTAGCACGTTCTACGGCTGTCGTCAAGAAGGGCTGTGCTATAATGGTAGCTCCAGGCTACCATAATTTGAGCGTCGCCCCGCCGAGGGAAATTCATGAAACTTGACGTTCACACTGCCGTCCAAACCGCTTTTATTATCACCCTGATTGGCACGCTCCTCGGATTTTGGCTGGGGATACGCGCCATCCGCGCCGGGCATCGCATCCCGTTCTTTCGCATCCGCCGCCAGCGCATCCTGAGCGGCTGGTGGACGATATTGACCGCCATCTTTTTGGGCGTGATCGCATTCTTCTTGGGACGATACACGGAGCCGGTGGTTTACCGTTTCTTCCCGCCCACCGCCACCTCGACACTGACCGCGACGATCACCCTGACGCCGACCATCACGCTCACCCCGACCATCAGCCTCACGCCGACCATCACGCTCACGCCTGCCATCAGCGATACGCCTACGCCAACGCCGACCCCCTTCCTGCCGCTGGCTATCGAAGCCGGGTTCCAGAGCACTGTCACGCCCAACCCGGATGCGATCTTCAGCCCGTTGCAGTTTACCTATCGCATCTCAGATGGACAGCCGGTCAACCCCTCTGCCGTCTTCCAAAATCCGGTCCAACACATGTACGCAGCTTTTACCTACGACAAGATGCTGCCCGGCGCGCAGTGGACGGCGCTTTGGTACCGGGATGGTGCACTGGTTCATTTCGAGACCAAACCCTGGGATGGCGAGATCGGCGGCTATGGCTTTACCGATTGGAATCCGGCTCCAGAGGAATGGCTGCCGGGGACTTATGAAGTGCAGATATTCGTCGGCGTGGACTGGAAGGTGATCGGCCAGTTCATCGTCCGGGGCGGACCGTCCACCTCGACGCCTTCCTTGACTCCCAGCCTGTCGCCAACGCCGACGCTGACGCGTACCCCAAGCCGGACCCCGTCACCCTCGAAAACCCCCACACCCACCTGGACGATGATTCCTTCGAGTACGCCGCGTCCCACCGACACCCGCTGGCCTTCTCAAACCCCGACGCAATGAATTGGAACCGCGAAGTCACGAAGTGCGCGAAGCGAGATTTACCTTCGCGAAGGAAGATAAAACTTCGCGGTCTTCGCGCCTTCGCGGCCTGCCCCCGTTCTTCGAGGGTGAATCCTTATGGTTGCGGTCGGAGGCCGCGCTATGGATAAAAAAGCCTTTCAAGATTACTATCCCGATACCCTTGCCCACTGCTACGGCTGTGGGAGACTGAACGAATTTGGCCACCAGATCAAAAGCTATTGGGAGGGTGAGGAGTCAGTCTGTCACTTCGAGCCGAAGCCCTATCACATTGCCATCCCCGGCTACGTTTATGGTGGATTGCTCGCCTCGCTGATTGATTGTCACGGCACGGGGACGGCGGCTGCGGCTGCCTACCGCGCCGAGAAGCGCGGCATGGACACTGAGCCGGCGTTCCGCTTTCTGACCGCTTCGCTGCACGTGGATTACCTGAAACCCACACCCCTGGGCGTGACGTTGGAAGTGCGCGGCCGGGTG
>Ga0210020_1003393_pt1 | contig 12430 bp, 15 predicted proteins | sample CryGeymeta201514_FD_183980 | JGI IMG/M metagenome (GOLD analysis project Ga0210020, IMG submission 183980) | Groundwater microbial communities from Crystal Geyser aquifers in Utah, USA - Crystal Geyser metaG 2015-14 (SPAdes) (version 2) | ecosystem: Environmental > Aquatic > Deep subsurface >... | reverse complement strand
GCGCGCTCGGGTCGGCGTTCCTGCCCACTTTTACCAGCCTGCTCGTCCGGGAGGAGCGCAAAGCGGCGTGGAAACTCGCTTCCTCGTTGATCAACCTGGTCACGCTGGCGCTGTGCCTGGCCGCGTCGCTTGCCGCGCTATTCGCCCCGCAGATCGTCCGTTATTTGCTGGCGCCTGGACTATCGGCCGATTCCAACCAATTCCAATTAACCATTGACTTGCTCCGCATCCAATCCATCTCGGCGATCCTGTTCGGGGTTGGCGGGCTGGTCATCAGCATTCTCAACGCGCACCGGGTCTTCTTCATCCCGCAGATCACGGCGGCGATGTACCAGCTCGGGCAGATCTTTGGGGTGCTGGCGCTTTCGCGCTGGCTGGGAATTTACGGCCTGGCCTGGGGAGTGGTGATCGGCTCGGCGTTGTTCCTCCTGGTCCAATTGCCGTCCCTGTTCAAACTCAACGGGGAATTTTCCCTTTCGCTGGGATGGGGTAATTCCGACCTGCATAAAGTGATCCAATTGATGGGACCGCGCGTATTCGGGGCCGCGATCGTGCAGTTGAATTTCTGGGTCAATACCAACCTGGGTTCGCGCATGGCCGAGGGAAGCCTGGTCAGCCTGTCGTATGGATTCATGCTGATGCTCATGGCGCAGGCCGCCATCGCCCAATCGGTGGCGATTGCCGCGATGCCAACCTTCTCCGCGCAACATGCGCTCGGCAAACAGGATGAGATGCGCTCCTCGCTGGCCTCCGCCCTGCGCGGCATGTTCCTGCTGGCGCTCCCCGCCAGCGTGGGTTTGTTGATGCTGGCGCGGCCGATCGTATCCATGCTGTATCAGCGCGGGGAATTCAACACCCTCACCGCCGAAATGACGGCCTGGGCTTTGCTCTGGTACGCGGCGGGACTGGTGGGCCACTCGATCATGGAAGTGTTGACGCGCGCCTTCTACGCCCAGCACGATACGAAGACCCCCGTCATCATCGGCGCGGCCGCAATGACGTTGAACGTTGTTTTCTCCCTGGCTTTCCCCGCGTTATTCACACAGGTCGGCTGGATGCCGCTCGGCGGACTGGCGCTTGCCAATTCGCTGGCGACCGCGCTGGAGGCGGCCGCGCTGTTCATCGTCATGCGGAAACGACTGGGCGGGATCGAGGGCGCGCACATCGCACGCGGCTTCGCGCAGGCCGCGCTGGCCGCGCTCGGGATGAGTCTAACGCTCGGGTTGTGGACTCAGGCTACGGGGAGTCTGAACCGCTGGGTCGTCGGGCTGGGAGGCGTCGCGGTCGGGGGAGTCGTCTATGGGCTGGTCATGCTCGCCCTGCGCGTCCCGGAAATCCAAAGCGTGATTCGGTTGGTAACGCGAAGGTTGAAGCGGCAATAAAGTAGACCGCCGTCCTGAGCGGAGGGACGTGTTCTTCGTCTCGCAGTCGAAGGACGAGTAACATGGACAATTATTGTTCCACCTGCCCTTCGACTGCGGGATGCCCTTCGACTGCGGGAGTACCCTCCGCTCAGGGCGGTGATGTTTACGGCACGTAGGGAGGCAAATCCAGCACGGCGTAAGCGCTTTCGGTTTTCACCACACGGAAAAGAAAACTTGTGAACGACGGACCTTCCGTCTCGCCGCAACACGGCCCCTGGCGGAAAAGCGTGCCATCGGGATTGTTGAACTCGACGAGGAACTGGTAAGCGCCGTCCGCATCGAGGCCGCGATACGTGACCGTGCGCGGGGTCATGCAGACCAGGCCATTTTGCGCGCAAGCGCGTTCGAGCAGCGCGGGCAGATCATTGGTGATATCTGGATTCCAGGTTTGCAGGAGTTCGGTGTCGCCGCCGAAAAGTTTCGCGCCGAGGATGAAATCGCCCGCGTGGAGCGCGGTGAGGTAATCGCGCAAAGCCTGTTCTGCCTCGGCTGTTTCGGGCGGGGCTTGCAGGTTGAAGACGGCCTGCGCCGCCAGTTCGGAAGCGAATTGCGAGATGAGGCCGATGGTCTGCTCGTCCGCCTGTTGAGCGCCGCTGCCCGCGAAGAACAGCGAAATGGTCATGGCATCGGCGGTGGCGGGATCGGATTGGGTGTACTCAATCGGCTTGAGAGTCTTCACCCAACCGTCCAGTTGTTCGCGTTGCGTCTCGGTCAAAAAGACGGCGGTTTCAATTTCGCCCTTGCAATTGACAACCTTCGCAAAGCCTGACGCGTAGACGGTTACTTCGTCGCAAAATCCGGCAATGCCCCCTGAACGATTCCAGGTCAGGACGGAAATCTCGGTTGCCGCGATCGGACTGGCTTGCGGCGCGTCCGCCTCCGTCGCGGGGACGGGAGCGCAGGCCGCGAGCAGGAGCAGGGTCAACAGAAAGATGGAAATGTGGGATGGTTTCATCGCTCACTCCTTGTCGCATCCAAAACGATAAAGTCCCCTGCAATGTTCCTACTTCCAAATCAGCCAGTTGACCGTCGCCACGGCCAGCGCCAGCAGGATGCCGCCCGTCACCTCCAGCGGCGTGTGACCCAGCACCTCGCGCAGTTCGTTATCGTCCCACATGTGACCGTGCAACAACTCGTCGAACAACAAATTAATCCGCTCGGCGTGCATACCCGCCTGGCGGCGCACCCCCGCCGCGTCGTAGATCACGATCATGGTCAAGGCTACTGCCAGGGCGAACAGGGGAGAGTCGAAACCATAGAACAGGCCGACGCCGTGCGTCACGCCCACCACCAGCGCGGAGTGCGAACTGGGCATCCCGCCCGCGCTCAACAAAATGCTCCACTTCCATTCGCGCGTGCGAAAATATTCCATCGGCAGTTTGAGTCCCTGCGCCAGCAGCCAGGCCGCCAGCCCGCCGATCAGCACCTTGTTTTGCAACAGTCCCGCCAGGTTCATTCCTCCTCCGCGAAGGAAGTCAACTCGTCCCCCGCCAACTGGCGCACCTTCAAATCGGCGGCTTCGAGCAATTCGGCGCAACGCTTCATCAGCGCCTGTCCGCGCTCGAACAGCGCAATGGCTTCCTCCAATTTTTGAGTCCCTTCCTCCAGCGAGGCAACGATGGACTCCAATTCCTGCATGGCCTCTTCGTAGGACAACGATTCAACGGGTTTGGGTGTTTTTGGCATAAGACCTCTTGGTAATTGGTAATTGGTAATTAGTGATTGGTGATTGGTGATTGGTGATTGATCGGGGAAATTACGATTTACCAATTACCATTTACTTGTTGACATTTACACCGAACTCGCCGTCTGACACGCGCACACGCAACGCATCTCCCGCCTTGACTTGCCCGACTTTGCGGATCAGACTCCCGTCCGCCGGCCGCGTGACGACCGCGTAGCCGCGCGCCAGCACCTGGAACGGATTCAGCGCCTCGAGGCGTTTTCCCAGCCCTTCGAGCTGGCTCGCTTCGAGCGCGAGACGATGGGACTGCGCGGCCAACAGACGCCGCGCCCACTCGTCCGCGCGCTGGCGCTCGGACTGGAGCCTGCGCGCCGGGGAATAAAACCTGAGGCGGGATTCGATATTCGAACATTCGACGCGTCCGCGTTCGAGCAGGGCCGCCATTGCCATTTGCGCGCGTTGGTTGAGATCGCTCATCGCCGAGGCCAGGTCGAACAACGTGACAGGCGTCGCCAGTTCCGCGGCGGCGGTGGGAGTGGGGGCGCGCAGGTCGGACGCGAAATCTGTCAACGTGAAATCGGTCTCGTGGCCGACTCCGCTGATGACGGGCGTGTCGCTGGCCGCCACAGCGCGCACGACGCGCTCGTCGTTGAAGGCCCACAGGTCTTCAATGGAACCGCCGCCGCGCGCGATGAGAATCACGTCGGGTTGGAAATGATTGAGTTTTTGCAAGGCCGCTACAAGGGCAGGAGGAGCGTCCGCGCCCTGCACAGGCGAGGGGGCGAGGATGACTTCCACAAGCGGCAGGCGACGGCGCAGGGTGTTGAGCATGTCGCGCAGCGCCGCGCCCGTCGCGGAGGTCACGATGCCGATGCGCCGCGGCAGTTGCGGGATGTCCCGTTTGCGCGCCGGGTCGAAGAGTCCCTCGGCTTCGAGCAGGGCCTTCAGCCGCAGGAACTCCGCGTACAGCGCGCCCTCGCCGACGGGTCGCAGCGCGTCCGCATAGAGTTGGTACTGCCCGCCCGCTTCGTAGATGCCGATGCGTCCATGCGCCTCCACTTCCATCCCATCGCGTAAGGGAAGTTTCAGCCGCGCCGCGTCGCTTTTCCACATCACGCCGCGCAGGGAGGCGCCCGCGTCTTTCAGGGTGAAATACAAATGTCCCGAGGCGGGGCGCGACACGTTGGACAGTTCGCCGCGCACCCACACGTCCTGCAAGGCCGGGTCGGATTCGATCACCTGCCGAAGGCGCTGGGTGAGGCGGCTCACCGTCCACTGGACGGAGGCGAAGAGGGTGGGCTGGGTCACAGGTGCGAGGATACTCCAAGGGAGGAGGAGAGTCAACCACTTCGTTCCCGTCATTGCGACCTTCGGGAAGCAATCTCCAGGCGTGCGAAGAGATTGCTTCTGCATTGCCCTTCGACTTCGCTACGCTCCGCTCAGGGCAATGCCTCGCAATGACGAGATGCCAAAACTCTGCTAAAATCGCCCCATGAAACGCATGTCCACCCCCTGGCGCAAAGCCTACATCGAAGGCTACGAAAAAGAAGACGGGTGCATTTTCTGCAACGCACTGGCGAAAAAGAAAGACAGCCACAAGAACCTGGTCGTGCATCGCGGACAGCGCGCCTTCGTCATCGTCAACCTGTATCCCTACACCAACGGCCACCTGATGGTCGCGCCGTATGACCACCAGCCCTCGCTGGAACTGCTCGACGCCGAAACGCGCGCCGAGATGATGGAACTGACTTCGCAGGCCATCGTGAACTTGAAGAAAATCTACCATCCGCAGGCATTCAACGTGGGCGCGAACATCGGCAAGGCGGCGGGCGCGGGCGTGCCGGACCACGTCCACCTGCACATCGTCCCGCGCTGGACGGGCGACTCGAATTTCATGTCCGTCCTCGGCGAGACGCGCGTCCTGCCCGAGACGATCGAGGAGACGTATCGGAGGATCAAGGATGGATGGAAAAATGAGACCACCCGTTGACATCGTGTGTATAGTGTGTATAATCCAATGAATAGCCGTGACATCATTGCCAAACTCAAAAATGATGGTTGGGTACTGGTTCACATCCGAGGCAGTCATCATCATTACAAACACCCGCGAAAATCTGGCCGCGTGACAGTTCCCCACCCAAAGAAAGACTTGCCAATTGGAACGTTGCGTAGCATCTTCAAACAGGCGGGCTGGTCATGGACCGATAGAAAGTGAGATTTTATGCGTTACCCCGTTGTTATCCATAAAGACCCTGAAAGCGATTACGGCGTCACCGTGCCAGATCTGCCAGGCTGTTTCAGCGCGGGCGCGACCATGGACGAGGCCTTGCAGGAAGCCGTGGAAGCCATCGAGACTCACCTGGAAGGCATGTTATTGGACGGTGAGCAAATCCCCTCGCCAAAATCCATTGACGATCATCAGAATAATCCCGATTACGCCGAAGGGATTTGGGCTTTGGTGACAGTGGATATCACGAAACTGTCCGGCAAAACGAGACGGGTTAACGTGACCCTGCCCGAGCGCGTGTTGAACGTGATGGATAAATACGCGGCTGATCACGGCGGGACTCGTTCTGGCTTGATCGCGGAAGCCGCAATTGAATATATTGCATCAAGGCAGGAGGGGACGGAATGATTATGAACATCGTCCCGCGCTGGACGGGCGACTCGAACTTCATGTCCATCCTCGGCGAGACGCGCGTCCTGCCGGAGACGATCGAAGAGACGTATCGGAGGATTAGGGAGGGGTGGGAATAAATAGATGAAAGATGAGGGAAAGTGGCTGAAATATGGGCATTTGACGAGCGGTCTCGCGCAGGATATAATCATTTCAGAAAAAGGCATAAATGTACACTTTACTGAAACCTGTATCCGTGCGGGAGGAGCTTTTGCATAGGGGAGTGGGCATCTTCACGCCGCAAGACTTCCAGCGTATCTTTTGCGCCAACCGGCTCAGGACCAAATACTTTCTGGAAGAATATACCCGCGGCGGGCTGTTCCTGCGTCTCAAGAACGGACTGTATGCGTTGAAGACCGACCCACCGCCCGAGGAGGAGATCGCCAATCGTCTTTATCGCCCCTCTTACCTCTCGTTCGAATATGTTCTGGCCGCGTACAATATCCTGCCGGAGATGCCCTACTCGGTCACTTCGGCCACCACCAAACCCACGCGCGCCTTTGCCGTTGGAGAGAGAACGTTTTCTTACTTGACCATCAAGCGCGCCGCATTTGCGGGCTATGCGCCGGCCCGGCGCGCCGGGCGCACTGTGTTGATCGCCGACCCGGAGAAGGCGCTGGTTGACTATCTCTATTTCGTCTCCCTGGGCCGCAAACCCGGAAACGACCGCCTCAACACCAACGGCCTGGACAGGCAGAAGATGTTGGGCTATGCCAGTCTGTATCAAAGGGCAGGTTTGGACCAATTGGTCAGGGAGAACCTGTGATCGCCGCCGAGGCCATCAGGGCATTGGCCGCCAAACTCCAGACCACGGAACTCAACGTGCGGCGGGAGTATTGCCAGCATCTGTTCCTATCCCATTTCTATCAGCAACCGCTCACAGACCAGGTCTATTTCAAGGGCGGCACGGCGCTGAGGGTGATCTACAACAGCCCGCGCTTCTCGGAGGATTTGGACTTTAGCGCCTCCCTGACGAATATCCATGCCCTGGAGGATGCTGTTGTGGGCGCGCTGGCCGGGATTACCCTGGAGAACGTGGAGGTGGACATTGCCGAGGCCAAGACCAACAGCGGCGGTTACCTGGCCATCATCACCTTCCACAGCGATGACGCGCCGATCGCTGTGCAACTTGAGATTTCGCTGCGAGAAGGCGAGAAGCGGGGAGAGGCTGTCACTATCGTCTCCGATTTCATTCCCGCTTACACCATCCTGGCCCTGGCCAAAGACCAACTCATTGACGAGAAGATACGGGCGCTCTTGTCCAGGAAGAAGGCGCGGGATTTCTACGATCTGTATTTCCTGCTGCGGGCGAACCTGCTGCCACCTGGCAAGAGAGACGCCTTGCCCCCGGCATTGGAAACGGTCAGGAGTTCCAAGATAGATTTCGAGCAGGAGCTGAAGGAATTTCTTCCCAGGAGTCATTGGGCCATTGTTCGCGGCTTTCCGGCTGCTTTGGAAAGGGAAATCGAACGGTTCGTGTGAAGGGGCTCCGGCGCTCGTGACCTTCCCCGCAGGCGTCAATCCGCTCACCAGACCTCAGGTTCCTGGTAATACAGGAGAATCCCATACACGCTTACCTTCTCCCTCTCGTCTCCCTCTTCCGTCAAAACGCGGACCCCGCGCAGGCCGCGCCGATGAAGAAGTACATGCGCGACCAGTTCGAGTATCTCGGCATCAAATCTCCACAGTTCAAAATCCTGTTCCGGGAATTCCTGGACGAATACGGATTGCCGCCTCTCGAAGAATTGGACTCCATTGTCCGCGAGTTGTACGCGTTGCCGCAACGCGAGTATCAATACCTTGCGCTAAGTCTGGCAGGCAGATCGAAAGACGGATTGCCCGCCAGTTTTACCAAAACCATCGAGCATCTCATCGTCACCAAATCCTGGTGGGACACAGTGGATTCCATCGCGGGCGATATCGTCGGGGCGCATTTCCGCCGCTTCCCGAAGACACGCGAAAAATATATCGCCAGGTGGCGCAAATCCGAGGATTTCTGGCTGCGGCGCACTTGCATCCTCTTCCAACTCGGCTACAAAAAAGAGACCGACTTTCCCCTGCTGTGCGACCTCATCCGCGAGAACCTTGGCTCGAAGGAGTTCTTCATCAACAAGGCCATCGGCTGGGCGCTGCGGCAGTACGCGCGCACCGATCCGCAGGCAGTGAAAAAATTCGTGAAGGCCACGCCGCTCCATCCGTTGAGTCGACGCGAGGCGATGAAGCATTTGGAGTAGCTGCCGCACCGTCATTGCGAGCTGCCGAAGGCGGCGAAGCAATCCCCCCGCGCCGCGCGGAGATTGCTTCGTCGCTCCTTGCAGTCGCTCCTCGCAATGACGGATATCACAAGGGAAATTACATTTGTTACTTTGTCCATAAACCAACGCGGGGCTATAATTGATTGAAAACAGGCAGTAGAACAAATTGCCAATTTGTTCAACAAACACAACAGGAGAAACCATGAGCGAACACGAAGCAGTCATCCTAAGCGCCGTCCGAACGCCGAGCGGAAAGTTCCAGGGCAGTCTGTCGGGATTCCCCGCGCCGAAGCTGGGCGCCATCGTCATCAAGGCCGCGGTCGAACGCGCGGGGTTGAAGAATCCCGCCGACATCGCCGAGGTCTTCATGGGCAACGTTGTCTCTGCAGGGCTGGGACAGGCGCCCGCGCGCCAGGCCGCCATCGGCGCGGGACTGCCGTCCTCGGTGGGGGCGACGGGCATCAGCAAGGTCTGCGGATCGGGGATGAAGGCCGCCATGCTGGCCGCCGCGTCCATCAAGGCGGGGGACGGGGAGTTGTTCGTGGCGGGCGGGTTCGAGTCCATGAGCCGCGCCCCCTACATCGTCAACGGGCGAAGCGGGGAACTGCGTTTCGGTCACATGCAACTTACCGACGCCCTGCTGAACGACGGTCTGTGGTGCGCGCTGGAAAACTGGAGCATGGGCGACGCGGCCGAGTTCATCGCCAAAGAATATGAAGTCACGCGCGAAGCCATGGACAAGTTCTCGTTCGAGAGTCATCAAAAAGCAATCGCCGCCAGCGACGCGGGGAAATTCAAGGCAGAGATCGCGCCAGTGGAACTCAAAAGCAAAAAAGGCGTGACGATTTTCGACACGGACGAATCGCCGCGCCGCGACACGACGCTGGAGGGACTGGCCGCGCTCAAGCCTGCTTTCCAAAAAGACGGCAAGGTGACCGCGGGCAACGCGCCCGGCCTGAACGATGGGGCGGCCGCGACCGTCATCGCGAGCCGCGCCTACGCGGACAAGAACAAACTCCAGCCGCTGGCGCGCATCGCGGGTTATGCCCAATACGCGGACGAACCAAAGTACCTCTTCCGCGCTCCCGCGCTCGCCATCCCGCGCCTGCTCAAGAAAATCGGATGGAAACTGGCGGACGTGGACCTGATCGAACTCAACGAGGCCTTCGCCGCGCAAGTTCTCGCGGACGGTTACGCGCTCGCTGACCAGGGCTGGGACTGGGCAAAGGTCAACGTCAACGGCGGCGCGATCGCGCTCGGTCATCCCATCGGCGCGAGCGGGGCGCGCTTGCTGGCGACATTGATCTTCGCGCTGAAAGATCGCGGATTGAAAAAAGGCATCGCGTCGCTGTGCCTGGGGGGATCGGAAGCGGTGGCGATGGCGGTGGAGATCGAGTAGACACGTACACAAGTACACAGGTATACAGGTCGCGTGTGTACGTGTATACATGTGTACCTGTGTACTCCCCCAAGGAGAACACATGGACATCAAACACATCTTCATCGTCGGCGCGGGGACCATGGGCAACGGCATCGCGCAGGTGGCGGCGACCTCGGGCTACGCGGTCACCTGCATGGATGTTGTCCCCGCCGCGCTCGAAAAGGCCAAGGCCACGATTGGCAAGTCCACGACGAAACTGCTCGAAAAAGGGACGATCACCGCCGAGCAGAAAGCCAACGCGGACAAGATCGCCTTCGTCAGCGATATGTCCACGATGGGCGAGGCCGATCTCGTCATCGAGGCCGCGACCGAAAACCCCGAACTGAAATTCAAGATCTTCAAAGATATGGACGCCAACGCACGCGAAGGCGTGATCCTTGCCACGAACACCTCGTCCATTTCGATCACCAAGATCGCCGCCGCCACGAAGCGACCCGACAGGGTCATCGGGATGCACTTCATGAACCCCGTCCCATTGATGAAACTGGTGGAGGTCATCCGTGGGTTGGCGACCACAGACGAAACACGCAACACGGCGTTTGAAGTGATCCAGCGCATGGAAAAGACGCCCATCGAAGCAAACGATTCCCCCGGCTTCATCTCCAACCGCGTCCTATGCCCAATGATCAACGAAGCCATCTTCGCTTTGCAGGAAAATGTCGGCACCCCCGAAGCGATTGACCAGGTGATGAAACTCGGCATGAACCACCCGATGGGTCCGCTGACCCTCGCCGACCTGATCGGCCTGGACGTGGTGCTGTTCGTGATGGAAGTCCTGCAACGCGACCTGGGCGACGACAAATACCGTCCCGCGTATCTGTTGAGGAAGATGGTGGACGCGGGGTATTTGGGGAGGAAGACAGGGAGGGGATTCTATAGTTATCAGTGATCAGTTTTCGGTTTTCAGTTCAGCCGTCAGTGCTTGCTGGCGGCTGTTTTCATGGTAAGATGTCTGAAATTCTGATTTTCGCACTTTCCGAGGCGACCATGAGCGAGAAGAAACCCTACTACAAGACCCGCCTGCGCGGGCGCGGACAGATCACCCTCCCCCCCGAAATCCGCAAGAAACTAAAAGTCGGCGAAGGGGATGATGTGCTGTTCTACGTCAACGAGCAGGGACAGATCGTTGTGGATCAAGTCCACATCATTGACCCCGAGCAGGCCTGGTTCTGGACGGAACGCTGGCAGAAAATGGAGCGCGAAGTGCAGGAGGATATCGACTCAGGTAATATGCGGGAATTCGACAGCGCCGATGATTTTATTAAGCATCTCCACATCGAGGCGGAAAAAGAAGATGCCAAGAATTAAATCCAGTCGGCGATTTGATAAAGCCTATGTGAAATTACCGCGCGATATAAGAGACAAGGTGGATAAAGCCATCAAACTTTTAGAAGAAAATCCCCGCCACCCTTCCCTACAAACTAGGCCTGTCCAGGGCTTTGAAGGGGTTTATGAGGCGCGCGTGGATATTCACTATCGCCTGACCTATGAACGCCTGCCAAATGATTTGTTGCGTGTCCGCGTTGTCGCGATGCACGATGAGGCTCTGAAAAACCCATGACCAGACCAAAAGTGAAAAAGGGAAAGCAAAAATTCGAGATCGCGAAGAATCCCTTCTTCCAAACACCGCCCTCGCAATGTCAAATAACTTCACAGCCGTCAGCATACGCTGGCGGCTTTTACTTTTTCCTGAGCAGGATCACGCGATACATTCCACCCGCGATGCTCGGCTCGTCGTGGACAATTTCACAGGGACGATCTTTCATCAAGTCACCCAGGCGGCGGTTGATGTCGGCGCCGAACAGAACGCTGAGTCTCCTGGGCGCGAAAATAAAGCGGGATGAGCAGGGCTTCAGAAACGCCAGTGAGTGAGATGGAAATTTTTTCGGTCACGGGAATCGCTCCTTTCCTGGTCGTCACCGTCTCAAGCGTGGAAAAAACGCCGGGACGCGTTTGCAGTACTCGATCCATTGCTCGCCAAACTCCGCTGACAAGGCCGCTTCCTCGCGGCGGGCGCGGACGATCATCAGCGGGGCGAAACAGGCGAAGTACACTGTCGTCCAGGTGAAGTAGATCAGCAGGCTTCCCAAGGCGGCCAGAATCAGTCCCGCGTACATCGGATGACGGAGGATGGCAAATGGTCCGCTTGTAATTAGTTGATGACCGGCAAACAACTGCGCGCCGAAGCCGGTCGAGACAAAGTAGTTCTTTCCGAGCGTCAGCCGCGCCCACAAGAGCAGGGACATGCCGGGGAAATAGAACAGCGCGCCAAGCGCGAGCATGACAACGCGGGCGGAGTCTGATACCGTCCACGGCAGGGGAGTCCAACCGAGGTAGGCAAGGCCGAAGAACAACGCGGTCGAGGCGAGGTAAAATCACCAGGAACGGAGCCAGCTACCGGCGAGTCCGACCGTGCGTCCCGCCTGGCGGCGAGTCCCGCGCCAGATGCCGTAGAGCAAAATCCCCAGCGTGGAATACGCCAACAGTCCGCCCAACCAGCGAACGATTGAAACGACAAGTGATAGGTTCATAGTATTTTCCTTCAAGCTGGACGGCGGAAGAACACCGCCCACTCGACCAACGGCATGCTTCTACCCCAGCGTCATCGCGCAGCCATCCGCGCGCGGGTCGCTTCCCGCGCACAGGACGCCTGTGACGGGATCCCGCAAAATAACCTGTCCACGCCCGAAGAGGGCGCGCTCGTACCCCGCAACCCAATGGACGGGGTGTCCCATCTTTTCGAGTCCCGCGAACGTTTCGGAGGGCATCCCCTCCTCGATCGCGACGCGACCCTCGGCGGATTCCGCTTCGATGCAGAAGCGCGGCAGGTCGAGCGCGGACTGGGAATCGAGACCGTCGTCCACGAGCGCGGACAGGACTTGGACGTGTCCCTGCGGTTGCATGGTTCCGCCCATCACTCCATACGAAGCATATAACGAGCCATCCGAT
>Ga0210020_1003384_pt1 | contig 12444 bp, 10 predicted proteins | sample CryGeymeta201514_FD_183980 | JGI IMG/M metagenome (GOLD analysis project Ga0210020, IMG submission 183980) | Groundwater microbial communities from Crystal Geyser aquifers in Utah, USA - Crystal Geyser metaG 2015-14 (SPAdes) (version 2) | ecosystem: Environmental > Aquatic > Deep subsurface >... | reverse complement strand
CCCGGCGCGGCTGCCAGACCGGCAGCCAGCACCTCCGGATTGCCCGAATCCAGGCACAGGGGGACATCCGTCACTGACGCGACCAGCGCCACCACTTTGGGGATCATGGCGACTTCATCCAATCCCGGCACGCCAACGTTGACATCCAGCACGTCCGCGCCCCAGGTGATCTGCCGCTCGACGAGCTGCCGGACGTAGTCGAAGTTGCCTTCCGTCAGCGCGGCAGCCAGTTTTTTGTGACCGGTGGGGTTGATCTTCTCGCCGATGATGACGAACGGGCGGTCAATGCCGATGGTGACTTCTTTGGTGACGCTCTTCAAAGTCGTGTGCATAGGGCATCCTTTCGATTATGGGCAATAGTACACAAGTAAACAGGTAGACAAGTAAACAGGTAGACAAGTAAACAGGTAGACAGGTAGACAGGTAGACAGGTAGACAGGTAGACAGGTAGGCCTGTGTACCTGTTTACATGCCTACCTGCCTACCACCCTTCACTTCAAACGTAGGAATCGCAGCACGGCCTCGACAAGAATAGCCGCGCCGATGGGCAGGGCGCGCTCGTCAATATCGAAACGCGGGTTGTGACCGTAGCGCTGGTCGCCTTCGATGCGCGTGCCCAAGGCAAACATCGCGCCCGGGGCTACTTCCGAAAAACAGCCGAAATCTTCCGCACCCAGCTCCTTCTTGAACGGCAAAATATGCGCCTCTCCGAGAAGGTCTGCCGCTGCCAGCCGGATCAGTTCGACGGCCGCCGGGTGGTTTTGCATCGGAGGCGTGCCGATTTCAAACCGCAATTCGTAGTCGCCGCCCAGGGTACGGGCCAGCGAAAAGGCGCGCTCGATCTCAGCGTGGATCTGTTCCTGAACTTTGCGCTCAGTATAACGCAGCGTGCCCGCAAAATCCACCTGATCCGGGATGACGTTTTCGGCCTGCCCGGCATGGATGGCGCCAACGCTGACAACCGCCGGGCTGAAGGGGTGCAAGCGGCGCGAGACGATCCCATTCAGGGCAAAGATGACGTGGGCGCTGATAAAGATGGGGTCAATCGTTTCGTGCGGATGTGCGCCGTGCCCGCCCTTGCCGATAACGCGCCCGAACCACGAATCCACGCCGCCGGAAGCCGGGCCGGATTCGAGGCGGATATCGCCGACCGGCGTGGCCGGGTCCACGTGCAGGGCAATGACCATATCCACGCCCGCCATCGCCCCATCCTGGATCATGCGCGGCGCGCCGCTGATGCCTCCCATCCTGGATCATGCGCGGCGCGCCGCTGATGCCTTCATTATCACCGGCCTCCTCGGAAGGCTGGAAAAGGAAGCGCACCGTGCCGGGGAATTTCTCCTCGGCCAGTAAGGTCGCCGCGCCCAGTGTCATGGCGGTATGGGCGTCGTGGCCGCAGGCGTGCATCACACCCGGATTCTGGGAGATGTAAGGCGCCTCATTGGTTTCCCGGATCGGCAGCGCGTCCATGTCGGCGCGGATGGCGATCATCGGCTTGCCAGTGCCGAGGTCTGCGACGACGCCACTTTTGCCAACGTTGCGATGCACGCGGCAGCCAAGCTTTTCCAGCGCGTCTGCCACAATGGCAGAGGTACGCGTTTCCCGAAAACCGAGTTCTGGGTGCATGTGGAAGTCGCGCCGCCATTCGACGAGTTGTCCCTGCATTCTACGCGCTTTATCGAGCATAAGTCTCCTTTTTTTATCACAAAGGCCAAAGGAGCACGAAGGACAACCTTTGTGTTACTTCGTGGCCTTAGTGGTGAATCACTTCACCAGTTCGCGCTCTGCTGCTTGCATGAGCGCGTCCAACTCTTTCTCCTGCGCTTCATCCAATGGTGGAACAACGTGTTCACGCAATATCCGCTCGGCCTCGGCCTGGGCGCGCTCGGCCATACCTTTCCGTCCGCCATTATCCCACATCTCCCAGGTGCCGCGCTCGGCCAGACGGGTCAGCAGCACCTCCCCGCTTCTTAGATAACGGCTGGTGTGCTTCTGGCCGAGGAAGTTATGCGTCCCGTTCATGACAGCCGCGATGACCTCGACTGCCAGGGAATCGTCGTCAGCGACGAAGCCGCGCCGCAAACGGCGGATGCTGCCGGCCAGCTCGTTATCGGCCACCATCTGCGCAAAAGAACCCATCACACCCGCTTCCATCTCGCCGATACCGGAGAGTTCGTCCGCGCCGGCCAGGGCCGGGATGGCCGCGTTGAGCGCCCGTTCGAAGCCGTTTTGAAGGTCCAACGTATGGGAATTGGTGGAAAAGCCGTACACGTTGACCGGCAACCCGTAGCGGTGGCAGCCCGTAGCGGTGGCCGATCTGCACCGTCCCGGCGGAGGCCAGACCCAACTCCACCCCGCCCCAGACCGAAATGCCGGTGCGCGGCTCCATCATCGCCAACCGACCGCAATAGATGATCGGCAGGCCCGGATTGACCAATTCGGCCAGCACGAGCGCGATCAACACCTCGGCGTTTTGCTGGGCGAGCGCGCCGGCAATCGAGAAGGGCGCGGTCGTCCCGGCGGTGGGACAGGGCAGCGGCCCAAAGGTAATCCCCAGGCGGGCAATCTCCATGATGGCTTCGGCCTCGTGCTCCGGCAGGTTCAGCGGGCTGACCGGAGAAAGGCTCAAACTGAGCACCTCGCCAGGCCCCCCTATCACCTCGGCCATCTTTACGGCATAGCGCGCCTCGGCAGCATATTGCACGCCGGGGCCTTGCAGCGGCTTGATCGTGCAGGGCAGCGCGTGCCGGTACATCGCCAGGGACATCAACGCACCCGGCACATCCTGCGGCGTAAAGAACGGCGTGATGGTGGTGCAATTCTCCAAGGCATCGAGCAGGCGGGTCGCGTCGCGCAGGTCTTGCAGCGTAGCAAAACGATGCTCGTCGGCGCCGGGATCATGGTAGCTGACTGCGCTACCATTGTAGATATCGCGCGCCCCGCCCAGGTTGTGGAAGTTGAGCGAGCCGTCGCCGAGGGTCTTGACCGCCCCGCCCCTTCCCCGGAGAGTAACCTGGTGCGGGCATCGGGCAATACAGGCTTCGACCAGATTGGGCGGCAATAGCACGCGCTCGTCTCGGATGGCCGCGCCAGAGCTGGTCAGCACCTCACGCGCTTTAACATGGGTTAATGTCACCCCGATTTCGCTCAATATGCGCAGCGTGGCTTGATGGATGGCCTCGACTTCCTCGGGCGAAAGGATGTTGAATTGCATAAAATTCCTCCTTTGCGCCATCCGGTGAAATGTCGAATCCAAGATAGTCGTCAACGTACGGGACGCGCAAAAGCCGTTCCAGATTGATCATGCCCCATCCGTTCCTAAACCTTGTGACAGGCTACCCAGTGACCCGGCGCGGCCTCACGCCACTGCGGATCATTGATCCTGCATTCCTCGCCGGCTAGCGGGCAGCGAGGATGAAAACGACAGCCCTCAGGAGGGTGGATCGGGCTGGGTACGTCACCGGTTAGTATTATGCGCTGGCGAGCTCGATCTTTCTTGGGATCCGGAATGGGCACTGCAGAAAGCAACGCCCTCGTGTAGGGATGGAGATAATGTTCATATAGCTCATTCCGCTCGGCCAACTCAACAATGACCCCCAGGTACATCACCGCCACGCGATCACAGATATGCCGTACCATGCTTAAATCGTGAGCAATGAATAAATAAGTCAAGCCGAACTGATCTTGCAGGTCTTCCAACAGGTTCACCACCTGAGCCTGGATGGAGACGTCCAGGGCTGAGATTGGCTCGTCGCAGACGATGAACAGCGGCTCTGAAGCCAGAGCACGCGCGACGCCGATGCGCTGCCGCTGCCCGCCGGAAAACTCATGCGGGAAGCGATTGACCAAACGGCCACTAAGGCCGACCAAACCCATGAGTTCTTTAACTCGCTCAGAACGCTCTTTATTATTCTTGATCAACTTATGCACGCGAAGCGGTTCGCTTACAATCGCATTGACCGTCCAGCGCGGGTTGAGCGACGCGTACGGGTCCTGGAAGATCATCTGCGCTTTGCGGCGGATGGACAGCAGCTCACGGCCCTTCGCTGAACAAATGTCATGACCGTCAATTCTGACGACCCCAGCCGTGGCCGGATACAGGCCTAACAGGGTACGCCCGGCGGTCGTCTTCCCGCAGCCGCTTTCCCCCACCAGGCCAAGCGTCTCGCCACGATTGATAATAAACGAGACGCCATCCACGGCGCGCACCATGCCCACCTTACGCTGTAAAAATAACCCACTCGTCACCGGAAAATATTTCTTCAAATTCTGCACTTCGACTAAGGGTTGCGTGACGCTCATCGCTGCGCTCCTGTTTTGATGTCAACCCAACACGCAATGGCATGGTCGCGCCCCACCGGAGTCAGGCGGGGAGTTTCCATTCCACAACGCTTGACAACGTATTCGCAGCGCGGCGCGAAAGGACAGCCGTGCGGCTCGACCAGTAAACTGGGGGGAGCGCCAGCGATGGATTTCAGGCGCCGGTCGCGCCGGCGGTCGACACGCGGCAGGGCAGCCAACAAAGCATTGGTGTAGGGATGACTGGGATCTTCATAGATATCCTCCACGTTGGCCTCTTCCACAATGTATCCTGCATACATCACGTTCACCCGGTCGGCTAAACCGGCGACTACGCCCAGATTGTGTGTGATCCAGATGATCGCCATGTGAATCTGCTCACGAAGCCTAATTACAAGCTCGACGATTTGAGCCTGGATAGTGACATCCAAAGCGGTCGTCGGCTCATCTGCAATTAAAATACTGGGATTGCAGGCCAGTGCCATAGCGATCATGACGCGTTGGCGCATCCCCCCGGAAAACTGGTGCGGATAAGCTTTCAAGCGCTGCCTGGCATCCGATAATCCCACCATCTCCAGCAATTCCACTGCCCTTCGCTCGGCTGCTGCCTGATCCATGAACATATGTGTTCGCAAACTTTCAGTGATTTGCTTGCCGATCGTCAGGACCGGGTTCAAGGAAGTCATTGGATCCTGGAAGATCATGGCGATCTCCTTGCCGCGAATGTTATGCTCCATCTCGTGGTCGGGGATTTTGAGCAGGTCTTGGCCCAGGTAGATTGCTGTGCCGCCGGCAATCTGGGCGGGCGGCATGGGCAAAAGGCGCAGGATGGACATCATAGTGACGGACTTGCCGCACCCGGATTCGCCCACCACTGCCAGCGTCTCGCCTTCGTCCAGATGGAAGGAGATGCCGTTGACGGCGTAGACCATCCCTTCGGTGGTGTGGAAGCGGGTCATCAGGTCATTGACTTCGAGGATTTTAGTCATAACTTATACCGCCCGGCTGCGGGGATCCAGGGCGTCGCGCAGACCGTCGCCGACGAAGTTGATGCTCAAGACGATGAACAAGATTAGGAGGCCGGGGAAGAGCCACAGCCAGTAGACGCCCTGGTCAATGTAGTTGTAGGCGCCCTCGAGCATGTTGCCCCAGGTGGCCGTCGGCGGGCGGACGCCCAGGCCGAGGAAACTGATATAGGCTTCCAGGGTGATGGCATTGGCGACGCCCAGGGTGGCAGCCACGACGATGGGGGCGATGCTGTTGGGCAGGATGTGGCGGAAGATGATGCCCCAGGTGCTTGTCCCGGTGGCGCGGGCGGCCAGGATGAATTCGTTTTCCTTGATGGATAGGAACTGGGCGCGTACGATACGGGCGGTATACGGCCAGGCAGTCAGCCCGATGATGAACACAATCACAATAACACTCCCACTAAACTCGCGCCCCAAAAAAACGATGTTGGGAACATTGCCGCCAAAGAATTTCGCCATCACCAGCAGGAGAAATATCTGCGGGACGATCAGGACGGCTTCGGTGAAGCGCATCAGGATGTTGTCCAGCCAGCCGCCGAAGAAACCGGTGACGGCGCCGATGAGCACGCCGACGGTGATTTCCAGGATCATGGCGGTCAGGCCAATCAGGAGTGAAATCTGCCCGCCGTAGATGGTGCGGGCGAGGATGTCGCGCCCGGTGGTGTCGGTGCCGAAGGGATGTTCGGCGGCAGGCGGCTGGAGGCGTAAACTGGTGTCGGTGTGGTTGGCATAGGATTCAGAGAAAATGAATGCGCCGCCGATGCAGTAGGCAACCAGCAGAATCAGGATAATTACGCCCGCGACGGCCATCTTGTGCCGCCGGAAGCGCCGCCAGGCCAGTTGGCTGAGGGTCAGGATGGGGGTCTCCAGTTCGTCCAGGGCGGAGACAGGCCCTTCGATTTTGCTCAGGGCCGGTTGAGGGTCCGGGATGCCGCGTTTAGCCATGCTGTGGTCTCCTAGTTGTAGCGGATGCGCGGGTCGAGCCAGGCGTATACGATGTCTGTGATGATCTGGAAGGCAATCACGGATATGGCAATCAGCATCAGAATGCCCATGACCACTGGCGTGTCGCCGCGTGAGACGTGGTCGAGGAACAAACGGCCCATTCCTGGCCAGGCAAAGATGCGTTCGGTGACGATCGCGCCGCCCAACAGGAAAGGCAGGTCCAGGCCGACGACGGTGATGATGGGCAGGGAGGCGTTCTTGAGAGCGTGGACGAAGACAATCGAGCGGCGCGGCAGGCCTTTGGACCTGGCGGTGCGGATGTAATCCTGGCTCAGGGCCTCCAGCATGGTGCTGCGCACGTAGCGGCTGTTGGCGGCAAAACTGGTCAGCGCGATGGTGATGACCGGCAGAATCATGTGCCAGACAGTCTGCCAGAACGTCTTTCCGATCTGGGGGTCGAACATGCCGACGGTAGGCAGGTAGGGCAGCCCCCAGGCCTTGAAGTTGACCGAGAAAATGTACATCAACCCCAGGGCGACAAAAAAGATGGGCATGGAATACCCGATGAACGAGAGAGTCGTTACGAGGTTGTCTGTGAAGGAATATTGCCGCAGGGCGGCGTAAATGCCGATCAATAAAGACCCGGTGATAATGACCACTTCTGCGGTCAGCATCAAGATGAGCGTATTGGGCAGGCGCTCCATGATGACTTGCATGGCTGATTTGCGATTGACCAGCGATAGGCCAAAGTCGCCGCGCAGGATGCCTTTGCGCGTGCCGGGCGTTTCGGCCACGCCGTTGCCGTCCATATCTATTTTTGTCCAGTCATTGCCAATCAGCCAGTACACGTATTGTACGATGATGGGTTTATCCAGGCCCAGTTGCCTGGTCAGGCGCGCCCGGTCTTCGGAGCGGGTCATGGTGCGCCCGCCCATGGTGGCAAGCGGGTCGCCCATGTTCCGCATCATAACAAACAGGACCAGGCTGATAAAAAACATCAGCGGGATGGCTTGCAGGAGGCGTCTTACGATGTAACGTGTCATGCGGTCTGCCTTCAGAACGACGAGGTGGGTTTCTGGCGGCTGTAACCGCCAGAAACCCACGCACCTTCAGAGATCAATTTTTTACGAAGAGGGGACTAGGGATTGATGTCCCATTCGGCAGCGTTGAAGAACGGTGTGACACCCGAAAGCTTGACGTTTGCCAGGCGGGAGCCGACCGCCCAGATATCCGGGTCCTGCCAGATGCCGAGCCAGTAAACTTTCTCGAAGATGATCCGGCTGATCTGGTGGAAGGTTTCTATGCGGGCAGCGGTGTCCACCTGGGTGGACTGGAGGGCGAACAGGTCTTCCAGTTCCTGATCGCAGATGAATTCCCAGTTCACGCCCTGTGGAGAGTCGTCGCTGGGGATTTCGGCGCAGCGCCAGTAGGCTGTATCCGGGTCGGGGAAGCCGCCGGGCAGGTCGGACCACTCCGCGATGTCATATTTTCCGGTGGCTACCGGGCCGCCGTTCCCGAAGGTATCGAAGAACAGGTCGGACTCGTAGTTGTAGAGTTCGATGCCAACGCCAATCTCGGCCAGTTGCTGCTGGATGACGGCCTGGGTATCCTTCCTGATTTCGCGCGTGGTCGTGCCGTAGCGCAAAATAAGTTCCACGCCGTCCTTGTCACGCGTGCCGTCGCTGTTCGAGTCGACCCAGCCGGCCTGGTCGAGCAGGTTGTTGGCCATCTGCTGGTCGTAGGGATAGGCCATAAGAGTCGGGTCGGCCCAGGGGGAGTCATCCCAGAAGGTGGCGGCCGGGACGGTCTTGCCGAGCAGCAAGTCCTGGTTGATGATGAAGCGGTCGGTGCCGTAGGCCAGCGCCTGGCGGACAAGTACATCCTGAAGAGCGGGATGACCGTTCTGCCCCATGTTGAAGTACCAGCCTTCGTTGTAGCCGGAGAAGACTTTGACCACGTTGATGCCGGCGCCTTCGAGGGTGGGAATGTCGGGGTAGGCAATGAAGATGCCGACGTCGCCGTCGCCGGCGGTCAGGGCAGCAATCTGGGAGGCGTCATCCGGCACGATACGGATGAAAATCTCGTCCACTTTGGGCTTGTCGCCCCAGTAGTTATCGTTGCGGACGAAGCGCAGGTAGGAGCCCGATTCCCATTCGGCGAAGTCAAATGGGCCGGCGCCGACGGTGGGGTTGGTGTTCCAATCGGCGTTATCCAGCGTTCCTTCGGCGTCAAAGATGGGCTGCAAGACGTGCTTGGGCAGGATGCCATGGAAGAAGTAAAGCCAGGGCGCAAAGGGTTCGGCGAAAGTCACAACAACAGTCTGCGGGTCCGGGGCTTCGACGCTGACGGCTTCGCTGTAGGGATAGGCGCTGGCGACGGTATTGGTCGGCGCGTTTGCCATTTCCCAGGTGAAGACGAAGTCATCCGCCGTGATGGGTTCGCCATCCGACCAGACGATGTCGTCACGCAGGCTCAAAGTCAGGATAGTGCCATCCGCCGAAAGGCCGCCGTTCTCCACGCTGGGCATTTCAGTAACCAGCACCGGGAATGGATTGTTATTCTCGTCATATTCCCAGGCCCAGCGGTTCCAGAGTTGCTGGAGGATCGCCGAGAACCACATATTGGTGTAGTGCAGGTTGAGGGTGTCCGGTTCCTGCGTGAAGATTAATGTCACGACTTTCTTTGGTTGTGCCGGTGCTTCGGTGGCCACCGGCGCGGTGGTTCCCGCCGCAGGCGGCGGGAGTGAAACTGGCGTTTTCGGCCCGCAGGCGCTCAGAAGCAGACTCAGGCTCGTTGCCAGGACGATCATCAACGTAACAGCTTTTTTCGAAAACATCGCATTCTCCTCTCTCTTTTTATGTGGATAAAATAGGCCCTTTATGCAGGCCTCAACCCAGATCGCGTTTTCTGTGTACGCCTCCTTTCCGAGCACAATCCTGTGTGCTCCCATGTAGTTTATTATATGTTTTTTCTGGATTGAAGTAAAGTCCACCAGCCTTCCATCACTCACCCAGTTCCGGCAGGCGCGCCATGCCAGCCTGGCGGGCAAGGCTCTCGACCATCGCCCGCAGCTCTCTTTCCTGCTCAATTGCCCTGTGCGGACGTCTGTACTCGCTCACCAATTGCGCCGTGCGCGCCTTGGCACGTGCGAATGTGTCTAAACTACCAGCCGCCTGCCAGCCGCGCATCGTGTCGCGGTCAATGACGGCCGAGGGCAGATACTGTTCTTTGGGGAACAGTTCGCGCGTGACCTTCTGTTTGAGAAAATCGCCTTTGAAGTTGATCCCCTCGAAGAGCGCCGTCGCCAGCGTTTCCGTCCGGACCTGCATCCCGTCCAGCAGACGATGGGCCATGCCAATCGCCTCGGCATCCACCACCAGCTTCTCCGCGCTGATACAGGCCAAAAAGTCCAGCATCCCCGCGCCGGAGATCATGTTGATCCCGGCCAGCGCGCCGATCAATGCACTGACGCCGCTCTCCAGTCCGGCCTGGGCGTCCACGATCTTGGCGTCGCTGGCGCCCAGGTAGGTGTGTGTGGGCAGGCCCAAGCTCTTGCCGACCTGGGCGTAAGCCGCGTCAATCATGGCCGTCTCGATTGCACCCATTGGGGTGGTGCCCTTGCGCATGTCGAAGATGGCCGGCGCGCCGCCCCACACGATGGGCGCGCCGGGATTTGCCATTTGATGGATGGCAATCCCGCTCAGGCATTCGGCCGCGTGCTGGATGACCGATCCGAGCAGCGTGACCGGCGCAGCCGCGCCCGCCAGCGGCATGGAGACGATCTCCGCTGGGACGCGGGCACGCGCCAGCTCGATCAGGTTGCCCGCGCCGAACTCGCTCCAGATCAGCGGCGGCGAGGGGCAAGCGTCGAAGACCGCCTGTGGCTTCTCGGCCAACCCTTTCTTGTCGCCATCGAAAATCGCCAGCATGTCGAACATGGCTGGCAAGGTTTTGAGCGAGAACGAGCCGGTGACGATCGGTTTATCCGAATAGAGCAAAACGATATATAGCCTATACAGGTCGCCGATAGCCTTGGGAACCTCGTTACAGACGATCGCGGTGGATTGGGCATCGTACTGCGGCAGCATCTCGGCCACCTTGACGACGCGCACCAGATCCGGCGTGTACGAGGGTTTGTGCTCCAGCGTCTCTGGATCGAGGATATGGACGCCCGACGAGCCGGGGTCGAACTGGACCGCGTCGCCGCCATAAGTCACGGCCGCCTTGCCGCGGCGGTCATACAGGTAGAAGGTCGAGGGGGCGCTTTCCAGCGCCTTGCGCACGGCCTTCTCCGGGATTTTGACCACCTCCCCATCCACCTGCGCGCCGGCCGCGGCCAGCAACTGCCGCGCCTCAACTGATTGCACCTTGATACCCGGCTTCAGCATCAATTGAAAAGCCTCGTCCAGGATGCGGGCGATCAGTTCGGGGGTAAGTAATTCGAGTTTGGGTTGCATGGTGTAAGTACCGAAGTATACAAGTACACAGGTACACAGGTACACAAGTACGCAGGTACACAAGTACACAGGGACACAGGGACACAGGGACACAGGTACGGAGGTACACAGGTACGCAGGGACACGGGTACGGAGGTACACAGGTACACAGAGACTACCAGGTCGCCTACCTGTCTGCCTGTCTACTTGTCTACTTGTCTACTTGTCTACTTTATTTGTCTACTTGCCTACTTGTCTACCTGTCTACCTGCTCGATTATCTTTTCCATCTCCGCGCTCAACTTCGGGTCGAGCGGGTCAGGCTGGTGCGCCGCCAGGATTTTACGTGCTTTGTCCAGCGCCCAATCGCGGGCGTTGTCTTTCCTCTCTTCCCACTCGTTGTATGGGCGGCGATCCATGAACTGCGGCAGGAACACGTCGCGCATGTGCTTGAGGGTATGCTTCTGCGCCAGGAAATTCCCGCCCGGGCCGACCGCCGCGATGGTATCCAGCGCCAGGCTTTCGTCATCCACCACGATGCCCTGCATCATTTTGTGGATGATGGAGAAGATCTCGCAGTCCATCATCATCTGCGCGTAAGACCAGATGCGGCTGCCATGCAGAAGACCGACGCCCAGCAGCATATCGGACATGACCACGCTCGCCATGAAGGTCGAAAGGCTGTTCTCGAGGCCGGCCTGCCAGTTGGGTTCTTTGGCGCCTGTGGCAAACGACCCCATCGAAAGGGGGATGTCATAAAAATCGGAGAGCACGTTGGTGGCCGCGCCGAACAGGAAATCCTCCGGGCCGCCGCCGGTATACGCGCCGCTGCGCAGATCGGAAGCGGTCTGCGCAGCAGCGTAGAAGACCGGCGCGCCGGGAAAGGCCAGTTGCAGCAGCGCGGTAGCAGCGATGACTTCCGCATTGCCGACCGCCAGCGTTCCCGCCAGGGTCGCCGGGCCGGTGGTCAGGCAGGCCGCCATGGTCATGAAGCCGGTCGGGATACCGTACTCAGCCGCCAGCAGGGCCGCCTCCAAGCTGCCGCCATCGTGGCCGAGCGGCGGCGCGCTGCACTGCATCAGCGAGAGCAGCGGGCGCTGGCGCAAAGCCTCTTTGCTGCCCGCGATGGCAATTGCCATTTCGATAGCAGCCTCAGCTTCGCGGGCGTTGTAGATGCTCTCGGTCTGGACGTGCTTGGTGGAGTTCTCCCAAATGGCCTTGATCTCGTGCAGGCCGCGCGTTTCCGGCGGCATATCCTGCGCCGAGACCGGCACCCAATGGAAAGCCACCTCCCCGGTCGCGTCGGCGAGACGGGCGATGTCGGCCACGTCTTGCAGGCAGGATGTTCGCCGCTGGCCGCTGTGGATGTCTATCACCTCCACGCCGCAGCCATCCGTGCCGACGTAGACGTGGTTGCCGTCCAAAGGTAAATCCTGGCTTGGATCGCGGGCTGCCAGCGGGTAAATTGGCGGGCAAGCCTTGAGCGCGATCTCGATCAGCTCGGCTTTCGCACGCACGATCTGCCGCTCGCGGTCAATCGTCGCGCCGTGCGCCTCCCAGATTTCCAAAGCTCTCTGCGAGGGAAAACGCACGCCAACGTTCTCGATGATGTGCAGGGTCGCATCGTGGATGCGCTTGACTTCCTGCGGCGTCAGGATTTCCAGCCGCAGCTTGGGGTTGGTGATGGACTTGATTGTCTTTGGCATAGTCGCTCCGCTGGAGGTTACGCTTTACGTT
>Ga0210020_1003381_pt1 | contig 12446 bp, 11 predicted proteins | sample CryGeymeta201514_FD_183980 | JGI IMG/M metagenome (GOLD analysis project Ga0210020, IMG submission 183980) | Groundwater microbial communities from Crystal Geyser aquifers in Utah, USA - Crystal Geyser metaG 2015-14 (SPAdes) (version 2) | ecosystem: Environmental > Aquatic > Deep subsurface >... | reverse complement strand
TACCTTGCCAATTTCGGTTTGAACTCCAGTTTCAGTAACAATTGCCTTCCCCTTCCCATCTTCAACCACGCAACCCATATAGACCATATTGTCTCTGTCAGCCAAAGGTGTTTCTCTCGGCAAAATTTCAGATTTTTTCTTTGCTGCCAGCCATTCTCCAGTCAAAGCCATTTCATTGATTTTCAAATCATGACACTCAATTATTCTTCCATCAGCCGGGACTTTGTCTCCGGGATTTAAAACAATGATATCTCCCGGAACTAAATCAATCGAATCAATAATTTTAAAATTCCCGGCTCTTTGAACTTCGGTCTCATGTTTTACTACCCTTTTTAATGCTCTCAATGTTTGGCTGGCCTTATTTTCCTGAATAAATCCAACAATGGTATTTAAAAAAACAGCACCAAAAATAACAATGGCATCGGTATAATCTTTTAAAATCAAAGTAATAATTCCGGCAATAACCAAAATATAAATTAAGGGGCTGCGAAACTGCTCAAGAAAGATTCTCAATCTCGACAAAGGTTTTTCTTCCGGCAGCTTATTTTTACCAAATTCTTTTTGCCGCGATTGAACCTCTTCCTCTGATAAACCCTCTTTTAAGTTAGTTCTTTGTAATTTAGCTATCTCCTCTATGGATAAATTGTGCCAAAAAATTTCCGCCATTAAGTTATTTTAACAAAAAAAGACCTTAAGGTCACCATTTTCGGTAACACCTAAGGTCTTTTATAATAAACATAATAGCCGACAGTCGAAGCTACCACTTCTTCTAGCAGTTTTACTTTCGCTCTAGAAATAGCTTGTCTTAAAGGCATTATCTCTCCCCGCTTAAGGGTTAACCAATCTAGACCGGTATCAAATCCCGCGATATGTTCAGTATGGTCAGCCTTGACTTTAAACTTCTTACAATATTTTCTTCTCTCTTCGGCTGTATCAAACTTCCGCCAGGTAAGCTTTTCCAATTCGATGTAATGCTCAATTTCTTTAGGACAGTGCTCCTTGAGCACTCCCATCAGCCATTGATCATCATTTGTTATGAGTTGTTCTTTGGTGATAACCCCCTTTTTGTAGAGGGGTTTTACCAACTTTTTCAAAAAAATATCAATCGATCGACAGTAAGGATTGAATAACAACTCTTGATACTCGTAAGCTCTTAAAAGAAGAAGTCGATAGAGGCGTTCAGGACGATCAAAGAAGATGTTATTTTTGTCGGGAGTAAAGCGGATATCTTGCCAAACGTCCATAATCAAAGGATATTTAAGGCAAAGATTTCTTACCTGACCCGGCTGAATTGTGCCTAAGTAAAGGCAGTCTAAAGCCGTATAGCAGATTTTATCTATTGCATCCAGAAGCCGGCCAAATACTCCCTTGCCCCTTACCCACTCTTTAGCCAGAGTTAAGCTGAAACCGAATTGTTTAGCCCATTTTTTAGCCAAACCATAACGTTCCAATACCCAGCTAAAATTATCTTCTTCGTGGAGATTCTTGGGGTCAACCCGCTTTATTGAGTCGCCGCCAGCCGGAATAGCAACGTCATGAGAACCAGCCGCCAAAACCATTGGATTCCTTTCTTCTTTCGCGAAACCATTCCGAGCTAAAATGACTTCCATCAGGATGGCCACTAATAAAGAGTGAATCCAGCGAGTGTGAGGGAATTGAGGCACGAGATAAGAAATGTTTATTTCTTTATCCCATTCCTCAGGCCGAGGCGGAACAAGATAACCGAGCTGGTTAATTTTCCCCAGGCGAAAGAAAGCCTCGGAATGACCAAACTCATAAAATAAACTTTTTTCGTCGTCAATGTCAACATAGAAGTCGGTTGAGCTAAAGGGGAAAGCTGTCCGTTCAAAACCAATGGCATCGCCCCACCCGTCAACAACATAAAGAAAATCATTTCGGGGAATTAGATGAACTTCGGGGTGGCGAGAATCGGCTAGGCCTGAAAGCGAGACTTCCTTTCCCATTATTGCCTCGTCCAACTTTTTAAAATCATCCCCTCTCCACTTATGAGCCTGGGCCCGGGCTGCCCGATATTTTGCCTCAAAATCAGGATGTTGGCCAAACCCAAAAGGGGCCGGCATGTTAAAACTCAAAACTCTTTCCAAGTCAGAATCTATCGGATGCATATGCATACGCGTCCCTCCTTTCGCGTTTCGTTAGGCGATGAAGTTTACCTTCCTCGAAGTTTGCCTTCATCTTCACCTTCGCTTCTGCTTCGCAGAAGCTTGGTATTCAATTGGAAAAGAAACTTTTTAGTGCCGCCTACGGGATTTGAACCCATGATTTTCGGGATGAGAACCCGACGTCCTAAACCGGGCTAGACGAAGGCGGCAGTATTTTTTAATCTATCACAAAATCTAAATTTCGTCTAATAAAAAAAGGAAAGAGGCCAGCCTGATTTAAAGTGATAGCCGGCCTCAAATTTGCCTCAAAATCTCGGCAACTTCCTCAGGGAAGGCTGGGATGACATCCTCTCCTGTCCCCCTTTCATGACCCACTTTATGGGTTGTCCGGGGCAAAAAATCAAGATGCCAGTGGTAGTAGCCATCTGCGTCATCATCATAAGGAGCAGTGTAAAAGCAGAAGAGATAAGGCGGATCGGACACTTTTTCCCACTGCTCTTCGCCTACTGTCTCTTTCTGAAGAGTCTTTTTTACTCTCCTCATCACCTCCTTTAACATTCCAGCAAACTCAAAAGAAGTTTCCTTACTTTGGAGATGGCGGGCGAAGTTGGAATAATGACCTTTGGGCATAATCATCACTTCATATGGTTCAGAGGGAGCAAAAGGGATATAAGCAATGAATTCCTTAGTCTCCAAAACTGCCCTGCCACCTTCTTTCTCTGCCTGCCAGCGCTGACAGAGGAAACACTTCCCGTGTTTTATTCGATATTCGTTTAACCTCTGCCATTTTTCATAAATAATCTGGGGGGCAAAGACCCGAGCTTCTATTTGCCAATGAGGGTGATCTTGGGTGGCGCCGAGCCCGTAGTTCTTGAAGGCATAAAAGTATCTAAAGCGGGGGTCGCCTTTCAAATCAAAATATCTCTGACTCATCGCCTCAAAAATCGCCTGGATTTCTTCTTCCGATAAAGAAGATAGGTAGGCGTTGTGTTTTGGCGATTCAACAATAATCTCATGAGCGCCAACCCCTCCCTTTATATACTCCCTGAAAAATCCCTGGTTACTAACTAAGTTTTCTGCCTCCTCAATCATCAGAATGGGAAAGAGATTTGGAAATCCTCTAACCAGCCATTTTTGAGGATTGGCAGGGTCAGGCACTCTTACTAATTCCTTTGGGGTCTCCTCTTCATTCCTAGGACAAAAGGGGCAGCTATCCAAAAACTCTGGCAGACTAGCTGGATAGGCCACCACCTCAGCCTCTTTTCTTACCCTTAGCCTTCTCTGGGCAGAAATTATCACGCTCTTGCCGGTTAATGGATCAATTCGAATTTGAGGCAATCTTTTCCAGTCAACAAAAACTTCCTTTGGCATTTTTCCCTCCTTACCTGAAGACTAACGATGTAAAGTGCTATTTTTACTCCATTTTAAAATATTTTTATGCGACCGTCAACGAATCATTTCTAATTTAAAGTGCCGCCTCGACAAGCGAGGCGGCACCTGGCAGTAGAACTACTGCTTTTTCTTTTTTTCGCGAATCTCCGCTTTTACCTCCGGATTAACCTCTATAATCTTTAACGATGCGCCACAGTGAAAACATTTAGGATACATATTTCTTGTCTCATTCCTCTGCCCACAACTGGGGCACCTAAAGGACATTTTGTGATTTTTGTCTTTCTTACTCACTATTCCTCCTTTTTTTGATTTGATTAGCTTCCCGATAAAAATTGGAAAAGAGCCATTAACCTCCTTTCTTCGCTATTTTAGCGAATATTAGAAATTTGAAGGCGATCCTCAGAAATCGAGCTTCCGTTAAGAGAGCGAACCCTCCATAACTCCTTAACAAAAAGGCCGATCCTGAGAACCGGCTGAATCTTCAAAGATTATTTAATTGAAAACTCAACCGGTCCGCTGATCGGTTCCTTTGAAAATGTAGAGATAAATTCGAGATATCAAATTTTCCATACTCATAATTAGGACGGATTTTTGCTTATTTTATTACAGACTCATCGCCCTGCCTTTATTTCTTCCACTATTTTTTCCATTTCCATTTCTTTTGAACCATCAACTAAGATTAAATCCCCTTCGTTTATTTCCTCTTTAAGTTTTAACTTCGCCTCATCTATTGTATCAAATTGAAAAATTTTTTCAAGGAGAAGTCCTTTATTTTTTGCACCTTCAGCAATAAAACGAGCTCTGGGACCTATAGTAAAAAGCAAATCGATTGCTTTAGCCACCCTCTCCCCTACTGCTTCGTGAGCTTCAATGGTATATTTTCCAATTCCAACAACATCTCCCAAGACGGCAATTTTCCTTTTAAATCCTTGAATTTTTCCTAAAATTTCTACTGCTTCAACCATCGAGAATACAGTGGCTGACTCCGAATCATCTAAGATAAAAGAGTTTTTAATTCCCTCAATTAATCTCATTTTCCCGGGTAAAGATTGATAATTTTTTAAGGCCTGGGATATTTCAACCAAATTCAAACCAAAAATTGTTCCCACTGCCGCTGCCGATAGAGCCGAATAAATTTGCTCTTTACCAAATAATTCCTCTAACCAGACTGGCACAACATTTCCTTTATAATTGATTTTAAAATTTGTTCCGGTATTCAACTTAATATCTGTCGCTTGAAAATCAGCCCCCTCTTGAAGACCAAAAGTTATTTCTTTCAAATTGGTTTCGTCTTTTATCTCTCTAACTGTTTCATCGTCAAAATTTAGAACTAAGAAATTCTGGGCAGGCATTAGTTTTGCCAATTTTCTAATTTCAACCGTTTTTTCTCTCTCCCCAGCGAAAAAGGGGCCCGCTTGCGGGAGGGTGGAGGGTGGGTTGGAGTCCTTATCAAAAGGGATGTCACCAATATGAGTTACCACTAAAACTGGCTGAGAAGATTTCTTTACCAAAAATTTAAATTTTCCAATATCTTCTAAATCGGTTTCGAAAATCAAAATTTCATTGTCAATCTTAAAATGCTCTTTTAAAACCTGGGAAATGGCTTCCTTTGCGCAGTTCCTTCCTTCGCCAGTCACAATAATCACCTTAGGCTTTCTAAAAATAAATTTAATTTTCTCAAAAATTTTATTCATTGAAATAAATTAAAAATTTATTGAAAATTGAGGCGAAGAGGATTTCATCCTCTTCTTCACCTTCGCTTCTATAAATAGAAGCTCGGTAACTGAATCGAAGATTCATTGAACATAGTCGGGTGGTATTTGGTAATAATGAATAATATATTCGGCCAAATCATGAAAGATTGGCACGGCTGAATATTCAGCAGTTTTGGCTCTGGGATTATTTAATTTCACCAAGATTAAAAATTGAGGATTAAAGGCTGGGAAGAAGCCGGCAAATGTCTGAATAGTTTTTTCGGTTGAGTATTTGCCTCCTTCGGCAACCTGGGCAGTCCCAGTTTTGCCAGCAATGTAATATCCCGGAATTTTTGCCCCTTTCCCAAAACCATTTTCAACCACGCTGACCAGCATAGCGGTTAATTGGGAAGCAGTTTTTGAAGAAATAACTTGAGATGATCGGGGTTCGACCCCGTTCACCAGCCCGTTCACCAGATAAGGTTTAACCAATTTTCCGCCGTTGGCAATGGCACAATAGGCCCGAGCTAGCTGGAGTGGGGTCATTTGGATTCCTTGGCCAAAGGAGGCGGTAGCGAAATTTATTTCGTAACCCTTTTTAAATTCTTCATTTTCAGAATAAACCTCTGGCAGGTCAATTCCGGTTGGCTCAAAAATCCCGAATTTTTGAATATAATCTAAAAAAATATGATGAGGAAGCTGACTCTGGACAAATACTGCGCCGGTGTTAATTGATTTCTCCAAAACATTGGTCATTGTCTGTTGTCCGTAGACCCTGCCATCATAATTATAAATAGTCCGGCCCAAAATCTCGACTTTACCTTCATCGGTGTAAGTAGTCTGGGGAGTAATTTTTCCTTCTTCTAAAGCGGCAGCAAAAGTGATTGGTTTGAAAACTGAACCCGGTTCAAAAAATTTTTGAGTAGCTCCATTCTTAAAAATTTCTAAGAAACCTAAGGTGGCGTATTCCTGGTATTGATTGGGGTTAAAATCGGGGAAATTAGCCAGGGCAATTATTTTCCCGGAATTGGGGTCCATGACAATAATTTGGCCTTCTTCGATACTTAGATTTTCTTTTGCCCTGCCTAATAATTTCTCAGCCATGAATTGAATATCATAGTCAATGGTAATAGTTAAATCGCCTCCTTCGCTTTTGCCTTTTAAACTCTCATCGTAATATTCTTCTAAGCCATACTGGCCCGAACCCTGAGCTCCCAAAAAGCCGACAACCTGAGAAGCTAAAGACTCCTGGGGATAATACCTCAACCTTTCTTTTGTAGTATAAATGCCAGGTAATTTCAGATTTTTTAAAGAATCTATTTCTTCTTGAGTAAGTTTATTTTTTATTGGCGAATACAAAGAATCTACTTTCAATTTTTCTAAAATGAAATCATAAGTGGTTTTACCTTGAAGGGTGGAGGGTGGGTTGGAGTCCAAATGAAGGATTTCGCTTAAGGTCTCGGTTGTTTTTTCAGCATCAAGAATTTCGGGAGGAGAAGCAAAAACCAAAGTAAAATCTTTATTAATAGCCAGGGGTTCCCCATCTTTTAGAAAAACCTCTCCCCGCTTTGTCTGGGATTCATTCGGGGAAGAAAAGAGGCCTTGAGCTAAAGCTTTGTAAAAATCGTTTTGAAGAACTTGGATAAAAAAAAGCCTGCCTAAAATCGCAGCTGCAAAAAATAGAATAAGGAAAAAAATAAGATTTAACCTTAAATTTCTCATCTTGCCGCTACTGAACTTTCTAAAATCTGAATGTATTTTACTTGAGTTACCTTTTCAAAATTTCCATTTTGAAGATAATTTTCAAGATTGGATAAAGAATTAACTTTTGAAAAATCAACTTTTAAAGTTTCACTTTCTGAAGAAAGTTGACCCAAATTCTTTTCATAGTTTTTGATAAGATAAGTTTCTCTGGTCAAAGCATTGACCTGGAAAATATAAAAAACCAAAGGAGTTAAGATTAAAATAGAAATCATTATTAAAAACTTTTTATTCATACTCCGAGCTTCCAAAGGAAGCGAAGGGGAAGATGAGGCTTTAGCTTCATCGACCTTTTTGGGCTGCTCGCAATTTGGCTGAGCGCGAGCGCGGATTAATTTTAATTTCTCCTAAGGATGGATTAATTGGTTTTTTAGTTAAAATTTTCAAATCTATGGAAGTTCGACTTCGATAGAAATTTTTAACAATTCTGTCTTCTAAAGAATGAAAGGAAATTACAGCTAATCTTCCTCCAGGTTTTAAAATTTCTAAGGTCTGAGGCAAGGCTCTTTCTAGATTATTTAACTCGTCATTAACAGCGATGCGAATGGCTTGAAAAGTTCTAGTGGCAGGATGGATTTTTTTCCGATGGTACCAATGAGGAGTAGCTGATTTGACAATCTCTGCTAACTGAGAAGTTGTTTCAATTGGTTTAATCTTTCTTATCTCAATAATTTTTTGGGCAATTTTTTTGGCAAATCTTTCTTCCCCATAATCTTTCAAAATTTTTTCGATTTCTTGAGAAGAATAATAATTTACTATCCTGGCAGCAGTTAAAGGATTTCGAGGATTATATCTCATATCGAGGGATTCATTTTTTAAGAAACTAAATCCCCTACCGCTTTCTTCCAAATGCCAGCTCGACATTCCTAAGTCAAACAATATTCCCTGAACCGATTTAAACTTCTCTTGTTTAACAATTTCTTTTAAATTGGCAAAATTATCGCAAACTAGAATCACTCGATTTTTGTATACAGTATTTTGTATAGAGTATTTAGTATTTTTTATAATTTCTGGATCTGCATCTATTCCTAAAACTTTCCCTGCAGGTATATTTCTTTCTAAAATTGTTAAGGTGTGACCGGCGTTACCGATTGTAGCATCAATAAAATTTTCATTTGGCTTTGGATCTAGATATTCGAGAACTTCTTTTTGAAGAACTGGTATATGCACCATGTTTTCGGTTAAATTCCTAATTGTTGAAGTCTTGAAGCCATATCCCCTATTTCTTTTTCAGTTTTTAACTTATAATCTTTCCACCTCTTTTCATCCCAAATTTCTATTCGATTCGAAAGACCTAAAATGGCAACATTCTTTTTTAAAAAAGCATAATCTTTTAAATAATCAGGAATCAAAATCCGGCCTAATTTGTCCAGTGCGACATCCACTGCTCCTGATAACATAATCCTGGCGAAACCTCGAGCATCAATTTGACCGTTAGGCAAATTTTCTATTTTTTTAGTTAACTTCTCCCATTCCCCCAATGGATAAATTACTAAACAATTATCAAGTCCTCGGGTAATAACTGCTCTTTTCCCAAGTTCTCTCCGAAATTTAGGAGGTATTGCCACTCTTTTCTTTTGATCGATTATATAAAGGTATTCACCTATAAACATATTAGTTTTCCACAGAAATGGTTACTTATCAACATACTTATCCACAATCCCCCACCTATCTTCACTTTATCTCACATCATACCCATCCGTCAACCATAAATCACCACTCCTTAAAATAAGATAAAAAATCAATTTTTATCCACAGGATATTCACACCTGCCAAGGCGAAGAGCTATTCAGCTCTTCTTCACCCTTCGCTTCGCTCGGGTAAACAAAGAGAGGCGAGATAAAAATCTCGCCTCTCGCCATGACTTCTTCAATCATGACCTTTTAGCCTAATTTACCTACCTCCCCTTTAATATATGTCCGATAGTCCTCGCTTTCTTTGATTTGTCGAGCCAGCTTCTCTTTAGTCACAAGCTCAACTCGGGGCAAATCTTTGGGGTAAGCCCGGTGTAGCTGGTCAGCTAAAGTTTTCTCTAACCCAAGATTCTCGATAGTTAACCACTTCCAATTCTGAACAAGGCGCATACACGCTTCCCTTCCTCCACGAGAAAAGGCAAAAAGGAGAGCTGCCAGTGGAAGAGCATTATTTAGCAAACAAATAAATTCTGCTTCTGCCACCGCATACTTATTGCCATTAACTGAAAGAGTAAGCCCGCCATTCTCTCGGACTAATCTCAGTCCCTGGAGACCAGTAATGCTGTCGTCAGCGAAAGCAGTATCTCTCAAGGAATTGCCAGTCCTCCGGCAACTATCCTGGATTGCTTCAACCTTACCAGCGCCACCAGCTATTTTTATTTCGCTGACCATTTGACGATAAGCCGGGATATTCATTAATTCCCCATTCTCCAAGAAAATTCCATCCATGCGTTTGGCTACCTCTTGCATCTCCTTAGTGAGGATTGGTTTCCCGGTTTTCTCGTCTTTTGTCCAGTCCAACTTTGGCATCGTGGCTATCTCTTGATTAAGCTTATTAATCAACCGAATTTCGCTGGAGCTCAAACTGTACTTATTGAAACTCATCCAAGTGCAATAGAGATTTTCCACTGGAATGCCCGCCATCTTAGCTATGGGAGCGACACAGACGCTATAAGTCGTCGAGATGAGAAAAACGGGCATTATCTTGCTGACGTAGGTCAGCGTCTCTATGGCGCCGGGGATCATTCGTAGGTTTTTGACTGTATAATCCTCTGCTAGAGCATTGTGAAGGCCCCAAGCGATGAGTGAAGGAATCTCAAATAGTAGTGTGGTACCAGCACGATGCCCGGGTCGAGTCAGTTCTAGTAAGTCATCGTATTTGCTTTTTTTGTCGAAGTCACTTTCTCCGGCCTCCTTTCCGTCAGGATGAAACACACTTGCCAGTTCGGCGGCAATGTCGTTGAAAAAATGCACTCCTTCTCCATCAGTATCCCACTGGACTTTTTGGACCATTTCTTGTGCCTCCTTTCAGATTTCTCCTTTTATTGCGGCGTCGATTTCTTCGGTCAGGTCGTAACCATTTATTACTTTCCCATCGGCATCAACTATCCTACCTCCTTCTATTCTCACCCTGCCTTCGCTGAAGGCTTTGAGAGTGGCGACAATCAGAGGAAATTCTCGGGCTAATCCATGTTTACGGATTTCTTTAAAGAGTAAGTTATTTTCTCCCTCTCGTCTCCTTATTTCTTCCAGAGACCGGGTTTCTGTCTTTTTCCAATACCTATCGAAGGGTTTTCCTCTGATGGGAAGAGTACAATAAGTGACGGCCGGTCCTTTATCGAGCTCGGGTGTGACCAGGTGCATCATTACCCCTGTTCTTTCAGCTCGATTTTCAATCAGTTGCCAGATCACCTCTTGCCAACTTCCGGTCGGACCACCGGGAGCAGCCGGATGGAGATTTATCATTTTATATTTTTGACACATCTCCTCATCGACAATGAGCATGTAACCGGCCAGGACACAAAGGTCAGGATGAAAGCCTGCCAGTCGCTTCATTACTTCTCTGTCGTATTCCAGCCGCCAAGGATCCGAACGGGGCTCATATCCTCTCGGAGATTGGAAATCCCGGGAAGAGTAATAGATCAGATGAAGGTGGTAACTTCCCACCAGCTTGAAAAACTGGGACGTTTCTTCGGCTTCGCTCGGTCCTCGGTTGCAGAAAACAAAAAGAATTTCTGCTTTAAGTTTGCCTTCCTGGATTTCATTATGAACTACGGTGAGTAGCTGCCGGGCAGCTTCATCTCTGCCAGTCGAAAACCAACCAATTTTCATTACCCACCTCCTTTAAGGTTATTTGGGGGGCGATGAGAACTTCGTTCTCATCTTCACCTTCGCTTCCTTCGGAAGCTCGGTCTCTGATTTCTCAGAGCCCCATTTTTAGTTGAAATCCGCGTTTTAAGGCTTTTTTGCCGATGTCAGTTCGATGATGTTCGCCAGACCAGCTTATTTTAGCAACTGCCTCATAAACGCGTTGCATTGCCTCGGGAATATCCTTTCCCATAGCAGTTGGTCCAATTACTCTTCCGCCGGCAGTGAGGATTTTGCCATTTTCCTTTTTTGTCCCGGCATGGAAAACTTCCACATCTTTCATCCCGGCAACTTCATCTAAACCATATATTTCTTTTCCCGTTTCCGGGGTTCCGGGATATCCCTTAGAAGCCATAACCACACAGACCGCTGTTCCCTCTGCCCATTTTATCTTCTTCTGAGGCAATTTTCCTTCAGCAATTCCAGCAAGGAACGGCACGATATCGCTCTCCATCAAGAGAACCAGGGGTTGAAGTTCGGGATCGCCAAAACGGCAGTTGAACTCCAGAACTTTAGGCTGACCATCAAGTGTAATCATCAATCCAGCATAGAGACATCCTTTATACGGTCGGCCCTCAGCTTTCATTCCATCGAGAGTTGGCTCGATAATCTCCGCCATTATTCTCTTTTCCAACTCTTTGGTAATCACCGGTGCCGGTGCATAAGCTCCCATTCCGCCAGTATTAGGACCTTGATCGCCATCAAAGACGGGCTTATGGTCCTGAGTGGATAGGAGCGGAATGGCATTCCAGCCATCGGTTAAAACCATGAAAGTGGCCTCTTCGCCGGTCAGAAATTCTTCCACCACTACCCTGTTTCCGCTTTCCTTAAACTCCTTATCAATCATAATTCTTTTAAGGGCTAGGGCAATCTCTTCTTCTGTTTTGCAAGGAATGGCACCTTTGCCACCAGTTAAGCCATCAGCCTTAATGACGCAAGGCAGATTGGCCGTGGCGTATTTCCGGGCTTTTTCTGGATCATCAAAAACCATAAAATCAGCGGTGGGAATTTTATGCCTTTCCATAAACTCTTTGGCAAAGACCTTGCTGCCCTCAATTTGAGCAGCTTCTTTGGTGGGACCAACAATCTTTAATCCGACCGCTTCAAACCCATCAACAATTCCTGCTACCAAAGGTGCTTCCGGCCCAACCACAGTTAAGTCAATTTTGTTTCTTTTGGCAAAGTCTCTCAAGCCCCAAAGGTCATCTGCTTTTAATTTGGGTAAGCAATGAGTTTTTGGTCTTTGCCCAATCCCATCATTCCCCGGTGCACAATAAATTTGAGAAACCAAAGGGCTTCGGCTGATTAAAGCAACCAAGGCATCTTCCCTCCCTCCGCTGCCAATCACTAAAACTTTCTTCTGCTCCTTCATTTTCTTTGACCTCCTCTCTTATTTAATTTTCCAAAGGACAATTATTAATTAAATAGAGGGTATTTACACCCTCCTGCCAATTTTAGAATAATTAAAAATCAAATAAAAGTCAACTATCACTTGAACTCAGTTTTTGGCGGGGTGAAGTCAAAGTTAATGTATCGATATTGGAAGGCGGAGTTACCAGCCATATCCTTTGCTCCACTATAGATTCGGTATCTTCCTGCTCCTTCTAAATTATAAGTGGGAGCTGTTTTTCCAG
>Ga0210020_1003376_pt1 | contig 12458 bp, 10 predicted proteins | sample CryGeymeta201514_FD_183980 | JGI IMG/M metagenome (GOLD analysis project Ga0210020, IMG submission 183980) | Groundwater microbial communities from Crystal Geyser aquifers in Utah, USA - Crystal Geyser metaG 2015-14 (SPAdes) (version 2) | ecosystem: Environmental > Aquatic > Deep subsurface >... | reverse complement strand
TTTCTTAATAGATCAGAAAACAAAAGATTCTTAGATAAATAATTATTGTGTAAATATTGTGCAAAATACTACTCAAACACGTCCAGAAACCTTTCTTATTTGGAGTGATGAAATAGAGAACGGTCGCATTGATGTTGAATATCAACGTTCTTATTATAAAAATGCTTTTATTGCACTAACTAAATCTAAATTTGACATTGTTAATCTTGGTGATATTGCAGATATTTTTCAAGGTGTTGGAAAAAATGAGACTGAAGATATGGGACTTACACTTTTAAAGGTAAAAAATATTACAACGCGGGGCAAAATAGATTACACAGAAACAGAATTTGTTAAAAATGTTCCACAAAGAAAAATATTAGGTGAGGGGGATATTATTTCTCCCTTTATAGGCGAGGCAGTTAAATTAGTAAAATTTGCTGTTTTTTCTAATACGAAAGGAAAAAAATTTACCGTTGATAATAATATAGGAGTTATAAGATTAGCAAAAGATAAAGCAATCCCTACTTATATTGCGTATTATTTAATGTCTGATTTTGGAAAGAAACAAATTGAGCAACTGATTGGAGGAGGTGGAGTTCCATTTCTAGGGTCAGCAAACGCTGGCAAATTGAAAATTATTTTACCACCAATTAATATTCAGAAAGTTATTACTGGAATTATAGAAAAAGGAAAAGAAGAAATAAATAGATTACTTGAAGCATCCCAAAAAATATTAACTTCAATTGATAATTTTGTTCTTGGGGAGTTGGGAATTGAGCTTGAAAAAGAAAAAGAAGAAATAACATTTGAAATAGAGAATTACGATATCGAAGGCCGGTTTGACCCTTTTTTTTATAAACCATATTTAAAACGTATGGCAGAGCAAGTAAAAAAGCAAAGGAATTTTTTACTCGGTAATGCTATAGATGATATGGCGGGTGGAGCAACACCAAAAGTAACGGAGGATTTTTATTTAGATGAGGGTGGCGTTCCGTTTTTACGTGTACAAAATATTACAGAAAGAGGAATTGATTTATCTGATGTAAAATTTATTAAACCTGAAGTTCATAATACAATGCTTAAACGCTCACAGCTTAAAAAAAGCGATTTAGTTTTTACAATTACAGGGCGGATAGGAAGTGTCGCGGTTGTACCTGATAATTTTTATGGCAACATTAACCAACACTCTGTTCGTATTCATTTAAAAGAAAAAGTAAATAACACAGGAATTTTACCTGAATTTATTGCAGCTTTTTTTAACACAAAAATCGGCCGTAATTTATCATTCCGTTATACCACTGGTGGAACGCGTCCGGCATTAGATTACGAAGCTTTGAAAAGTTTAACTGTTCCTTTACCAAGTGTTGAGAAGCAGAAAAAAATTATTGCTGGTGTAAAAACAATGTATGGAAAAGCAAAGCGCTTGCGAGAAGAAGCAGAAAATTTAATTACAACAACGCATGAAGAAGTTAAAAATATGATTTTTCCGGAAAAACAATCCACTTTCAATTGAAAAGAATAGGGTAAAGTATTAGAATGAGAAAGATTTGTCTGTCATTGCGAACCCGAGCGCAGTCGAGGGTGGAGTTATAATCCCGAGATTAAATCGAGGGACAATTTCGTTACTAATAAGACGCTCTATATTAACGGGATTGCCACGTCATCCCGCTCAGCAAGATTCCTCGCAATGACATACAATTTAAAATTAAATATTGTTTTAATCTAACCTATCTATGAAAACTAACGCAGGAAATCTAAAAAAAGGAGAATTTGTTTATTATCAAAATGAAATTTGGCAGATTCAAAAGGCGGATTTTTATTCTCCAGGCAAGGGTTCTGCACTAATGAAAACACGGATTAAAAACTTAGTAAGTGGAAAGAATATCGAGTATAACTATAAATCATCTGAATCAGTTGAGGTTTTAGAGGTTTCCAGCATAGAAATGCAGTATCTTTACAAAGATAATGAAAACTCATATTTTATGGATGAGCGCAATTATAACCAATATTCTGTTCCCTTGACGATTGTTGGAAAAGCAGTTGATTTTATGAAAGAAGGAAGTAAATGTTTTGTTTTTCTTCATGATGATAAACCTTTAACTATTCGTCCACCCATGAGTGTCACATTAAAAGTCGTTGAAACCGAAGACGCTGCTAAAGGTGACACGGTTTCCGGAGCAACAAAAGTTGCCAAAGTTGAAACCGGTGTCACAGTAATGGTGCCTTTGTTTGTAAAAGTAGGTGAGACAATTTCCATTAATCCTGAAACTGGCGAATATCGTGAGAGAGTAAAGGTGTAAAATAAATAATTCCTAATTTCTAATTATTCTAATTGACCTAATTAGTTTCCAACAACCAAATTCCAATTGGGAATTGGGATTTATTTAGAAATTAGTTCAATTAGGTAATTAGGGTAATTCATATTTCCTATGCTTTCTGTTGGAGAGATATTAAAAAAAGAACGCTTACGTTTGCAAATTCCTCTGGAACAAGTTGAAAAAGAGACGCGTATTCGACTGAAGTTTATTGAAGCAATCGAAAATAATCAGTGGAAAACTTTCAGCTCTCACATCTATATCACCGGTATAATTAAAACTTACTCAAACTATCTTCAGCTTAATAGTGACAAAATGTTGGCATTTTTTCGACGTGAATATGAAAAAATAGACGATGTCCGTTTTAAACGTCGAATATCTAGTCGCTATCTGACTCCTCAAACAAAACAAGTTGTAAAAATCGTTACGATAATATTAGTACTGATTTTTGTAGGATACTTTACCTTACAAGTAAGAAACTATTTATTACCACCAAACGTAATAATTATTGCACCAACCCAAAATGTTTTTTATAGAGAAGATAAAATAAAAGTTTTGGGAAAAACAGAAAAAGAAGCATTGATTATGGTTCGCGGAGAACGGGTTTATCCTAATCTTGAGGGGGAGTTTGAGTTTCAATATCCGCTTAAACCTGGAAATAACGAAGTAAAAATTGAAGTTACGGGTGCAAATGGAAAGAAAACAACTGTAATCAAAAGTTATATTAAGAAACAGTAACTGATAATTTCGCAAATACTTGCATATCTAATAATACTATACCGAACAATGTCATTGCGAGCACATGTAAATTTCTTAAAGGAAATTTACAGTGTTAACCCTGTAAAATATTTATTGAAATTTTACAGGGTGGCAATCCCTGCCTGCCGGCAGGCAGGTCGTTACCAATAGGACGTACTATATTAACGGGATTGCTTCGTCGCTACGTTCCTCGCAATGACAATTTTTTTGTAGGGATTGAGTCGTTATGTAATAAACTTCAATAAATTTTGGACGTTAGTTACAGTTTGCGAAGAAATTATTTTTTTAAACTGTAACCGTTTGGCCTCCATTAAGATTTTATTTTCCAGATAGATGGGGCGAATTTCTCCTAAAAGTCCAATTTCTCCGATAAAAACCGTTTGGTTAGAAACAGGAATATTTTTTATTCCGGATATAATTGATGCAATAATCGCCAAATCAGCTGCAGGTGATTTGATACTTACGCCACCGGCAACATTGACAAAAATATCGAGTTGTTCAATCTGTAGTCGTAGTTGTTTGCGAATAACCGCAAGTAACAATAGTAATTTATTATAATCAATTCCCTTCACCACCCGGCGGGGGATGGCAAGCTGAGTAGGAACCGCCAGTGTTTGAATTTCATAAAACAGTGGTCGTTTGCCTTCGGCTACCCCGGCAATTGCCATACCGACGACCGATTGTTTTTTGGTATTTAAAAAAATCGTGGGATTATTCACTTCTTTTAATCCGCTGTCCTTCATTTCAAAAATTCCAATTTCATCGGTTGGGCCAAAGCGATTTTTATTAGCACGGAGAATTCTATAATTAGAAACTCTTTCTCCTTCAAAAGAAAGAACACAGTCAACCAAATGTTCCAAAGTTTTTGGACCGGCAATGTCTCCATCTTTGGTAATATGTCCAATCACAATAACTGGAATATGAAATTCTTTTGCAAAAGCAATTAGACGACTGGCGCATTCTTTTAATTGAGAAACGCTTCCTGGAGCAGAGTCACTGGTTTTAGAATATACAGTTTGAATTGAATCAACCACGACTAAATCAATTTGTTCGTAAGCTTCTTCTAACCCAGAAACAATTCCTTCAATTTGAATATCGTCGGAAAAAAGAAATTGGCTTAGGTTGAGCTTTAACCTTTCACCACGGTCTTTGATTTGTGAAGCAGACTCTTCACCAGAAATATAAACCACACGAAGTTTTGTTAACGCTTGAAGTAACATGGTAGACTTTCCAACTCCAGGTTCACCGGAAAGAAGCACAACTTCGCCGGAAATTAAACCCCCGCCCAAAACGCGATCCAGTTCAAACAGTCCCGTCGGGATACGCTTGTTTTGATTTATGTCCGCCTTAGATAATGGAGTGAGTTTTAATTTAATAGTTTTTTCTTTGCTTCTGGCTTGGTTTTTTTCATCCGGTTGTTTTTCCAGACTATTCCAAGCACCACAGTCAGGACACTTTCCGATCCAAGAGCCTGAACCGTAATTACAGTTGGAGCAAATAAAAAGACTCATAATCTAGTTTATAAAGTTAATAAAAACTTTTAAAGTCAATACGAATTTTACGCTAGTGTCATCGCGAGCGAACCCCGCTTAGCGGGGGAGCGTGGCGATCCCGCTACCAATAAGACGTCTTATATTAACGGGATTGCTTCATCCTCGTATACTCGGGTTCGCAATGACATTGTTTTTGCTTAATGCGAAAATCATATAAAATTACATTTTCTCCACCGTTTTAATTCCCAATAAATATAATCCGTTTTTGATGATTTGCCCAACTGCTTTTGTAATCTGTAATCGTAGATATTTTTTATCATCAGGTGCTTTTAATATCGGGCATTTTTGATAAAAAGAATTAAATTCTTGGGCGAGTTCAAATAAGTAGTTTGCAATCAAGTTGGGAGAAAGATTGGTGGTTGATAATACAACGGTCTCTGGGAATCTCGAAATTGTTCTTAAAAGTGTCATTTCTTCTTGGTCAATAACACCACTATCAGATATCACTGATTTTATTTCACCGTCACTATTATTAATAATTGATTGACATCGTGCGTAGACATAATGTAAATATGGCCCGGAATTTCCGTCTAAAGACAATGTTTTTTTAACATCAAACACAATATCTTTTCCAATTCCATTTTTCAAAAGGGAATATTTTGTTGCGCCAATAGTTATGTTTTCAACAGTATTATCTTTTTCCTCTAGGGAAATTCTACTATTATTGCTAACTAGATCTGAAACTTGTTTAGTAACTTGAGAAAGTAATCCTTCTGCTGTAATAATATTACCTGTTCGACTAGACATTTTTCCTTGTGGTAGATTTACCATTCCATGAAATATTGGATTTGTTTTATGGCTTAGTTCGGGATTAATTAATTCCAATGCTTTAAGTACAACCTTGAAATACTCTTTGATTTCATTGCCAACTACGATTATTGATTTATCATATTGGAAATTAGCAAATTTTGTCAATGAAAGTCCTAGATCTTTTGCTTCATACGTTGGAAGTCCAATTGAGTTGATAAAAACTCGGGTATGTAATCCATATTTCTCTCCTTCAAAAATTATCGCTCCGTTGCTTCTAGAAAATACTCCCTTTTTAAAATACTCCAACACAAAAGTTAATCCTTTTTTACCGATTTCTCTTTCAAAATAGTAATAATCAAATTTTGTTCCGAGGCGTTTGTAAATTGTCTCAAAATAATCAAGAGTCCATTGTCTTCCAAGTTCATATAATTCTTTAATTGAGGGGTCAAGAGCATAAATCTTTTTATTTAGCTCAATTATTTCTTTTTTTATTGTCCCATCATTTTCATAAAAGTTAACTCCAAGTGCATAACCTTGACCCATAAATTTGACACGATCATTTAGTTTTTTTTTTGCCAAACCATCAAGTGTTAATTTATCAGATTGCATTTTTTTTATAATGCCATAAATTGCTTTTGCTACATGCAAACCAACATCTCCTTCATAATTTGCACGTTTAACTATTGCGCCAAGCGCTTCATGTAAACGAGCAATTGATTCACCTACAGTGTTGCTATAAAGATGGCCTAAATGAAATTCTTTAAATGGATTTGGATCTGTAAATTCAACCATTATTTTTTGTTTTAAAAATAAGTTACTTTTCCCATAATCATCTTTTTTATTTATCACTTGATTTAATTCGTTTATGAGGTATTTTTTTGCTGTCCAAAAGTTAATAAATCCTGGTTTAATCACCTCAACTTTTTCAATCAAAGAACTTTTTGGTAAGAATTTTACAATTTCTTGGGCAATTAAAAATGGATTTTTTTTGAGTGTTTTTGTGAGTTTCAAGGCAAGATTGGAAGAATAATCACCATGAATTGAATTAGCTGGTGTTTCCACAGTCACAACAATATCTTTCACCCCGTAACCAGAAAGCTCTGGGTGTGAACCCAAAGATAAATGGGTATTCATTAGGGAGTGATCGTGGAAATGTTTCGAGCGTAAGCTTGTGGTTACGGGGTTAACTCTCATTTTCTTCAGTGCCGTTTCTAGTAGCTTAACAATTTCTTCTTTGATCATTGATTATTATGGTTATTATGATAACACATTGAGCTAAATGAGTGTTGCTTATTTTCCACCCATTGTTAAAGCCAAAATTGCCTTTTGCACATGCATACGATTTTCAGCTTGATCATATACGACTGATTGGGGTCCATCAATCACTTCATCAGTTACTTCAACTCCTCGATCAGCCGGTAAGCAGTGCATATAAATAGCATCTTTTTTAGCCAATTTCATTTTTTTTACATCACAAATCCAGCTTTTATATTTAGAAGTTATCTTTGTACATTCTGCTGGATCTGCAGTCAGAACCAAAGGCCCCCAGCTTTTTGGGTAAACAACATCAGCATCTTTAAACGCTTCCTCCATATTATTGGTAGTCTTAAATGAACCTCCATAAAATTTAGAGTTTTGTTTAGTTTCTTTAACGATTTCTGGCATCAACTCAAATTCTTTTGGATGTGCTAAGACAAGATCGGCTCCAAACAAAGACAGTAATAAAATGAACGATTGCGGTACGGAAATTGGTTTTGTATAGCTTTTTGCATAAGCCCAAGACATAACAATCTTTTTTCCTTTTAAATTCTGTCCTTTTTTTTCAAAAACTGTCATTAAATCAGCCATTGCTTGGAATGGATGATAAACATCACACTGCATGTTGAATACAGGGACAGAGGAATGCTTAGCAACTTCGTTTATATACTGATTTCCTTCTTTCCAGTCACAATGACGAATCGCTAAACCATGACCGTAAGAACTTAAAATTTTACCAATCTCTTTAGCAGTATCACCATGAGCAATCTGCAATTTATCAGATGGTAAATCGTGAGAACTACCTCCCAAGTGATCCATGGCCGCCTCAAACGATGTTCTTGTTCGAGTCGAGGAAAAGAAAAACAACAAGAATAAAGTTTTATGTAATAAATATAGGGTCTGTTCATTTAAAGCGAACTTTTTCTTTAAATCAAAGGCAACGTCAATGGCTGTTTCTAGTTCATCCTTATTCCAATCATTGCAATTTATAAAATCCTTCCCGAAAAATTGAGTTTTCATATCATTTGGTTAATAAATTTATAATTTGTTTATGAATTTTTTCTTTAGAAACAGAAATTAATTTTTGTTTGTTTTTCAGCCACAAATCCAGCTTTTCAATATTTTTCTTGACCTTATTAAGTGATTCATTCATGGATTGGGGACTGCTACCACCAATATGCTGGCGTTTTGCAACGGCATTTTGTGAATCTAATAATTCTTCTATTTCTGTTTCAGTAATTTTCAATTTAATTTTTAGCTCTTCAGCTTTTTTGATTATTTCATGAGCTGAAATATCACTTAAGAATTTTCCATAATTAATCTTCTCATTAACAACTTGGCCAACAATCTTATATACAAGACGATAACCAACCTTATTTTTTTGGGAAATATAATCGGCTAAGTCAGTAGTTAACGAATAGTTGGTCATTACTGACTTTTTCATCTGTTCCTTGTTTACCTGAATAAAATTTAACACTATTTTCAAAGCATTAAGCATTGCTAAAGTTTTAGATAATCCTAAATTAATATATTCTTTCGCTTCCCGAGAGTCACGGTTATATCCCATTGGTAAACTACTCAAGATATTTGACATAATTGAAACAAAGCCGCTGACCTGTGGTGCGGTGGAACGAATTAATTCAAGTGCGTCCGGGTTTTTCTTTTGCGCCATAACTGACGAGCCGGTAATGGGATGCATACGTTGGGCAACCGCATCTCCTAAAGCAATCAGATTAAATTCAAAAGTATTGAAAAGTAATAAATCTTGTGCCAGCTTACTGGCGACTAAACATATTTCAGATAATGCTGTTAAGTAACCCAGTTGAGGAAACCCTCTTGAAGAAATCGCATCTTGTGGAATTTCCCAAGGTTCCTTAAATTCCAGTAAATCGGTTGTGTACTTTCGATTAATCGGCCAGGAAGTTCCATATGATTCACATGCTCCTAATGGGTTTAGATTATAGAGTTGATAATAATGCTTTAGTGTTTCAAAGGCTTTGGAAAAACCATAAAAATAAGCCAAACACCATTGTCCAAATGTGGTTGGTTTGGCTGGTTGCATATGGGTGTATCCGGGCATTACCGTATTCACATGTTTTTGAGCCAACGAAAATAATTCCTTTTGAATAAACGCTAACTTTTGTACCACTATTAATATCTGCTCTTTTAAATAAAGCATTTCGGTTACCATAACCTGGTCATTTCTGCTTCTTCCGGTGTGAACGCTGAATCCAACAATTGCAGCCTTTTCAATAATTTTCGCTTCCAGTGATAATTGAGCTCCTTTATTAGAATCAATAACAAATTTTTCTTTTTTTAATTCTTTTTCGATTTCTTGTAATGCTTTGAGAATCTTTTTTACCTCTTCTTTGCTTATAATTTTTTGTTTAAAAAGCATAAGCACGTGAGCGGTTGTTCCCCAAATATCATAGGGAACCATCGCCATATCCAAAGACATTTGTTTTGGTGAAACGATAAAATCGGTTACTCCTAATTGTTTTTGATTATTTTTTTGTTTTTTCATATATTAGATTAATGAACTTAAAATTGCCATCTGTGCCCACATGCGATTTTCTGCTTCGGTAATCACAACTGAATTCTTACTGTCAATTACTTCGTCGGTTACCTCAACGTTTCTTCGAACCGGTAAACAGTGCATAAAAATCGCATTATTCGTCAAATCCATTAATTCTTTATTAACAATCCATTCTTTGAGATTTTCCTTTATCTTTTTTTCGTGTTCCCAGTTACCATAATTTTTTAAAGCTCCCCAGCTTTTCGCGCAAACTACATCAGCATTTTGACAAGCTTCTTTTTGCGAATGGGTAATGTTTAAACTTCCGCCTGTTTCCATCACTCTTTGTTTCATTGTCTTTAAAATATCAGGGTCTAACTCCCAACCTTTAGGATGTGTGATTTCCACATCCATTCCCAAGTCACAAGCCGAAAGAATTTGGGAATTAGGTGTTGCCATTGGTAAGGATTTTGGGTGATATACCCAGGTCATCACATATTTTTTCTTTTTCGGCTTTCCCAATTTTTCTTTAATGGTAACTGCGTCTCCTAATCCTTGACATGGATGATAAACATTAGATTCCATATTAATAATTGGTACAGTGGCGTATTCCATAAAACTTTTCATGGTCTTGTCTTTTTTTAACTCTGACCAACCTTGAACTTTTACGCTTTCTGCACTTGATGTGATCAACTCACTTGATCGGATAGCAATTGCATTACAATAACTGGAGATTACTTTAGCAGCATCTTTAACATGTTCAATTGTTCCTTTGTCCATAATTTCCCCAAGGTTATATTCAAACGTGTAACCATCTTTTATTGGGAAATCAACTCCAAGCCCTCCCAGTTTTTGCATGGCAATTATAAAAGACAAACGCGTTCTTAAAGACGGGTTAAAAAATAACATTGCCAGTGATTTTCCTGACAGACTTTTTTTAATCTTCCCCTTTTTCATTGCCAGAGCCAAATCAATCAAATTATTAATCTCTTTCTGGGTAAAATCAGCCGTATTGTAAAAATGTTTGTTTGAAGGTTTCATATATTTCAATATTTAATTATTAATGCGGAACCATTATTGTTCCATAACTGTTATTTTCAATAGCATTAGTCCATTTTGTAACTTTATTCAAACCACCAACAATTAATACATTTTTAACACCGTTTTCAACTGCACTTTTTATATTTTCTATTTTTGGGATCATCCCCTTGATGATGATTCCTTTTTTAATCATCTCGACTGCATTTATTATTGACAATTTTTTAATATATTTTAATTTTTTATTTTCGGAAATTCCTTTGACATCGGTAATAAAAATTAATTTATCTGATTTTAACGCTATAGCGATTTGAGTCGCTAATGTATCGGCATTGACGTTGAAAACTTGTCCGTAATTATTTATTCCAAGACAAGCAATAATAGGGACATATTCTTTAATCAAAAGTGTCGATATCAAATTACAGTTTATTTTTTTAATATCGCCCACAAATCCAAAATCAATATTATTAATTAATGATCTTTTAATAACTTCGGCAACTTTTCCATCGACTCCAGAAATACCAACTGCTGGTATTTTGAATTTTTGGCACAAGCTAACTAGATCGGTATTTAACAGACCCTTATAAACCATTTTTACGGTTGATAATGTTTGACTATCCGTTATTCTTCTACCGTTAACTTTCTTTATTGGAACACCTAACTTCTGATTCAACAGATCAGCTTGAGGCCCTCCGCCATGAACAATAACAAATTTGATCTTTTTACTAATGAGCTTTGCTATTGCTTTAATTAACGATTCAAGCTGTTCTTGATGTTGTATGCAAGATCCGCCAATTTTAATAACTATTATGTTTTTCATATTTTTAGTAATGCTTTTTTTAACTTATAAATAAATAATTGAGTATCATATCTAGTAATTATTAATGGTGGCATAAGTCGAAGTATTTTTGAATTAGCAGAAGTGCCTGTAATTACTTTTTCTTTTAATAAAATAGTTTGTACTTGTTTAGCCGGGATGTCTAATTCAATTCCTAATAACATTCCTTTACCATGAACCTTCATAACATGGGGCAGTTTAGTTATTTCCTTAATAAAAATTTGAGCCATCTTATATGCATTGTTAACTAACTGTTTTTGTTTAATTGTTTGTATTGTTGCAACAATAGCTGCACAAATAACAGGACCACCTCCAAATGTTGATCCTTGATCATTAAGTTTTACACTGGCAAGAATTTTTTTCGATATCAATACTGCTCCGGCTGGTAATCCACCAGCAATGCCTTTTGCAAGAGTTATAATATCTGGAGTAATTTTATAATGGTCGCCATAAAACATTTTTCCCGTTCTTCCAAGTCCTGTCTGAACTTCATCAAAAATAAGAACAATACCTTTTTCTTCACACAATTGTTTTAATTGAATATAAAAATCAGATGGCGCTTCGTTAATTCCGGCAATACTTTGAATCGGTTCAAGAATAACTGCAGCGGTATTAATTGTGATTAATTTTTTTATGCTCTCGATATCTCCCAGTTGAGCAAACTTAATATTTGGCATCAACGATCCAATATCTTTATGGTATTTTTCAAAACCGGTGACGCTTAAAGACCCGATGGTTCTACCATGAAATGAGCCGGTAAATGAAATAATTTCGTCTTTTTTAATAAATTTTTTTGCCAATTTTAACGCTGTTTCATTAGCTTCTGTCCCGGAATTACAGAAAAACACGCTGGAAAATTTTCCTTTTGTTAGTTCGACCAGCAGTTTAGCTGCTTTTGCTCTTTGTGGGTTATAAACAACATTGGAATAAAATATTAACTTCTTTAACTGTTCTGAAATGGCTTTTATAATCGCAGGATGGCAATGACCAACAAGAGCAACAGCATGTCCTCCATAGAAATCTAAATATTTATCCCCGTTTTCATCCCATACATAACAACCCTTTCCTTTGTTAATAATAAGAGGAAACTTTTCGTACGTTGGTAATTGATATGTATTTTCTGTTGTAATAGTGTTCATATATTTTTATGGGTGAATACCCGGAAATTGTAATCCTGTTTGTTCTGGTAACCCGAACATAATATTCATATTTTGAATCGCCTGTCCAGCTGCTCCTTTGACTAAATTATCTATAGCGGATGTCACAATTAATTTATTACCTTTTACATAAAAAGCAATATCACAATAATTTGATCCGGTAACAACCGCAGTTCGCACTTGATCGACCAATCTTATAAATGGTGAATTTTCATATGTTTTTAAATATAATTTCTTTATCTTTTCGTAAGAAACTTCTTCTTTTAGAAATATATAGGCGGTTGTAAATATCCC
>Ga0210020_1003373_pt1 | contig 12461 bp, 9 predicted proteins | sample CryGeymeta201514_FD_183980 | JGI IMG/M metagenome (GOLD analysis project Ga0210020, IMG submission 183980) | Groundwater microbial communities from Crystal Geyser aquifers in Utah, USA - Crystal Geyser metaG 2015-14 (SPAdes) (version 2) | ecosystem: Environmental > Aquatic > Deep subsurface >... | reverse complement strand
GCCAACCTTAGCCAGCCAGCGTTTGAACGGCTCAGCTTTTGGAGAAGGAATAGATTGGATGATACGGAAGATACCTTCGGTATTAGCACAATTCATCTTTTGTTGTCCTCCATCAGTTTTTACTAAAAGGGGGGTGGCAATTTGCCCCCACCCTTTAGAGATTTCAGGATCACGCCGTCGTATATCTTTTATATATCCTTCTGGTTGCACTGAATCAGTTAAAACAGCAACAACATCAACTATCACAAACCATCACTCATTATTGTGGATTGTTTTCCTTATTTCTTTCCCCTTAAACAAAGCAATTTGAGTTGATTCCATCTTTAGTTTGCCTTTGATTCTCCACAGCAATAATAATCTCCCTCTGTAAATCTTTCTGCCTTTCCTTTTCTTTCTGCAAATAATCCTCTCCCATCTCCTGCTTCAGGGAAACTATCTCTGGCACAGTTTTCTTTTTCTTGCCTTCATCTGTGTTTTCCAGATTGGCAATTCGCCTGAGGGTATAGTCAGAAAGCGTACCATAGTCGATAATATCATTACGCAAAACCCTTAAAAAATCTATGTGTGCCAATACCTCATGCCACGGGTTCGCTATTATGGTTTTTATATTAAACAATGCTTTTTGCTCCAGATCTTTCTCACCTGTTGAGACAGGTCGCTTTCTGAATTTCTGGACATCTCCATATCGATCCCAAAAATAGCCACTTAACGGAATCTCGCCCTCATCTTTATTACAGACAATCCTATCAAACACCTCTTCAAGGGTAGCTGAGTAAATTTGGCTATCTTTATCTGCATCATATTTTACTCCACGGATATACATTCTACTACCCTTTTTAATAAAAACCAGAAGCTCATTTTCGTTGAATTTTTTGGCAACTTTTATGCGTGGTGGATATTTTTTTAACTCCTGTATCAACTGTGGGTTTTCTTTCTTAATTTCCAGAAACATTTTCAACACCTTTGTGTAAAAACCCTCTTCCTCCATTTTGTCTGGATTCTGTTGAATTCTTTCATATAATCCTGCTGGTGTTGGCTCTTCGTCAATATGAAAAAATTTGGCATCTTCACCCAGCGTATTATGGATTAAAAACATTTTATTACTGGCAATTTCTCGTGATTTAATAAGCTCTGCACCCTTTTCTGTGGGAAAAAAATTTACGATATAGAGTTCCTCAAAGACCTTTTTGCTGATACGGTTGATTCTCCCGACCCGTTGAATAACCCTGACCGGGTTCCATGGAATATCATAATTGATCACCATTCCGGCACGGTTCAGGTTAAAGCCCTCGGAGATTTTATCAGTGGCAAGTAAAATATCATACCTATCCTCTTGCCTGTCAAACGAGGCGTCAAAATTCTCATTTATTTGAGATATTTTTTTAGGTGTTAAATCATTGGCTACTATCAGCAATCTTTCACCAAAATGTTTTGTTAATATTGGCTCCAGATATTTGACTGTATCCAGATACTCGGAAAATACTATAAATTTTCTTTTCGGCTCACCTTTGGCAGGCTTTTGGTTTATCTCTTTTCTGATGTTATCCAGTAAACAGGTGGTTTTGGGGTCATTTTTCACTAAATCCAAAGTTGTCAAATGAGTTAATATATCGTCAAACATTTTCAAATCAGAGTTTATATCATCAATAAATCCCTTTTTGTTATCAAATTTATGGAGCTCATATATTCTATGATTTTTCGGATATTCGCCATTATTTATTTTTTCAGTATACTCAGCTAAGTATTTCTCGATTTCGCCAAGGTTAAGGTTATAGATTTTCTCAAGGAGTGCTCTATCTAAAATATACTCACCCTTATAATAGTCTCCTTTCCCTGTTTTTTTAATGAATTCCAACACCCTTTCAGTAATAAGTTTGAAGTTTCTTATGCTTTGCTCAAAAGAGCCAAAAGAGCTCTCAAACCTCTTCACCATCAAGCGACGCATAAAATCAAACAGGTTGCGTTGCTGAATAAATTGACGGTTATCTTCTTCGTTTAATTTCTTTTTCCTAATAACCTCATATTCAAAAGGGCGATAAATAGCACCCTTAAACAATCCACCCTCTTCCGGATTACCGAAATAATTACTGATAATGTTGTCATAAAATATTGATTGCTCTTTTGACAGCTCGAAAAACCATTCTTTGGGATCAGCGATATTAGATAAATGTCCCACCTCATCCTTGTAAAACGGATTATTTTGCAGATCAAGGCGGTTGCGGCGAATGGTAACCGGCTCTATTACAGCTCTAATTTGTCGGGCAAGATAATGCAATCTTTGACTTACTTTTTTTAAGTCAATATTATTTTCCTCAAAAAGAGCCTTATAATTACCTATTGCCTTTTCCCTCTTTGACTTATCCAACGAATTCCAGTATTTTTTGATATAGCCAAGTCGGTTAAAAACACCTTCAAATGTTCTAAACTTGGCCTTAAGATTATTTTCAAGGGTAATTGACGACTTTTTGGGTGTGATAAACAAATTTAATAGGGATAAGATATCATCTGGCTTATTATTAAACGGTGTAGCGGTAAGAAGAATAACCATTTTGTTACGACAAATATTCTTTAGATATTCATAATCTTTGGTGTCTTGATTCCTAAATCGGTGTGCCTCATCAATAATTATCACCTCAATATCCTTATGTTTATTAACGAAATCAGCAATATTTTCTAAATCACCCAGTGATCGCACCTCCCAATCATATAATCTAAATTCCTCAGCGTATTTTTCCCATCCAAAGGTTTTATTTTTATCACCCACAAGTCCGGGTGGGCAAATAATAAGTCCGCGTTTTCTTAAATTTATGGCAACAGCACAGGCAATGATTGTCTTGCCCAAACCAACAACATCAGCGATAATTACTCCGTTGTTTTTTTCAATAATCGCAAGGGCTTGCCCTACTGCATCTAATTGATATTGGTATGAAATATATCCATTATCCTCTAATATTTTAATCAGTGCTGATCCAATTTGCTTTTGCTCAAATGAGTCCAGATAGGTTTTTAAGACAAGAACAAATGCCTCAAATGGGGTGATTTCTTTAACAAGAGTGTCCTTTTTTACTAAATCCAGCAGTTTTTCTTTGATAACATCGTCTTCAGTTATTTTTACAGCATCATTCCACAAGGCATCAAAATATTTTTCCGCATCCTCAAACCCATAATCGCTTATTTCAACATTGAACTCTTCCTGAGTTATTAGACCAGCTCTGGTTAAATTGCTACTGCCGGTGATGAATAGATTCCTTTTTGCGACTTGGCTTTCTTCTAATTTGAACAGGTAAAGTTTGGCGTGATTTGGTTTATAGGTTTTTCTTATGATGAGATTATCTTCGTTGATGAGTTTGATAAAAAATCTTACCTGTTCATAAAATTCTGCTGTATCAAACTCCTCTGAATTCAAGGATTTTTTCACTGACTGCAAAAATTTATAACACCTTTCTTCGTCAGATAATTGATTATCCTTATCAGCAAATTCACATAATCCAAAATTTGTTTTATCAACATTTAGCCCTACTAAAATCTTGATGGCGATATTGGGATTATTTTTTAAGCCTTCATATAGCTCTCTAATTCCGGAAAAATAGAAAAATCCAACCAAAAATTTCAATTCATCGCTTTTTTGAATTAATTCAATCAAGCGTTTTTTTAGGTTTGTTGCCTCATTATTAGTGATAAAATTCTTCATATTTCATCCTTTCACACCAATAGGAAACATGGGCAAACATCCCATATTTCCCCATATAATGTGGGATGGTTGCCGGTTATTTCTCTTAGACATTAGTGGTTGACATATAGTCTTCTCCCTAAAAGCCCGTTATATGCCGTCCAATTGCTATTTGAATCAGTCTTCTGCCCCATAATCTGAATAAATCGTTTTACTTGAGCACTCATGTTGTCTGCATGATGGAGGGCACATGCCTCAAGGGTTTTGGGTCTCTTTGGTGAGCCAAAGTCATATTCACCGTGATGGCTTAATATCAGATGTAATAGATTTATTCTTAAAGGTGAAGGGAATCCTTCTATGGTTTCAATCTTTTGTGAGACTATTTGTCCACCTATAACAATATGTCCAACAAGTTCTCCCTCATCTGTATAATCAACACATAAGCTATACTTGAGCTCATCAATCTTTCCAACATCATGAAGAATTGCCCCTGTAAGGAGGAGTTCCTTGTCAATCTGTGGATATATCTCACAAACACTCTCACATATCTGGAGCAATTCACAGGTATGTTCCAACAATCCACCAAGATAGTTATGATGAACGGATCTGGCAGCGGGTGCTTGCTTAAACCTTGACAGAAAATCAGCATCACTAAAAAAGGAATCAAGCAATTTTTTCAGGTATGGATTGTCAATCCCCTTAATAATATTGAAAAGCTGTACAGTCATCCCTTCAATATCCTTATCTGTATGGGACATAAAATCATCCAGATTGTATTCTGTATATTTAGAAAGGGAATCAATGGTTAGCTGCATCTTGTTGCGATATTTTCCTGCACGACCATTAATCCAGACAACATCCCCCTCCTCAAACAGGGTGGTGTAAAAAAAAGCATTTTCCCATGCAACAGCATCTATAAATCCAGTCTTATCACCCACCTCCAGAGACAGATATTGTTCAGATTTACCCTTAAACTCACGCAGCTCTTTCTTTTTCACAACAAAACAGCTCTTGACTGTGCTCCCTTCTTTTAGCTCGGAAATATATTGCTTTTGTTCAACAGACATTGTTCACGCTCCTTTTCTATACTAAAATCTCTATCTCCAGACTTCTACAAATCGATTTATCGTGATGGTTAAAACTGTTGATTCTCAATAAGTTACGCCAAACAGAGCAAAATTGGACATTCAGTATTTGCAAGTAATTGATTTTATTGGTGTTATTTTTTTCTGAAAAATTAACCATTGAAACCATAACATTCCGACAGACAACGAGTTAGGTGAAACAGACACTGTCCAAAAAAATAGCCTATAAAAGGAGACTTTTGTAGAAGTTTGTTAGTTAGAGAGGAGTAGTTTTGTAATTTGGCCTTTCGCTGAAGAATTGCGTAAACTGTCCCATTTTCTCTTTTTCTCTAAACCTATTTCACAGGTTAAAAAAAATTTATGCGGCTATTTTATATTGTATCTTTTCCTTTATTTCAACTACATCTTGTTCAATCTTCGTAATTTTTATTTTCAGTTTCTCATGTTCATCTCGCCGGACGATTACTTCATAAAGCTTATTTATCCTGTTATTCGTCTCATCTATTCTCTTATTCGTCTCATCTATCCGTCTACTTTGGTCCACAAGGTGAGAATTTATATCATCAAGTCGTTTATTTGTAAGTTCTAAGATGGTCTTAATATCTCTGTTCTCTCCTTTGATTACTTCTAATTCAGGCAGGACAATGTCTTGTATAATCTTTTTTGTTTTCTCTATTATATTTTCCATTTTTCTTATCCTCCAGTCCTTAAAAATAAAAAAAAGTTTTTTCCTTATTCTAATACAGCAAGTAACTACTCAGGTAAAGGAATTTACCACGGAGACACAAAGGTATACAGTAACTACTTGTAGTTATATTGGACGGAAAAACTACGAAATACGCGAAAAATCACGAAAATTAATAATCAGAAGGAATTTGTAAATCAGAATTTTTCGCGTTTTTTGTGCTTTTCGTAGTTATCTCTTGATAGCTGAGTAGTTACTACAGCAATTCTAATTATGAAGCATGCATCATCACAAATGATGCACTCCAAAGGGAAAAAATCACTTCACCTGTGATTCCCATTACAACTTTTCTTTAATTGAGGTTGCTAAAATGGGAGTTGCTGTTTCTAATATCTACATTATACCACATAATCTATAATTTTGTCAAACTATATTTTCAATAGTCAGCAATTCTCATTATGGATTTTCAGATTCACCACAGAGACACGGAGGCACGGAGAATAACTTAAAAAACAAGCTGACGGAATGCAAATTTTTATAAATTCACAGAATAATGCTTCAAATTTCCAAAAATCTGCGTTCAGCCACATTCAAATAAGAGATTTGTCCTTCGATTTTCCTCTGTGTCTCCGTGGTGAGTTGTTATGTGTTTATGCGGTAAAAATGTCATAATTAGAATTGCTGGTAAAAAAGGGGAAAGGGAGAAGGTGGAGAAACGGAGAAGGTGATTATTTATCTGCAAACATTGTCAGTTGGATAAAAAAGCTAACTGACAACAAAAATGTTTTAATACCCCGAAGGAGCCTGGCTGTTTGCAAACAGCAATAGATTAGCACTTAAGCTATATGCAAACCAATAAAATAGTTGACATTATGCGTAAATAAAGATTGATCAAAATATGGAGCAAGCCAACTGTGTTGGCGTTGTTTGGAGAACGGCATCACGGATGCCTTGGTCCAAATATGGAGCGAACCAACCGTATATGTAAACAAATTTATTGGTTTGCATATATACAAGGTCTATCCGTCTTATTGTAGATAAACTTAAATTTGATCTACCCACATGATTTGTCATAGAACCATGCCTATGTTACCCTGTATCTTCCCAGTCCGAATGTTACTGCCTTCCCGACATGAATGTATTCTCCTATTTTTAGCAATGGCAGGAATTTATCAAGATTGCCTTCATAGGAGATACTGCCCATAAGCCCTCCGAGTTTCATCCTACCCTTTCTGGACGAATACCTCTCCCAATCATACCACCTGAGTCTACTATCCTTTATCCTTACCTCACTTACGCCATCAAGGAATTTATCCCCATTCTCCATTTCCCCCTGACAGTGATAATGGGATAAGAGAACTGCCCGATCATACAGCCTTTTGATGAGCAGGTTAAAAGGAAGCTCTGCTGCCAGATCTCCTTCATCCTTTATCCTGACCGGAGTATCAAAGACAAGGGTTAATGTAGGGGCAGACCTATGTGTCTGCCCTGATTTTGATTCATTAAAGATAGGGCTTAAGATTTCAGAATCAATCTTATGTTGGCTGACTTTTAAGATATTATCGCTGCTGTTAAATATCTCTATTGAAGAGCCATCATCTTGATGAGCTGAAACATTGATAAGTTTGAATCTTCCCCTGTCTTTGCCAATGCCCATCTTTCCCATTTCTATGAAGGTATAAACAAAATATGGGAGGTAATCATTTGCCTTTCCAATCAGGACAACCTCAAAGTGTAATTGCTCATCTTCTTTGAAATATCTCTTTGTGGTAATAGGCGGGGTAATGATGTATGGATGAAGTGCAGAGCTATACTTTCTGCAAAACGGGTCATCTTCTGGGATGGGTGTTTCAAAGATATAGGAATAGACACATTTAAGCCTCAACAGACATTCCCGGCAGTCTGTATCTTTCTGAACGCATATAGTCTTCCGCAGGCTATGACCAAAGACTCCCCTTAAGGCAGAGCCTTTATAAGCAGGAAGGGTTATTGGTTCCTCAGGTTGGATGGTTATTTGGTATTTATGAAGATAAAGCGAATTTAAGGTATTCAATGTTATGTCCTTAATCAAGGAATTGTAGGAGTGAACGGCGATAATAGCCATTGATACCTCTTGCTTAATCCGGGCTATGGTCAAATATCACCACATCACCAGTTAATGGATTGAACCTCATCTCCAATCTTGTATTTCATTTCAGACATGTTGCTACCTCTGATTTAACATTATAAGAGCTCGGTTTCAGTTCTGTAGCCCGCAGGGTTGCCCCCTTCTGGTCCCACTGAAAGTGGATTATTGGCGTATGCTGTTTTTATTTCCCTTGCTTTTCGGGACTTTCGCGTATTTCGTTGTTTTCTTTTCCGTCCAATGTAGCTATAGTAGTTACTGTGCACCATTGTTTCTTTGTGTCTCTGTGGTAAATTCCTTTACCTGAGTAGTTACACTTTTCAAATATCCATTTCAATCCTTTTTATACTCTGGACATGCTCTACTGCCTCTGCTTAATATCTGGATTAAATACAAAAAATCCCATCTTTCTCTTTATCTCTTCAAGGGTGTATTCTTTATCTAACAGGATATTAACCTCTGCAGCATAGTTTGCCTCGTCAACGGGACCATGACAGCCAATGCACGGAATATTATGTGATGGACACCTTGCTTTACAACCAGCAAGGGTAATTGGTCCAAGGCAAAATATACCCCTATTCACCAATAAACACTCATTTTCCTTCAGCTTACACTCGCTGCATAAGGAGAAATTTGGAACCTCTATTATATCACCGTGAAGAAATGCCTTAAATATCCTTAAAAACCATTTCTTTTCTATGGGACAACCAGTAATGGGTAAATCAACCTTGACAAAGTTTTTAAGTGGTTGGGCAGGTAGTGAATCAAAATATTTGTCCCCATTTTCTCCATATACACCCTTAAGAAGTTCTGTTCGTGAAATATCATTTCTCATGGTATACATTCCACCCCAGCAAGCACATGTCCCCATAGCTACTAAGATGGATGCTCTACCCCGTATCTCCCTTAATCTCTCAAGGTCTTTCTGAGTAGAGACCGTTCCTTCGACAAGGGCAATGTCAAGCTTTGTTTCTTCATTCCCTGTTTGAGCCAGACAGAAGGACTTGATATCAACCCTTGAGGCAATCTCAAGTATCTCATCCTCACAATTCAGAATGGTAAGCTGATCCCCGGCACAGCTTGTTAATCCATATATTCCAATCCTTGGCTTTGGCATTCTAAACTACCTCCTGCATATTCATCACATCCCAGTAGGTAAATATAGGTCCGTCAGTACAGGTATATTTATGTCCAACACTGCAATGAAGACATTTACCAATACCGCACTGCATCCTTCTTTCTAATGACATCATAATCCTATCCTTAGAAAAGCCGCATTCAATAAGTTTTTGCAAAACAAATTGATACATGATTGGCGGACCACAAATGGCTGCGTATGTTGTGGCAGGTGAAAGATTGACTGAATCAAATAATTTTGGTACAAACCCGATATTTGCCTTCCATGTATCTGTACCCTTGTCTACAGTCAAAAGACACTTGATATCCTCTCTATCTAAGAGAGAAAAAAGCTCATCCTTAAAGAGCATTTCGTCCGGTGTTTTTGTGCCATACATCAGAATTATATCCTTGAAATCATCCCGATTGTCAAGGCTATACCAGAGTAATGATCGTAATGGAGCCATACCAATACCACCAGCTATAATCAAGAGATTATTCCCCTTAATTTTTTCTATGAAGTAACCATTCCCATAAGGCCCCCTTAATCCAATAACAGCATTTTCTTTTAACCTGAATAAGGCATCTGTCACCTTGCCGGCTTTTCTGATACAAAGTTCTATAATCCATGGTCTTGTGGGTGAAGATGATATGGAAATGGGTGCCTCACCTGTACCCAGAACAGAAATCATAACAAACTGTCCTGGTCTATGATTGAAATTATTCCTCATCCCTTCATCCTCAAGCCTTATCTGAAAGAGTCTGACATCATTCATCTGAGGAATTATTCTGATTATTTTTGCCAGATGTGGTAAATATGGGTTGGTCATTATGCTACTCCCCTTGAATCTTATTTGATTCAGTAATAATGTCTATCTTAGCTGGACAATCCTCAATGCACCTTCCGCAGCCAACACAGCTTGGTCTACCAAAAACGCCGGCAAATGATTGTTGTTTATGCAACCATCTATGCTTAAATCTATCTGCACGGCTTTGTCTAAAATTATGCCTACCGGCAACCATGGCATGATCTCGAAACAAACAGCAATCCCACTGCCGCCTTCTCCTACCTGATTCCATATCCAGGGAAATATCATCAAATATCCTGTAACAATAGCATGTAGGACAAACCATAGAACATGTCCCACAGCTGGTACATCTCTTGCCCAACTCATCCCACAGATTGCTTTCATACTCCAAATCCATAATCTCTGGCAGATTTCGTATATCAAGAGACCTCTTGAATGCCTTCTTTCTTGTAATGGAATAATCTTTGTGAGCATTAATATCTTTATGGGTTATCTCTTCAAACAATTCTCTTGAGAGGTTTAACATGTCATCACCCTTGCTTGTCCCAACCCTGACTAAATATGCCTCTGGTATCTCGGAAAAAAACAGGTCAAACCCGGTATCCACATAGTCTGTGGCCATGGAGTTACAGAAACAGAATTCATCAGGCATACAGCTCAGTCCAATCAAGGAAATATTTTTTCTTCTCTGAAAATAATATTCATCACGATATTTTCCAGAAAAGACAAGATCCAGGGTAAGAACACCATGAATATCGCAGGCATGTACCCCAAAGATAATGTCATGAACCTCGGGTGGTTTTTCAGGCTGAACAAACCCATCTCTGGAAAATTCAAACATGGTTTCTGTAGGATGATAAAAGTATTTTTTTAATGGGAGGATAGTTCTGGAATAGTCAAGTTGCATTAATGAAATATCCTGTGGTTTATTCATCTTTCGAAAGACAAAGGATTTCTCCCCTTTTTTTATGGGTATATGAACCTCGCCTATTTTTCTCAAGTTTAGTATAAATTCAGGAAGATTATTTGCTGGCAGTTTTAGAAATTTCATGTTTCAGCACCATATAGATTGATTGAAACAGTTCAGCCATTATGCCCTTCTTGTTCTAACAGCTGAATTGTTACGGATTATTATACCATAATTGAACCTGAATAGCAATATAATTTTTTAGTTTATCGTGTTGTTTGTTTTTGTGTAACTATTTATCACAGAGGTGGTGAAATAGAGACAACTAAGGTGGACGGGTCTGTCAAGACCATTTTTACTCTTTTTTAAGATACATTCCACTGTTTCTGGAATGGAGTTAAAATGGTCTTGACAGACCCGTCCACTTTAATCTTACAAAGAACCAAAAGCAAGTGAAGAATCGATGAGCGGGGAAAACAAAGGGACATTTCCTATATTTCCTAATGAATTTCTCCAAGCATTTTAATTTTTTACTTGACTTAGTGGTTTTTATAAAGTATAATAGTAACTACTCACCACAGAGTCATAGAGATATGGAGAGCCGAAAAAGAATCCACAGAATCAGACTTGAGATTATCCGCAGATTACGCAGATTAATAAGGAAAAGAGGAAAAAGATTATTACGAAAGCACGATATGGTTCTCTTCTTTCTCTAACAATCTGCGTAATCTGCGGATGAATTCTTCTCTGTTTCTTTGTGGTAAATTCCCCTTGCTGAGTAGTTACCTTAAAAACACAATAAGGAAGTTTTGTCGATGGCAAAGTACAGAGTATTGAGTATCGATGGTGGTGGATTAAGGGGTTTAATTAGCGCGCGATTATTGCACCGACTGAATTCGCATCCAGATATCGCAGGTTGGTTAGATACTGTCGACTTATTTGTTGGAACATCTACTGGCGGCATTCTTGCGTTGGGACTCGCAACTGGAAAATCACCCAACGAAATTTGCAACTTGTACAAAAACAAAGGTAAGAAAATTTTTGACGATAGTATCTGGGACGATATTCGTGATTTGGGCAAGACGGTTGGTGCCGATTACTCAAACAAAAACTTGAAGAAGGAATTGGATAATATGTTCGGAGGTAAGAAGTTAGCCGACATCAAAAAGAAAGTTGCGATCCCAACCTTCGATCTCGACAATGAAGCAGTACCGGGCGAGCGGACATGGAAGCCAAAGATATTTCACAACTTTATCGGTTCGGGCTCCGATGGCGCAAGCTTGGTTGCTGATGTTGCTCTTTATACTAGCTCAGCACCTACTTATTTTCCTTCAGCCGATGGATATATCGACGGTGGTGTATATGCTAATAACCCAAGCATCGTTGCAATAGTGCAGGCTATTTCGCAGAAGAACGATCCTTTAGAAAGAGCATTGTTGGATGAACTGATCGTGTTGTCGATTGGGACCGGTGTCAACCTGACCTACATCAAGGGAAAGACCCTTAACTGGGGTTATGCTCAATGGGTTAAACCGTTAATTAACATTCTTATGGACGGTGTTACCGGTATTTCTGACTATCAGGCACAACAACTGCTGGCTGACCGTTATCATCGTCTTCAAGTTGTCTTCGATCCAAGCAAAAAAATACCTATGGATGCTGTTGACAAGATAGATCGCATGGATCAAATCGCCTCTGATTATAAAATAGACAAGACAATTCAGTGGATAAAAAATATATGGCGATAACAAATCGTTCCAGCGGACCGCCTTCGACAGGCTGTTACGAAACTAAAAGACCAAAAAGGATTCAAGTATTGGGGATAGCAAAAGATACATATAGATGGACATACTGTATTGCTTCTATATCTCACAAAAAAAGATCAATTAGTGAGAAAACAGGAAGAATATTTCAGAGGCAGGAATCGAAGGATAGGGAAGCAGTTAACTTATTGAAATAATTAGAGATATATGTTTTTTATGCTTGCATTTTTTCATAAAATATGCTATAATATCCCTATGGTTTGATAATTATAAAACATAGGGGGTAATAAAATAATGGCAT
>Ga0210020_1003371_pt1 | contig 12469 bp, 5 predicted proteins | sample CryGeymeta201514_FD_183980 | JGI IMG/M metagenome (GOLD analysis project Ga0210020, IMG submission 183980) | Groundwater microbial communities from Crystal Geyser aquifers in Utah, USA - Crystal Geyser metaG 2015-14 (SPAdes) (version 2) | ecosystem: Environmental > Aquatic > Deep subsurface >... | reverse complement strand
CGTAATCGACGTCGCAGAATACGGGATCGGCGAGGCGCTTGGCTCCGAGGGCGGCGAGGCGGGCGTCGATGTCCTTGGCGCATTGGTTGAAGTCCGGGTAGGAGCTGTCGCCGAGTCCGAGGACGCCCGGCCCGTCCAGGTAGACGCTGCTGTCGCCGGCGGTGATGTCGAGCCGCTGGGCCTGGATGCCCAGCGGCTGGGCGGCGGTCCCGATCACATTGGCGGCATCCTCGGCGGCGATAGCCTGATCGCGCATAACTGCGGCCGCGTCTCGGTGGATGACTGCGGCCTGGTACGCCGCCGTGGCAATCGAGGCGCCCTCCTGAAAGGCTTGAGCCGTCGAGGTGGCAAGAGCCAAGTCGCCCTTTGCCGCGTACAACTGCGCCTCGGACTGCGCCAGGGCCGAGGCTGCGTCCGCAGCCTCACCGTCCGCGAAGTTCTGCGCAATCGAGACACCGAAAACGGTCGCGTCCACCACATTCTTGGCAATCTGCACCACAAACGCGGCCGTAGCCGACCCACCGTCACCAGTGAAGGGCACCGCCTGAGCAACGGCCGCGATGGTGCCAACGATGGTGTTGGTGATATCGAGGGCGAGGGAGACGCCCTGGAGCACCGACATGGCGATGAAGTAGTCGTTCGAGACCTTGTCTTTCGCGTCCTTGTCCGCCGACTTCGCCGCCTCATCGGCCTCTGCCACGTTCACTGCCCCCTGCGCCGTAACCTGTGCGGCAGCCGTGACGGCGGCGCCGGCAGTGAACGAGCTGGCGGAGGCCTCCTTGGCTGACGCTCCTTCGACCGCCGCCGCGGCCTCAGCGATCTTCGTCATCGTCTCCAGTTCGGCATCCCGTTCGGACGGCGTGTTCCCGCTCAGCGTCACGGTGCCGCCGATGAGGTTCACCAGCGGTCCATTTCCATCCAGGATCAGGCCGGACGCAGCGGCAACCACCACGTCGCCGGCGCCTGCGTCCAGCTTGCCGATGGTGATGGTGCGGTCAGCGGTGACCTTGATGTTGCCGCCGGCGGTCGTCAGGTTGCCAACCACCGCTACGGCCCCGCTCCCGGCCGTCGTGCCCGCTTGGATGGTGATGGTGCCGGTGCCCTGAGTCTGAATCGTGTCGTTTTGGTCAAGGAAGACGATATCCCCTGCCGCGGTTCGCATGGTGACCGACCCGTTCAGGTCGAGCAGCGCCAAGTTGTCGGCCACGTCCAGAATCGTGATCGACTCGGCGTCGAAGACCAACGCTGCCGACCCCTTTCCCTCCAGTGAGGCGTCGGTGAGGGCGAGTGGCCCGGCGTTCACGGCGGCAACTCCGCCGGCCCCGCCGGTGGCGGACAACTGGTCCACGGACAGCTCCAGAGAGTCGGCGGCGGTCCCGATCCCGCTAGGCGCGGAGATGGTGAGGGTATGGGACGTGACATTGACAGTGCCGCCGTTCCCGTCGGTGATGGCGCCGCTGGCGCTCAGGAAGACGTCATCGCCCTGAGCCGTGGCCGTCCCCAGAACGAGGTCCCCCTCGGCGACGGCGAGGTCGATATCAGCCCCCGACCCGAGAGCCGTCGCGGAAGTGAGGGTCAGACCACCCGTCTGGCGGAGGTAGAGGCCACCGGCGCTGGTGGAGGCGGTTAGTGTTCCCACCGCTGTGTCGAGTGGGTCCGCGAGAGTGCCAATGCTCGCCGCCGAAAGGTTCGCTGTCGCCGCCGTCACATTGACCGTGGCGCCGTTGGCGTCGGTGAGGGCCCCACTTGCGGTGAGCGTCACCGTCCGCCCCACGGCCGTGGTCTGGCCCACTGCCAGGTTGCCGAGAGCCGTCAGGGAGAGGTCGCCGCCCGTTGCTTGGGCGGCGGTTACCGTCAGTGCCGTGCTGTTGGCCACGAACACACCGCCGGCAGCGGCCGTCGCACTCACCAGGGTCGTCAGGCTGGTCTCCAGCGCATCTCCCGCCGTCCCGACCGATCCCCCAGCGGCGACAGCGGCCCTGCTGGCAGAGATATTCAGGGCGGCGCCGTTGTCGTCCAGCAGAGAGCCGCCGGCACTCAGTGTCACCTGGTTACGCGCCGACACCGACCCGAGCCTCAAGTCCCCGCCAGCGTTTGTGATTGCCACGTCGCTCCCTGAGCCCGTCGCCGTCACCGTCCCCAGCGTCAGTGCATCTGTCTCGGTCACGAAGACCCCACCGGTTTTTGCCTTCGCGGTGAGCGTGCCCAAGGCCGTCTCGAGGGGGTCCGCGCTCGTGCCGATCCCGCTTCCGGCCGACAACGTCGTCGTCCCCGCCGTCAGGTTGAGCGCGCCGCCGTTGCCATCGGAGAGGACCCCGGCGGCCGTGAGCGTCACCGCGGAGGCGGACCCAGCATTGACGGTGTCCAGAACAATGTCGCTTCCGGTGGTTTCGAAGGTGAGTGCGGTTCCCGCCGCCGAGGGGGCAGATAGATGACCCGTGCTGGCGACGAACGTCAGCGGCCCGCCCGAGAAGTTGAGGGTAACGTCGCCCTTCTTCGTCTTGACCGCCAGCGAGGAGAGCCCGTCCGTCTCGTTGATCATCACGGGCGCGCCATCACCGCTCACCGTTGCGGACAGCTCGGCGACGGTTGTCTCGAGCGGATCTCCCGAGGTCCCGACCCCGTCCCGGGCGGTCAGCTCTGCCGTCTGGGCCGTGAGGTTGAGCGTTGCTCCGTTGTCGTCCAACAGCGCCCCGCCGTCCGCCTTGATAGTCACTTTGCCAAGCGCGCTAACAGTGCCCAGTCGGAACGCGCCGGTGGAGCTGGTGAGCACCACGCCGTTGCCCGCGCCGCCGGCCGCGATGTTCGTAACCTTCCCGCCGTCACTCTCCGCAAGGTAGATGCTGCCATTGGTTGTGTTGGCGTTGAGGGCCTCGACCGAGGTCTCGATTGGGTCGGGGTCCTGACCGATGGCAGCGGCCGCCTGCAGAACCACGGTTCGCGCGGTGACATTGTTCAGCTCCTGGTTGTTGTCGAGCAGCGAGCCGGAGGTGGCCGTGATCGTGGCCACATCCGGCGCAATGACGGTGTCGAGCACCACGTCGCCCCCGGCCGTGATGGTGACATCGTGGGTGCCGGCATGAGGATTGCCGCTGTCAACCACCACGCTCCCCCCGGCACCTACATAGGGGGTGTTGCCCGCTTCCTTCGCCGTGACCGAGTTAATCAGAAGCCCATCCGACTCGCTGACAAACACGCCGCCGTCATTGGTGGTCGCTGTCAGGATCCCGATCGTGGTCCTGATCGGGAGCGCCGCGGTCCCGATGGCTCCACCGGTGGCGCCGCTGGTGGTGAGGTTGACGGCTCCTGCAGTGACATTGCTGGGCCCGGCCCCGGCCGCGCCGTCCGTGATCGCGCCACCGGCCGCGTCGAGGATCACCAGCCCGGTGCCGGCGTTCACTGTGCCCAGCGCGACGCCGCCCGCCGTGTCGGCCAGGACCACGTTGCCGTTTGCCGTCTGCGCGTTGAGCGTCCCCGCGTCGATCTCCAGGGGATTGCCGTCCGCGCCGATCAGGGCGTCGGCGCCGGTCACCGTGAAGTTCAGCGTGTTTGCGGTCACGTCGGTTTCCGCGTCGCCCGCATCGGCCTCGACGATGGCGCCAACCGAACTCAGCGTGACCGTCCCCGTGCTCTTGACGTTGTCAACGGTGAGGCCGCCGGCCGTGCCGTCAGCGCCTGGCGCGACTGTCAGGGTCAGGGTGACCGTGCCGCTCCCGGCGTCAATCGTGGTTCCGGCCGCCATCTTGATCTCCCCGGCGCCGGGATCCCTGTTGGCTGGATCGGCTCCCGGGTCATTGGCCGTGAGGGAGATCGGGCCGTTGTTGGTCTTGGTGTCGGCGTTGATCTCGACCGTTCGGCCCGCTTGGAGGGCGAGACCGACCCCGGGCGTCGCCATGTTGACCGCCGAGTTCACCTTGATGTCGGTGTTGGCCTGAATCGTCACGTTGGCCACGGCCGCGTTGATCGTGGCCGGGTCGATGGTCGCGTCCTCCGTGGGGTTGTCATTGAACGCGTCCACATTGGCCAGCCCCGCACCGCCTCCGGCGGCGACCGTGACGGTCTTCGGGTCGAGCAGCAGCGTGCCCGTCTCACCGGCGGGCGCCGACGTGTCGACCGCCGCGGTCAGTGCCATGCCGCCGCCGGAGCTGACTTCGATGAAGCCGCCGTCGCCGCCACGGGCGCCGCCGCGGGCGGCGAGCGTCCCGGCAACGGTCGCGTTGGTATCGGACCAGAGGTCGACGCTGCCGCCACTGGAATCAGCGCCGCCGCTGACGTCGATCACGGAGTCAGGCGTGAGCAGGGTCTGGCCGGTCGAGCGGAGCGAGACCTTGCCGCCGTCGGCGCCCTCAGCGCCCTTGGCGAGGATGGTGTCGAAGTTGCCCACCTTCTCGCCGGTGAGGGAGACCTCGCCGAGTGCCGCGCCCGCTTCGGCTGCCGACACGTCGATCAGCCCTTTGTTCTGGACGATCCCCTCGTCCCGCCCAGTCATGATTACCTTGCCGCCCTGAATGCGGAACGACTTGGCTTCGAGGACGCCTTCCTGGTTGACCGACCACTCCCCGCGCCGCGTCCCCCGTCAGGGCCACCGTGCCGCCGGGGTTGGTGATCGTCCCGGTATTGCCCACCGAGGCCGAGAGCGGCTTGCCGTCGGGACCAACGACGGATTCCAGCACCTTGCCCGCCACGCAGTAGGTGATCGGCCCGTCGTCTCGGAGGCGCACCTTGAACTCGCCGCCCGAGCCGAGCGCCACGGTGCCGAGTTGGGCGATGATCAGCCCTTCGTTCTTCACGCCCGGCGCCACCAGGAAGACCGCGCCGTTCTTCGCGACCTTGATCTGGCCCTGGTTCACCACGAACGCCGGCTTTGCGCCGGGCTTCTGGAGGAACTCGTACTTGCCTGCCAGGAAGTCGCTGTCCTTGAGGTCGAACGTCGTCGCGAGGAGGCTCCCCACGTCCACCTTGGAGTGCGGCCCGAACAGGATGCCGTTCGGGTTCACCAGGAACACCCGCCCGTTGGCGAGCAGCTCACCCAAGATCGTCGACGGATCGATCCCCGTGACGCGGTTCAGCGCGACGGCGCCGGCGTTCGGCTGGAGGAACTTGACCAACTCGTTGACATCGATGCTGAAACCCTTCCAGTTGATGATGGCTGACTGCGAGCTTTGCAGGATGCTCGTCGTCAGCGCGTCGGGCTTCGAGATCGCCGCCTGGCCGGCGACGACGTTGCCGCCTTCCGGGGCGGCCAGGGCGAGGGAGCAAAGACCGGTGAGAAGCAGGGCAAATGCGGTTCGGCTCATTGGAGTTCCTCCATCCGTTTTCGTGAGAAGTCTGCTCGCGGACTCCGAACTGTTCGCTGACGGCGCAATTCGGGCCGCATGTCAGGGCAGTATTAGTAGCTGTGCGCCACCTGGAAGTACGGCTGGAACCGGCTGCTGTTGGACGGGCCTTCCGACAGCGCGTACCCCACGTCGGCCCGCAGGAACAGGCTGTGCGCCAGTTCCGCCCGCAGGCCGACACCGACGCCGGTCAGCGACTCGCTCGCCACCTGACCGGGGACCGGGGCCTTGTTGGAGATGCGGCCATGGTCCAGAAAGGCAACCGTCTGAAGCCCTCTCAGCCACGCGGGGGCGCGGAGCGCGGGCGTGTGGCGCAGCTCCAGACTCGCCCGCAGACCGGTGTCCCCCAACAGCTCCGACTGCGGGTAGCCCCGCACCGAGTTTGCGCCGCCGATGTCAAACTGCTCCCCCGCCACCAGTGAGTCGCCGGCCAACTGTCCGCTGAGCGTTGCCACCACGAATGAGCGCTCGTCGAGCTGCTTGGCATGGGTGTAGTCCACCACCAGCTTGGTGAACCGGCCGTCAGCGCCGCGGCGACTGCTGAGGGGGTCGTTGTCCGGCATGCCACCCAGGCGCTCGCCGAGACCCAGGTGCAGGTACGCCGAGCCGGCGTCCTTCGTCTGCAAGGCCGCGTTTGTGTCCTCCACGTTGACGCCCAACTTCAGCGCCCGGATCTGGTCGTAGCTGCTTCGCGCGCCGAGCAGCTCAAGCTCCGAATCCGCGCTCTCCAGACCTGCCTCCACCGTCACGCTCCGGTCGGACCGTTTCACCAGCGGGTGCGAGGCCGCCAGGCCGAACGACTGCCCGTTACCCTTCATTCCCAGCACCGCGAACTCCCCCCCCACCTCGAAGTTCCCGGCCATCCCATACAGGCTCAGCTTGGTGCCGTTGGCGCTCAGCGGCGTCGTGTAGTGGAGCTGGCCGTAGAGGACCTCGTTGGGGGAGAAGCCCGACACCAGCGCCAGGGTCAACGCGTCGCCCCGACCGCCCACGTTGCCGAAGGTGACCTGCTCTTGCACGTGTTCTCGACTGGTCTGGCGCGACCCGAAGTTGTTCACCTCGGTCCGGCCCGATGCCCGCTTCGCCGCTTCCACCAAGTCGACGACCACGTCCGTCGTCCCTGGCTCCCTACCCGCCCGGAGCGCTGCCTTCGCACTCAACCCGGGGCACTCGCTCAGGAGCAGCAGCCGCTGCTCCAATGTTCTCTCTCGCAGCACCCCGCCAGGGTCGATGCCTCTCAAGGCTCGGCGGAGGAACGCCTCGGAGTACCGCCGGTTGCCGGCAATGCGCACCTCCCCCAACTTCGGCTCGATCACCTGGAGCGTCACCTTCCCGCCCTGGAGGTCCGTCTCCTGTTCGGGGAGGACCACCCGAGCGTTGAGGTAGCCGTGCTGGTGGTAGTAGGCTTCGACCTTCGTCGCCAACGCCTTCAAGGCGTCAAGCCCTGCCACCTCGGTGCCTAGAGCCGACGCCACGACCTGCGTCAGCTCCGCCGCGCTGAAGACCGTGTTGCCGGTGAACGCCACTTCCTTGACAGTCACCTTGGCGTCTTCAGCTTGAGCGACGCGGACGAGCGGGGGAGTGCAAATGCAGAGAACAGCGAAAGCCACGCACAGGACAGAGGTTCAGGGTCTCATGGGAGGACTCCTTCTCGGGGAGGTCGGGATCCGGCTTGCAGGAACAGAGTTTATCCGCCGGGTAACAGCCCGTCAAGGGGACGACCGGATCTTTGGGGGGGGGGGGGGGGCGGGGGAGGCTTCCCGAGAAGCGCACGGTGAACGGGAGGCGCCAGACCCGGACCCCCCAGTCCGTGTCGCCTCAACTTGAGCCGCGAGCATTGGCGCCTCGTCGCCAGCGCGGCTTCGGTGCGGTCGTGGCTTGGACCCGGGGGGCCCTACTGCGCGTGCTTCGTCCTCGCGATGATGTGCTCCTGCATCGCCTCATCCAACTTCACAAACTCGAAGCTGAAGCCGGCGACGCGGACTTGGAGGTGGGCGTGGCGCGCGGGCTCGCGCTGGGCCGCGCGGAGCGTGTCGGCGTTGGTGACGTTGAACTGCATCTGGCCGATGCCGCTGGCGAGGCCGCTGCGGATCACCTGGGTGAGGATGCTGGCGCCGTCGTCGCCCTTCACGACTGAAGGGTCGAGCTCGATGATCGCCGACGAACTACCCGCGGCCATGTCGTGTGGGAGCCGGGCGAGGGAGTTCATCATGGCGGTCAGCCCGCGCCGGTCGCAGCCCTGCTGCGGCGAGACGCTGTAGGCGAGAGGCTCACCGGCCCTGCGGCCATCGGGCGTGGCGCCGGTCTCGCGACCGGCGTCGATGTTCCAGCGAAAGGTGAACAGGTGCACGAAGTACCGCGCGCCCAGCGGCGACCGGAACGTGTCCAGCAGCTCCACGAAGTGCCGGGTGACGTCGGCGGCAAGCTCGTCCACCTCGGGTTCGTCGTTGCCGTACTTCGGCGCCTCGTTGAGCAGGCGTTGGCGCAGCGGCTCGGCGCGCTCGAAGTTGGTGCGGAGGGCTTCGAGCAACTCGGCTCGGTCGACCGGGCTGGACTGCGCTTGTGCGGTGGCGGCGGCAACTGCCGGTGACAGCTCAGACCGATCAGACGGATCGGACCGATCGGACTGATTGGGTCCATCAACACCGGCTCGCTCCCGGTCAAACACCAGCTTCTTGAGCGCCATCAGGCCGTCGGCCGCGTTGGGAATGCCGAACGCCATGATGGAGTGGTACTGGTACCGCGCGCCCCCCTCGCTGATGTCGCGCCCCGTCGCCAGGCAATCGTCGGTCAGCAGCGACAGGCACGGCAGCGGCCCGCGCTCGCGCTGACGCAGCTCGCCCAGGTTGCAGCCGTAGGCCATCCAGCGCGAGAAGTACTCGACCTGCGCCTTGTACGCGGCGAGCAATTCGTCGAACGTGCCGAAGCTCTCGAAGCTGCCCGTCTCGGGCCCGACTTGCCGCTTGCTGACGGGGTCCCCGCCATTGAACAGCGCCAGCTCCAGGCACTTGGCCAGATTCACACGGCCCGACACCGCGTGCGGACTGGCTTTTCCAGGAAGGGTGATCTCGACGCAGCCGATGGGCGCGTAGTCGCGCGCCTCCTCGATGGGGATGCCGCGCGCAGTGAGCGCCGGGATGATCTCGTCGTCGGAGAAGTAGAACGGAATGCCGCCGCCTCTGGCGTTCATGCGGGCACAGCGTTGCAAAAGTGCCTCGGGGGTGCCCGCGTGCAAGCGGACGGAAACGCAGCGGATGAAGTCCAGCCGCTCCGTCGCCTCCAGGACCAGGTGCGTCAACTCGTTGCACGCGTCGTCGCCAGCGGGAGTCTGTCCGCCCAGGCAGAGCTGCTGAACATCGTATTCCTGGTACAGCTTGCAGCCCAGCTCGATCATCCAGTCCAGGGCTTCCTCGCGCGTCAGTCGCCCCTCAGCAACGTCTGCCTCGTAGTACGGCCAGAGATACTGGTCCATCCGCCCGATTGAGTTGGCGTTGATGCCGTCTTCCGCGCACGTCAGCACGTGGGCGAACCAGAGCATCTGGGTGGCTTCGCGGAAGGTGGTTGCCCCGGACTCCGAAGCGCGCTCGCACAGCTCGGCGGCCTCCAATAGCGCCTGGCGGCGCTCGTCGCTGACGGCAGCGTCGGCAGCCTGTCTGGCGCGCTCCGCACAGCGCCTACCCAAGGCGAGGCCCGCCTCGCAGACGGCCAGTTCGGCCACGTAGAAAGCGCGGCGGCGCGCGCATTCCGGGTCTTCCGGAGAGAGAACGCCGAGGTGGGCCTCGACCTCCCGCCGCAGCCCGCCCCAGCCGAGCCGGATCCCCTTCGCGAAGTCGCGCACCGAGTGGTTCTCGCTCCAGCCGCCGGCCCAATAGACGCCGGCGCCGGAGTGCCGCGCGAACTCGGGGCACTCCTCGCCCACGCCGTGGTACGGCGCGCTCCGCCTCTCGAGGTAGCGCTGCATGAACTGCCGGACGCTTTCCTTCTGTTCGGCAGTCAGGTCGGTCTCCTGGAGTTGCCGCTGAGCGGCGTCGCCCCAGTTGCCGAAGTCGAGCGCCTCGGTCTGGCGGGAGAACAGGTGCTCGCCGAGCAGCAGTTCGTCGTCCCCGACGCTGAGCGGCGCGTCCTCGGCCAGGCACCGCAGCGTGAACGCTCGATGCTGCGCCCACGAGCAGCCGGGGTGCTCGCACCAAGCGCGCCACATTGCCAACGCCCGGGCGCCTGGCGCACCACCGGTGCCATCGCCGCGGTGCATGGCGGCGGCACGAAGGCGGTGCAGGCGAGGCGGCTGTTCGGTTGTGCTGGCGGCGTTGGTCAGACCTTGGGTGGCGACAGCCATCGAGCGACTCCTCAGATCAGCGGTCTCTGCCCACAGTGTAGCTCAGGAACGAGGCAAGCGGAGGGGAACCCTCGCCCTTGAAAGACGCCGGCTCACTTCACGCCAGACTCCGCCAACGAAACTGGGTGGTCCCCGAAGCAGCCAAGAACGCAGTGGGACAGCAGAAGTCGACGCCGACCATGTTGTCATTTGCGGGGGGAGCGACCGCGGCACGCTCTTCGCGGTTTACCGGTTCCTGGAGGAGCTGGGTTGCCGGTGGCTGGCGCCGGATCAGGAGTTCGTTCCCACGCGTGCCACCCTCAACGCGCCGGCGAGGGACCTGAAGACGGCGCCCGTCTTCAACATGCGCACCTTCGTGGCGCGCGATGAGGCGAAACGTGCCTGGGGTGTGAAGCTGGGCATCAACGGGTTCTACACGGCCGACGACCCGCAGTTGCACGGGAACGGGTACTACCTGCCGGCGGCCGTGCCGAGCTGCCACGCCTACCACGAACTCATCCCCGCGGAGAAGTACTTCGACAAGCACCCCGAGTGGTTCCCGCTGACCCAAGGCGAACGGCGCCCCGGCCGGTTGCAGGGCGCGCAGCTCTGCGTGACTGCCGAGGGGTTGGCCGACGAGTTTGCGCGACGGGTCATCGAACTCTTTGACGCCGACCCGAACCTGAACGTCCTGTCGATCTCGCCCAACGACGGTCGGGGCTGGTGCGAGTGCGAGCAGTGCAAGGCGTTGGATGAGCGGCTCTGCGGCTCGCGCACAACCAAACAGGGGTTGGCAGGCGAACAGCCGTTCATGGGCGATCGCGTCTTCTGGTTCGCCAACCAAGTCGCCGAGCGCGTCGCCAAAGTGCATCCCGACAAGCTGCTGCTGGTGCTGGCCTACATCAACTACGCCGAGCCGCCGGACACCGTCGTGCCCGCGAAGAACGTCGTCCCGTGGCTGTGTCACTATGCGCCGGCCGACTACTCGCGGCCGATCAGTGATCCGACCTCGGCAGCCAACGCGCAGTTCAACGCCTTGCTCACCCGCTGGGCCCAGCAGGCGCCACACCTGCTGTTCTACTCCTACGTCAGCAAGAGCATGTGGTGGCGGCTGCCCCGACCAGTGGTGCACAACTTCGCGGCCGACGTGAAGTACCTGCACAGCCTGGGCCTCCGGCGCTACTACTGCCAGAGCACGCTGACCGACTGGCCCGAGGCTGGCCCGCTCTACTACGTGCTGTGCAAGCTGTTGTGGGACCCCTCGCAGGACCCGAACGCCCTCGCCGCCGACTGGGTCACGCACATGTTCGGCCCGGCGGCGAAGGAAATGGCTTCGTTCTACGCGGCAGTCGAGAACTCGGTCAAAGCCTCCGGACAGTCGTACTCCGACGACCCGCCGCGAGATGTGCCAGGCCTCTACGACCAAGCGGACCTCGACCGCGCGCAGAGGCACCTGGACGACGCGCTGACGGCCGCCGCCGGCGACGAGGGTGCGCTGACACGGCTGAAGCCGGTTGCAGAGACCTTCCGCTACGGCCGCCACATGATCGCGGCGTTGGAGGCGGCGCATCAGTACCAGCAGGCACCCACGATTGAGTTGGCCAAGACGATCGAGGAGCAGACCGCGAACGCCTGGGCGAGCTACCCCTACCGGTACGCAAAGCGCTACTTCGACGGAATCAGGATGCACACGCAGCTCGGCGTTATCTCCTCCGGCTTCGGCGAGGGCGAGCAGAAGGGCGGCCGGCTCTGCTGGAACTCCGACGAGACCGGCCCCGGTGACAACGCCGCCGGCTGGGCGACCTTCTTCCTCAACGTGGCTGACACGAAGCGCCCGGTGCGTTTGGAAATGGACGTGTGGGGCACGTCGCAACTGGACCAAGTGGTGATCAACACTGGCGGCCAGCGCAAGGGCTACGCCGAGGGCGGCGTCTGGAACCCCGTCAAGCCGAAGCACTCGCTCTCCGGCAAGGAGCAATGGGACACGCTGGTCTTCACGATCCCGGCCGACCTGTTGGCCGCCGACAAGCCTGTGCAGACCATCGGGTTTGGCGGCGCCGATTCGCAGGTGTGGGTGGGGGGGGTGCGGTTTGGGCAGGGGGAGCAGTGAGTGCTCCCAGGCGTCGCGCGCCGTCCGACGCAGCGTGACTTCACCGGTCCGCAAGTGCCGCGAGAGCCACACCAGGGCTGTCCGGCAGTTGCCGCACCGTGACGGACAGTCCTGCCGATCCAGCAGAAGGCGCTCCACGGGTCCTCCCTCTGAACGCTGACCCTTGCCCACGCGCGACAGCCCTGAACGAGGAGACCCCGTGACGGCAACGCCCCCTCCATGTCCGTTTTGTTTGGCATTATGTCCGCTATACTTGTTATTCTGCAAAGTTCGCGATACGATCTTCACCAACGCGATGGAGGTCGTCGATGGCAACCCAGACACTTGGCAACCGCTTGAGAGTTGCCCGGGCCGAGCGCGAGCTTTCCCAGGAGCAGCTTGCCGGTCTTGTCGGCGTGACGCGCCAGACCATCAGTGCCATCGAGACGGAGCTATACTGCCCGTCGGCCCTCCTGGCCTTCCTCCTTGCCCAGCAACTCAGCAAGCGAGTCGACGAACTGTTTTTCCTGAAAGGAGAGCCGACATGAGTACGACCCCTCCGGTGGAACGCGACGAGCGAACGGTGGCTGTCGAGAATGCCAGCTATACTCGCGAAGGTTAGGAATACACCGAAGCTATTGCACAAGTTCGACGCCTCTGCGTGCACAGCAGTGTGTTGGGTGCTCACCACACGCCCCCGGGTGAAGTTCTGCGAACTTCCACTTCGGT
>Ga0210020_1003352_pt1 | contig 12515 bp, 17 predicted proteins | sample CryGeymeta201514_FD_183980 | JGI IMG/M metagenome (GOLD analysis project Ga0210020, IMG submission 183980) | Groundwater microbial communities from Crystal Geyser aquifers in Utah, USA - Crystal Geyser metaG 2015-14 (SPAdes) (version 2) | ecosystem: Environmental > Aquatic > Deep subsurface >... | reverse complement strand
TAATACCCCCCATACCCATTAATACCCCCCATATCTGATTTATGGGGTTATCTAAATTTGACTGTCGTACGAAATATTGATAAGATGCTCTCATATGAAATACATACAAGATTGCGACATAAGCATAGAAGATAGAGTTAAGAAGGCATGTGAGTTAACCGATACTCCATTCAGCCAAGAAATAGTAAATGAATATCAAAAGAGAATTAACAAACTAAACCTATTCGTTCAGGTATTCGGCATGCTACCTAACGAAAGCGTACCCATTCCAGAAACGCGAGTGTTACGAAAGCATCCCATGCTACTTACTGACCGAAGTATTCAACGCTCCCTCTACGGAATGGCCTTCTTCAGAGCCTTCATGCAGTTTGAAGCCGTGGATTATACAAAGGGTAAGCGTAAGCAGACTGAAAAAAATTCAGACTCTCAACTTTTAAAGATTTATTACAAGTTGGTTGAAAAATACGGATTTGAAAATGTACACCCAGAACGACCTTACCTTATCGGTAAAAATAAACGGTGTGATTTTTACATAGTACCCGAAGATAAATACATCGAAGTGTTTCATACAAAGTACCCAATTTACAATATCCTTGCTTACAAGCGTAAAAATCTTAAGGAGTTCAAAGACACTCACAACCTTTACTATATACATAATAATAACGAGCCTGTAGCACTTTTTGAAAATGTGTTATAATAAAAGATATGGAAAAGACACATGTAGAAGAAGTATTTAAGCTATACGAAACACCTGAGACTGCGGAAAAACATATCTTGTCTACCTACGGGGAAAAAGCTCAGCAAAAAATTGCTAAAATACAACAGTCAATTAAACGAGGTCTATCTTTCGGTGAATCATGTCTCATTGCTAACGTTGATGAAAAAGGATTTCAAAAGATAGTCGAGGAAGATAAAATTATTTCTTTTTTGATTGATTCAGCACAACTAGAATACAAAGCAAGTATATTTGATGATATCCGACAAAATGGAAACTCAAAAGATAAGATGGCCGTGCTTGAAATGACAGCAGGAGCGGTTGATGGTTCAGGGTCCCCCCTCCAACAACTCATCCAACATATTCAGGAAGAAGGTCAAGGTAAATCTATGATTACTGAGCGTATTCAAAACAACCCACTTTATGGAAAACTCACTTAACACAAAAGAAGAGCTTGCAAAAAATCTCGAGATTTCTCTTGATGAATTAGAACGAAAACTTCGTGACCAGAAATGGAGATTAAATAATTTATACTACATCAAAGATGAAAACGGATTGAAGGTTAAGTTTAAAATGAGACCTGTTCAGGAAGAATTGTTTGACAATTTGTGGTTCAGGAATGTGATTCCAAAATCGAGACAACATGGGATTACGACATTTATGTCGATTCTTGCGTTAGATAACTGCATCTTTAGAAAAAACTATTCGGCCTCTATCATTGCACAGGATTTAAATGCAATGAAGAAGATTTTCAAAAATACTATTAAATTTGCATGGGACCAGTTTCCTAGAGTGCTTAAACATACGTTTTCAGACTTAACATCAGATAACGCACTGGAAATGTCGCTAGGGAATGGGAGTTCAATCTCTGTTACCCTGTCAACACGTTCAGGGACCCCTCAGTTCCTCCATATAAGCGAGTTAGGGCCTATTGTGGCTAAATCACCAGAGAAGGCAGATGAAATTCGTTCAGGGGCGTTAAATTCAAGTCACGTCGGAAACATGGTAACGATTGAATCAACAGCAAAGGGTTCCGTTGGGTTGTTTGCAGACCTTTGTTTCAAAGCTAAGGAATTACAAGACTCTGGAGAAGCATTAAGTCCACTTGATTTTAAATTATTCTTCTTTCCATGGTGGAAGGACCCAAAAAACTCGATTGCTGAAGAGTATTTGTCAGGTAAAACAATAAACCAACACACTAAGGATTACTTTAGGTCTATTCGGGAACAAGTTGACCATTATAATTTTACAGAAGGTCAGATGTTGTGGTGGCAGATTAAGGAAGGTGAGCAAAAAGGCTCAATGAATGAGGAACAACCAAGTACCTTTGATGAATCGTTTAACACGATTGTTGAAAATGCATATTACAAGCAAGAACTACAAAGACTTCTTGAAGAAGGTAGGCTTCGTGATATTTCAATTAATCCAGATTACTATGTATACACAGCTTGGGACTTAGGGATGAACGACTTGAACCCTATTATCTTTTTCCAATATTACAATGGGAACCTATACATTGTTGACGCGTATAAGAACTCTGGGGCCGGACTTGAGCATTACGTAAATGTTTTGGAGAAGAAAGGATATAGATACGGTGGGCACTATCTTCCCCACGACGTTGAAGTAAAAGAGGTTGGTTCAGGTACCACACGTAAACAAACACTATATAATCTTGGATTACGTAATATTATTACGCAAATACACCATAAGGCAGACCAAGGAACTAACTTTAAGGATGGTATCGACCAAGTACGACGTACTTTTTCTAAAATATACATAGATAAGGCACGTTGTAGTGGAAAGGATTCATTGTTTGAGTCATTAATGAACTACCAGCAAGAAGTAAGCTCTAAGACAGGCTTACCTACAGGAACACATAGGAAAAATGGTGCTCAGCACTATGCTGATGCTTTGAGAGTGCTATGTACTACGTTTAAATTTTTTACAGTTAGGTTAAATGTAAATGGTGAACGTGATGAAAATATTAACATTGTGCAGACGACAAATTCCTTTGGTTAAAATCATTTATATATGATATAATTTTAATATGTCAAAAGAAATAAAATATCCAAAAGGGCAAGAAGATGCTTACAAAGCGTATCTGGATGATATCCAAAGAAAAATGGAAGATTCTGAAAGAGAAAAGACGCGAGGTCGAATTGAGTTGAATGGATTAAACATCTATCAGTACTACAATGAGAACGAGCGTATTGCCAATACACTAAGTGGTGGAAAGAAAACAATCGACCCAAAGGAAGGAAAAATAAACGTTAAAACAGGGGCACCAGAATCAAAACTGGAAAGCGTTGTTGCTAATCTTATTTCTCTTAACTTAGGAACCAACGTTGAAGCCTACGACGAAAATAATATTCGAGAAATTGAGCTTGGTATGGCTATGGAAGACATTATCGAGGAGCTTGATGAAAGAACACTAGACCGAGAATTACAATATTCACGGTTTTTAGAGTTGATGAAACAAGGAACTGCGTACGTAGAAGTTCTCTGGGATAAAGACCTAAGAAAGAAAAAAATTCTTAAAAACAAAAACTGGAAAGGTGAATTTCTAAAATACGAAGGCCACCTTGAGAAGTTAGAAGTTGCTTACGAAGGCCCACGAAGAAAGTTGATGTATGGACCCCATGTATGGCTTGGTTCATACACAATTTATGATATGGAAAGACAGCCATATATATTTTCAATGGAAAAGATTTCATCTTCAGAATGTAAGGCTCGGTTTGGTCAGTTTGAAAATTATAAGTTCGTTAAGAACAAAGCTTCAGAATTTAATAAGGATAATGGTAAATCTATTTATGAAAATAATTGGACACTTACTGATTACAAGGAGGGAATATTTGAAATTATTAAATTCCAAGATGTGTATAACGACCATATTCAGATATTTGTGAACGGAGTTCCAATGATGCCAATGGGATTTCCACTATCATTTATTTCTCCTTCAGGGTATACCATTACTAAATCAATCTTTAAATTCTTCCATGAAAAATTAGCTATTGGAAAATCTTTTGTTTCTTCAGGAGATATTTCAAGTTTAAGTGAAATTCTTGACCTGCTGCTAAGTATGAATGTGTTTAAAACACTACAGTCAATTAAACCAGCAAGAGCAAACTTGTCAGGACAGCATCTACCTCCAAACTTCCTGTTTCCAGGAAACTTGGTTTCAATCGACCCTACATCAGTTCCAGTAATCGGAGACCAAGGTCAAGGGGTTACTCAATCTGAGTACCAAATTATGAAAGAAATACAAGACCGTCTTGATAAGGCAACCGTTTCAAATTCATTTACTGGCCAAAATGATAAGAAAGGGCAAACGGCTACAGAAGCAGAAATTATGGCACAGCAAGCTCGAGTAGCTCTTGGAAGAACCGTTGCTTCTGCATTGATAATGGAACAACGTATATCTCAGAAAATTATTTCAATTATACTTTACAGGCATTTCGACCCTATTGAAGATAAGAAGGGGCGTATTGATATTGTAAGAAAAAAAATTCTTGGAGCATCAACAACAAAGCTTTATAACATTACTACTCGTCAAAAAATTATCGACGACGAAGGAATGGGTGAGCGTCAAATTATTCCAGTAAGTTCAAGTGAAATGGTAAGAGACCCAAAGAAAGTTAGGGAACTTGAGCGTAAGGAAGAAAAAATAAAAGGAATACCTATTCAAAAAATATTTATTTCATCAGAAGATGTAAAAAATTGGAATTTTATTTGGTTTGTTGATATCGTTCCTAAAGAAAAAGACAGTAAGCAAGCACGCAAGGCCAAATTCAGAGAGACTATTGCTGATATGGCACCACTTATTGAACTTGGTTCACGACCTAATCTTGAAGCTCTTGAGAATCAACTAGCTCATGCTAACGGAAAGAAACATGAAGAGTTATTTTTGCCTAGACAAGAAATGCAGGAACAAGGAATAAGTAATGCGGCAAGTCAGGCATTATTACAAGGGACTGGTGGCGGAAACCAATCATCAGTTGTAAACGATTTATAATAAATATATGAAATTTATAAGGAAATGGTATAATAGATATTGTCTAACAAAAGACACAAAAAAAATATCTGATGTAGATGAGTTATCCACAGGTATATTATCCTTTGAAACAGACGACCATAAAGTTGATTATTTAGAAAAAAACTATGAGTATTATGAAAAGTTTGGAAAAAACAAACTTGCAACCATGGTTAAAATATTAAGAGACCAAATTGAAGATTCCAATCTCACTGAAAAAGAGACTGATGTTCTTCGTGGAAGTTTGTTGGCTTATAGGACCATGATGAGGTCGTTTGAAGTAATGCCAGACCAGATAATAAACCTTAAATCAAAAGGTGACGAAATACAGGAGAAAATTATTAACATTAATAACTTTGACGAATAAATATGAAAAAAGTAACACTACAAGATGGTACTGAAATTGAAGTAATGGAAGCATCTGATATTGAAAACGCAGTTAAGGAAAACACAACAAAACTTAATGAAGAGTTCAGTAAGAAGATTGAAGAAATTACATTAAATGCAAAAAAAGAAGAAGACCCATTTATTGCTGAATTAAAAAAAGATAAAGATGATAAATTTGAAGAACAAATTAAAGAAGCTTCTTACGGAAATGCTGACCTAGAAGCTGAAATAAGGACAAACATGAAATCACTTGAAGGTTCGGCTCTTAATTTTCAAAAAGCATTAAAGATTGCACAAGATATGGCTGTAACAAATAACCCAGAAAAAGGTTTTGCTGATATTATTTCAGCAGGTGGTGAGGGTAACGATAACGCTTATCTTGGCGGTGAGGGTAACACGAGAACACTTAACCCAGCGGTTGCAAATATGCTTAAATCTTCAATCCCTGGATTAAATGATGAGACTGTTGGTAAGTTATACGAACAAACAACTATTAAAAACAATAACAACTAATTATTATGTCAAACGAACAAGAAACGAAAAACGTAGTTCCAAAAGAAAATAATGTTGCTAAAAAAACAGCACCAGTAGAAAAAAAAGAAGGTAAATTATTTTCTGAAGAGGAAATGATGCAAATTGTAGGAAAGATTAAAGAGGAACTAAATTCTGACCTTGAAAAAAGAGAGTCAGAAAGAGAATCTGTTTATAAAGAAAAAATGAACGCACTTGCAGAATCTCTTGCTAATAAAATTGACCCTACTGAAGCTGAAAAAAATCTTAAAAAGCTAGTACCTACAGTGACAGCTTATAAGATAAATGATGATTATGTTACATCAATAACTATGGCTGTTGATAGTCGTACCGTTAACGAAAAAAACATAGTTGTCTTTGACCAGCAATATCTTATTAAGCTTATTAATCCAAAAACGAGAGATGTCTCAGAAAGAATTATTAAGATTGAAGATTTGTCTTATTTAAGAAGTCCTGTAACTTGCGAGCTACGTAAAACAGAATACGATAATAAAATTTTATCAGTAGATGGAAGACCTATTGTAGCTATTTCTTACGAAATAGTTATTCCAGAAGGTGAAACTATTGTGGTCCTACCTAACGCAATAAATTAGTATGTATTATTACGAAGATAAAATTGTTTCAGAAGAAAAATTAGAGAATGGATATACTATTGTAAAAACAATTTCTGAAAATGGTGTTGAAATGGAATATGCATTATCTCCAAAGAGATATGAATTTTGTGTAAAGGACAACGTTACAGACTCAAACCCTACTGTTGTATTTGATGCAATGATGGAAGAATTTGCTAAAGAAATTCGTGAAAAAATTAAGGAATATGGTTTTACTTTAGGTGAAGCTAAAACTAAAATATTCCAAACAGTTGCTCGTGGTTTTGATAACGACGTTCGTATTGCTGCGAGTAAGGCACTTACTGGTTCTCAACGAGTACACAGTCATGGTGTTGACCCACTAGAACATGTTACCTACGGTGACATAGAAAAATAGTTATGTTTATAGGTTTAGAAAAAATTAGAGAAGAACATCCTGGTGTTTTACTACCGACAGATAACGAGAGAGACTTACTCTTGCTTATTCGTCATCGTTTCCCTTTTGGAAAATTTGAAATTGAAGTCAGAGATGGTGTACCTATTTTTCTGAACGAAATTATTTCAAAAAACAAGTTAGGGTAACTTGCATGTTTTTTATAAGTTGTGTTATAATGTATTTAACATTGTAATCTATGACTGAAGAACAGCTTGGTTAAAATGAGTATATTGCATTTGCAGTATGTTTATTTTCCACGCTGTTTTTTTTGTTAAGTGGGGCAATGGGTTTTATAAGTTTAATTTAAATAAACACATTATGACAAGAGTTTATTCAGAAGGTAAGGGACGAAACTTAGTACGTCCGATTGCTATCGAAACGGCATACGCACAAGGAGATTTTCTTACATGGACTGGTGGTGAATTAGTACCAGCAGCATCAGGTGATGCTATTGTTGCTATCTGTAATGAAGATATCGCTGTTACTAACACAACTCAACTTACTTCTTCTGTATTTGTTCCAACTGAGCGATACACTCAATTTGAGATTGATTTCACTGGTGCAGGAACACTTACCCCAGGAGCAGAGTTTGACCTAGGAACATCACAGTCAGTGAACACTGGAGCGTCAATAAACGATGACGTACGTCTTATCAAAGTATTGGTAAACAGTGCAACTGATAAGAAAGCAGTATTTGAAGTTAAGTTTGACGGACAATACTAACATTTTATTAACTAATTAATTAAAGATATATGGATAAATTATCGACAATGAAATATCCTGACTTCGTAGCACTTGCTGAAATGAGTTTCATCCAAGGGCGAATGTCTGTACCACATACAGTAAAGAACTCAGGACTATTTCGAACAATCGAGATTCCTGACAACACAGGAAATACTCGAGAGTTTACGGAACAAGACAACGAACTGTTCCTAAAGAGAAAAGGTGAATCAGAACAAGCTAAGAAACTTAAAGACATTCAAGGATTTAAGAAGATTGGGAAAGTTATTCGATTTGCTGGAGAAAAGGATATTTCTCATGAACTTCGAAAACACAACAAGTATCAAGAGGTTGTTTCAAAGTTTATGAACCTTGGAGCACAAGGTCACAACACTATCGAACGAGACCTATGTCACGTATTCAAGTATGGAAAGGATGGTTCTTATACTGATGCTGATGGTGAAGTACGAGACCTTACTACTGCTGATGGACGACCTTTGTTTGACTCGGCTCACCTTATGAAAGGAACTGGAAAAACTTTTTCTAACCGACTTTCAGGAGACCCTACTTTCTCACAAACTGCTTTTACTAACATGATTGAATTGCGACGTGCAAACTCAATTAACCACTTTGGTGAAAAATTGACTATCAAAGATGACATCATCTGGTCTTCAGGTGATACAAAGACTACTCAAGACATTCGTCGAGAATTAGTTTCTACATCACAAGTTGGTCAAGAAAACCCTAACGTGATTAACGTACTTCCAAAGTACCGACATGTTGAACTTGGATACCTTGATACTGATGCTTATGGTTCACCAGAAGTTCTTGGTTCAAAGTATTGGGGAGTTGCATCTTCAATGCACTCAGAAATTGTTTACGCTGAAACTGAAACACCTTACATGAAAATGCCTGGTGTTAACGCTGACGGAACTATCGCAGAAGACTTCTCTACTGATGATATTAAAGTTGGAGCACGTGGAGAATGGATGATTGTTACTGTTGCACCTTATGGACAAGCAGGTTCATTCCCAGCATCTTAGTATTAAGATTGTTTATGTCTAAAACCCTATATGGGTTTTGGTGATAAGTAATTTTTTGTTAAAAAAAGAGATTGCTTGTAGCGATTATAAGAATATAACTTTTTATTATATGAATAAAGAAAATAAATTTACACAACTTTACAAACGTCTTACTCAGGACTCAAATGGTCAACCCTTGCAATTAACACTTGCAACACCGGCACTTGCAAGAACACGAGATACAACTATTACTTCATCAACAGAAATTACTCTTAATGAGAATACTGGTTTGATTGAAATAACTGCTATAGACGATAATGTGTATCTAAAATATGGTACTGATGACGTAACAAATGCAAACTTTGATGAGTTTATTCTTGCTAATTCAACACGACATTACGCTATTCCAGAGGGAATAACAGCAATTAACGTAATTGAAGACCAAGGAGGAGCAACTGTAGTTGTAATTGAAAAATAAAACCTATGTTATCTCTAAACAATCTAAAACTAAATGCTTTAGGGGTATCAGATTCAAAATCTTCAAACTTATTACTTGAAGATTTTTCTGGTTCAGTAGGTGCATGGAGTTTAAGAAAAATAGGAAATGTAACTAACGTAGTAAGAATTAGAAGGAGTACAGATAATACTGAAAGTGATTTTACAGCTTCTCAAGTTCAAAATGGAACTCTGCTAAATTGGGTTTCTCCTTTTACGAGCATATACAGTGAAAGTATGTATTTTGATGGTGTTGATGATTTTATTTCAGTCCCTTCTCTTTCTGGAAACTTAGAATCTATTTCTATAGATTTTATTAACTCAGAGGTAATAAATAGTTCTTCTGCACAAACTCTTTTTGCGTGGTCTGATAGTCAAGACGCTAATGCTATACACATAGGAATATGGACAGGTGCGTTGGCTAACGAAGTAATATCAATAGGTTCAGCAATAGATGGTTCAAGAACAGCAGTAGTTTCAATTACTATCAATCCAGGTCTACATAATCTACTACTTCAATGGAACTCGGGACTATCGAGATATGACATTATTCTTGACGGAGTAACTCAATCGGTAGTTTCAGCAGGTCCAGGTCATGTTCCATTGCAGCCTTTAGGTTCATCATTTATTGGAAAAAGATTTGATGGAGGTTTTGGTACTCTTCCTTTCAAGGGAGTAATTAAAAACGTAAACATTAACGAAGGTGAATATGTTTATGTAGGAGATGGTAATATAAATGCAAATTGGCTAAACACTGGTTCTGTTTCAGGCTCTAACGGAAACGTTTCTGGTTCTCCTGCGTTGTTTACGGGTCAAGGGTATAATGGTTTTGTAACCACTTGGTACGACCAAACAGGAAACGGAAGAAACTTTGTTCAGTCTACAGCAATCAATCAACCGATTATAGTAGAAAATGGAACATTATCTGTATCAAATGGAAAACCTGCTCTAAAAATGGATTTCAATTTAAGAATGAAATATGTAGACGGAGGTGCATTAAACTCATTTAGACAAGGAGCATTATCAGCTTTCTCTGTAGCTCAATTAACTTCAAGAACTGGTCCGTGGCAGGCTTTATGGATGCCTACAACAAACGGTTCAGGAAATGGATCTATAGGTCAGCAATTCTTTTCTATTTTACCTAATGAATTTGGGTGTCACAACTCAAACAATACATCTGCAGGGGTATCAGTAACTCTTTCAAATACTCTTAACCAATACCTTCATATAATGACTCGTAATAGTTCAGGGGTAAATGGTAATGGGGCAACGATTGAACTAGAATCTGTTGGAATTTCTGATAACCCTACTGCTTCCGTTGTACAGTCATGGACTTCTAATATAGGAACACAATTTACATTAGGAAAACAATGGGATGTAGATAGTGACGCTTCAGTATCTCACTGGAGAGGATATATTCAAGAAGTAGTTTTATTTGGAGAACAAAAAACTACAGAAGTTCCTGAAATTAAAAGTAATATAAATAAACATTACCGAATATACTAATATGCAAGAAGAACAAGAAATACAACTTAATTACAACTATTATATTGGTACTGAAAAAGATTGCCTTGATTACAACGAAGAAGTAAAAGCTAAATTATCATTTAGTGAAAGTACAACTGATTGGGCTTCGGTAATGAAACACCCTGATGATTTAATTTACGCAATTAAAAAAGAGCCTTCTGTATATACTTTAATTGAAGGGCTTACTGGAGTTATGGAACTAGATAGTTCTTGGAATAAAGAAGTAATTTTATATCAATAAAATATCAATAGATAACAACGTTTAGTTGTTTCTAATCAGGGCATATTTTATATGCTTTGATGAGAGATAATTATGATTGAACATTTAACATACAATTCAAACGACAAATTTGCTGTATCAGCAATAGGGTTCATGGTTGAACCTATGGCTGTTCTTTATATTTTTATCGGTTTCTGCCTTGGTAGTATTACAACCTATCTATTAAACCGATATGAAAGAAAATAATACATTCAATCTCGTTATGAGATACACAGGTCTTTTACTTGCCGTAATAATATTGATTGCCCATATCTTTGTTGAGCCAGTAGACCTTTTATTATTAGTTATACCTGCAATGATGATGGGCTTGGACGTTAAGGAAATATTTAGAAAATAATATGAAACAATATCAGATCAAAACTAAAAAGCTTACTTCAAAAGAAAAGAAGGAAAACAAGCAACTGATTGATATTCTTAAACAGCACGCTGGCATTGACTTAGAAATTAAGTTCATTCAAATACCAAATGCTATTAAACGCTTAACGATTGAAAAAGATAGGGATATTGAAGAAGCAAGCATCTTGAAATTACTTCAAGGAGCAAAAAAAGGTGACTGGGTACATTTACGCGTATCTACAACTGAGTGGAAGCAAATGAAGTTAAACACTACTTTAATGGGACAACATAAATCAGTTCGTGGAGTAACCATTACTTATGGACGTTGGAATGATCTAATTGATAAAAGGACTTCAAACTTTACTAAAGACTTAGGGTATAAACCTTACGCTCATACTGTTGGTATGATCCACGAATACTATCATTCAAAAGATGGAAGTCTTGCATTAACTCATTCATACCTTTATGGGTACGATAGAATATATTCAAGAATTGAAGAAACTAGGCTTAAACCTAAAAGATATCAGGTACAACCTTCAATTATACGCCTTCTGACGCATAAAAACGTACCTCTAAGCAACGATAACGTAAAAGTTGATACAGTAGTCGTTCATTCATTATATAAGCCTAAAAACTTCGATATAAACGAGCTTGTACCTCCAAGCGTACATGCTCGATTAGGTGAAGAAGCATGTTGGCAATTATTTGATAGAAGGCTATTAAAAAACTTGCAATGGCTTAGAGATAGATTTGGAATAACGTATGTAAACAATGGTTCATTAACGTATAGAGGTTTTGATGACGGAGGTTTTAGAAAGAATGGAACATCTCAACATAATCATGGCAGAGCAATAGATTGCCATTTCAAACACTACACAATAAAACAAGTACATGATATCTTATCTAAGGAGTATATAAATATGCCAGAGCCTAATATCTGGGTAGAAAAAACAAGTGGAGGGAAGCCTATTACATGGCTTCATATGGACGTTCGTTATTCGGACAAACAAGGAATTTATTATTTTAACGCTTAAAAAATTATGGAAACAAACAAAAAGTGGTATCGCTCAAAAACAATGTGGGTGTCTATTGCAACAGCAGTAGTCGGGATCTTAATGGCAGTATCTGAATCAATTCAAGACAATGGTGGGGAAGCAGGAGTTCTTATTACAATTATCGGAGTTGTAAATGGACTATTGCGATACGTTACTTCTCAGCCTATTAAATAAAGTAAAAAAAACACTTTGTTACATGAGTGTTTTTTTGTTACAATAAAAATAAAACAATTTAACATGGAAGGATATATCACCAGACCATTCTATTGTGCTTGCCATGAAAATCATGTGCATGCAACTCATTATATTGTTTATGGGGGTCGTCAAAAAACAATGCTTTATTATCCTATTCAGCAGGAAATAATTGACAATATTACGCCACATATAGTTA
>Ga0210020_1003326_pt1 | contig 12562 bp, 15 predicted proteins | sample CryGeymeta201514_FD_183980 | JGI IMG/M metagenome (GOLD analysis project Ga0210020, IMG submission 183980) | Groundwater microbial communities from Crystal Geyser aquifers in Utah, USA - Crystal Geyser metaG 2015-14 (SPAdes) (version 2) | ecosystem: Environmental > Aquatic > Deep subsurface >... | reverse complement strand
CGCGCTGGATAACGTGCAAAGGCTGATCGGGCAGATAGAAGCGAGGAAGGCGAGCCATCATTCATCTCCTTCGAGAACTGATGGAAGAAGGGTATCAGATTAAATCGAGTCTGACCCTATTTATTTGTTTAACCGGCAGTAAAAAGCGGGGCGACGAAGGCGCGCCGCTTTTTACTGTCCGTGTTGATGGCGTTGTTAGAGGTCACTGGTCGAGTTCGGCTTTGATCCCCGAGATCATGGTTGATGTCCAGTCTTGGCCCGTGATTTGGGCCCTTGAACGCTTCAAGCTCTGTACTTCAACTGTGTACACCGAGGCACCGTTAGTTGTTGGGCGAACAAAAATACCTACGACTTCGCCCCACGTAGTCATTCCTGCCCCTTTCTCCGCCCTCAAGGTTCCAGTTTCTTTATTGCTCTCAACGACCGTGAGACTACGGCTTGCTGTTCTTACAACTGCTTTCCAGATTTCATCGTAGGTCTTGCCGCGAACCTCAAATGTCGAGCCGCCAGATCCAGGCTGCACACTGTCAATGGTCGCGCACCCTGAAATGAATAAGCCCACTATCAAGCATGAAATCAAACGATTCATAGTTAATGCCTCCTTCCTCTAACGAATAGCGTTTATCTGCCGCCCCGCCCAAACTTGTTCAACCCGCGACGTGTGTTGGCGGCAGATAAACCTTGTTGGACTGAACCTTCGGAGAGCGGAACCTATGGGGATTGTAAGGGATAAAGGTTGTGCGTCAACCGCCAGTTCTGAGCGTGCGGCAATGGGCAATACAAAAACGGCTGCCTTGGCGTGATTCTGAGGCTCACATTGGCATAGTCACACCGTGCAAACCACCCCATACAAGAGCCATTCCTGCGGCATGGACGAGCGTCTCCACAGCGGTTGCGAACGCTCAACTGCCGGAGGAAGCACGAGAGGGAATCAGGAAGTATCACGGTGGTCTTCCAAGTGGGGCGCGCGGCGGGTGGGGAAGGATCGCCTGCACCACCCGGAACCGCCCTTCATGGCAGTGCGGGCAGTTCAACCACTCGATGCCCGTCACGCGCCGCATGAACGCCTCCACCGATTCCAGTACCACCGGATCGGGGGCAGGCGCTTCCAATGCGGCGCGTGCGGCGGCGAGGTTGGCGGTCTTGTGCGCCGGCCCCAGCAAACCGTAGTGACGGATGCGCTTGAAACCGCCAGGCAGCATATGCTGCATGAAGCGCCCGATGAACTCGCCCGCCTCCAGGCGCATCACCTTCTTGCGGTTGCCATTGGCCGAGTCGCGCACCCGGAAGCGCACCCGGCTTCCCTCCATGCCGAGGATGCGCTCGTTGGAGATCGCCACCCGGTGCGTGTAGCGCCCGAGATACTCCAGCACCTGCGCCGGGCCGCCCAGCGGCTGCTTGGCATACACCACCCAGTCGTGGCGGCGCAAAGCGGCACACAGCGACCGCCATGAAGTGTCGCTCTGCGCCACAGCGTGGTGCAGGCTGCCCGCCTTGCGCGCCGCATCGAGCGCGTCCATGAACTTGCCCCGGTACACCCTCGACAATGCCTTCACCGGGAACAGGAAGCCGCGCTTGGCGCTCACCCACTGTCCATCCGCCGCCAACGCTCCGCCCGCGACTAGCGCATGGACATGGACATGCCGCCCCAAGTCTTGCTTCCAGGTATGCAACACCAGTGTAAAGCTCGGTGTCCCGCCCAGCCAGCGCGGATTGGCGGCGAATGAGTTCAGCGTGTCCGCCGCCGCGCCGAACAGCAGCTTGTAGAGCGTGCGCGAGTCGCAACCGGCCAGCCCGTTGATGGCGTGGGGCAAGGTGAACACCAGATGGAAATACGGCACTGGCAGCAGTTCTCGGCGCCGCGCCGCGAGCCACGCTTCCTTGGCGCGCGTCTGACATTGCGGGCAGTGGCGGTTGCGGCAGGAGTGGTACTGATAGCGCAACACACCGCAGCGGTCACAGCACTCGACATGCCCGCCCAACGCCGCGGTGCGGCAGGCGACAATCGCCCGCCACGCCTTCCCCTGCACGACGGACAGATCGTGCGTATCGAGATAGGGCTGGCCGTGGTCGCGCAGAATATCGGCCAGACCCGTAGCTTGAGCCATGATGACGACGCGACTAACGCAGTACGGTGTCGAGCAACTCCAGCGGCGACGCGGTGCCGGTCAGTTTGGTTTGCGCCAGATGGAAATAGCGCATGGTGGTCGAGACATGACCGTGCCCCAGCAGGCGCTGGATGGTGTGGATATCCACGCCGGATTCCAGCAGGTGCGTGGCGAAGCAGTGCCGCAAGGTATGAATGCCGCCCCGGCGTTCGAGCTTGGCGCGGTCGCGGGCGGCGTAATACATGCGTTGCGCTAGGGTGGCGCAGATCGGCTCCGTGCCGGTCTTGTTCGGGAACAGCCAGAGGCGCGGGTGGTACAGATGCCAGTAATCGCGCAGGGTTTGCAGCAAGGCGGGAGAGAGCATCGTGTAGCGATCCTTGCCGCCTTTGCCGCCGCGCACCTTGATGCACATTCGATCCGGCGCGCTTTCGATATCCGCCAGTTGCAGCGAACACACCTCGGTCACGCGCAGCCCTGCGGCATAGGTCGCCATCAGCAAAGCATGCGCGCGTGGATTGGGGGCCGCCGCGAGCAGGCGGCTCACTTCGTCCCGCGCCAGCACGCACGGCAGCGACTTGGGCACCTTCGCCATCGGGATGTCGAACCGGGCTTGTGGTCGTTTCAGCACCTTGTCGAACAGGAAGCGACAGGCACAGGACGACTGGTTTACGCTGGAATAAGCGAGCTTGCGCTCGACGATCAGATGCAGGTGGTAGGCTTCTACCTCTTCCACCGTCAGCGAATCCGGCGGGCGGCGGTAATACTTCGCGAGCGCTCTCACCGCAGCCAGGTAAGACTCCTGTGTGCGCACGGCAAACCCGCGCAACACCATGGCATCGCTCATCTGTTCACGTAACGATTTCATCTCCGTCTCCTTGATCTGATTGGGGACATCCCCCGCGATCAAGGATCGGAGATTTCTACGTTACGTGCAGCAAGCTGAAGTGGTGGGCTGAAGCAGAATGCGGCGGGATCGGAGCGCCACCGCGTAGCGGTTTAGTTCAACGGCAAGATGCGGTCACCGTAGAGTTCCACCAGCAACCTATCTAACGTGTCGGCCAATGCATCTTTTCGCCGGCCAGTCGGCATCGCATTGACGCCAAACAGCAGTTCGGCCAGCGTCACGCTGGGCAAGAAAAGCGTTTCAGCCGCCTGTCGATTCAGCCAGTCCAGAACGGCCGGATGCGCTGATGGTTTCATCGCTTCGGAAACAACATTGGTATCGAGAACGATCATTCAAACCTCATCGGTTCGGCCGGGGTCTTGTCTCGGGTCTGGTTAATGTGCTCGGCTTCGGCATCCGTAAGTCCGACGCTGCGACCAATCCCGGCCAAGCGGGCAGCAACGCGCCGCCGACTTGAAACCTCTGCCGAATGTGCGCTTGGTCTTTTTGACTTTCTCCCCGGATAAATGTCTGGGAGAAAGTCGAAGTCAAACGTTGTATCGATTTTTCGGAAGGGCGTTGTTTGCTAAAGAGGATCCCCTTTGGGGGCGTCCCTTTCATAGAGCCCCCTGTTAAGTTGAGTGCGAAACCCTAAAGCAGTCTCAACGGTTGAGCAGTTCAGCGGCCGCTCGCTTGCCCAACCCCCTCAAGGTCACGATCCTTTCCATTTGCACAGGTCGCGGACTCGACTTTCCCGCTTCCCAACTGTAGATGGTTTGTGCTGACCTTGGTGTGAATTGGTGGAATATTTACGCATTCTTCACCAGTGCGGCATAATCCGACCATCTGAGCCGAAGGATTCACCCCATGCAAGCAACTATAACAGTACACATTCAGGTCGTTATGATGGGCAACGATAGGGGGCTGGGGGTAAGTTTGGAGGTGGCTCAAGTGTTGCAGACTGGCGATAATCAGTATCCACGCCACTCTTCGCGACCTATTCGGTAGTAATCGCGCTACCAATTCCTCTATCTTCCCTTGTTCTACCCAGAAATGCCATGTTCACTTTGAGCTTGCATGGAGAAGAAGGCACCCAGCCCCTGTTGCAGTCGGGCCATTCCTATTGCCTTGTCGTACGTTCCGAATCCCAGCGCGCGGTCCTGCTGGAAAATCTCGGCGCACAGTCCGGTGTGGTCATCGTGCCGCACAACGGCGGCTTGATCAGCAATCTGTCAGTGTGGGAAAACATCATGCTGCCGTTGCAGTATCACGCGATCGAAGTGGCGGGGACGCCGCAGGATGCAGTTCTGCATCTGCTTCTCCAGTGCGGTTTGGCGGACGAGGCGGCGGTATCCGGACTGTTGTTCAAACGTCCCGATAATCTCAGTCTGCTGGAAAAACGCACGGTGGGCTTTGTGCGCGCGATGCTGATGCGCCCGGAATTGATCATTTACGATGCACTGAACGAAAGTTTGTCGCACAAGGAATTGTTGCGGATGGCCAGATTCGACCGGGTATTCCGTTTATACTTTCCGTTCAGAACCTCGGCATTGGTGAGTTTTGACGAGTATCGCGACAAGGATAATCCAAAGTATCTTGTGATCCAGCTCTGAACACGACATGAAGCTCCCCTACCAACATAAACTTTCAAATATTGAACAGCGCACCCGGCGTTTCATGCTGGGCGCGCTGGCATTGATGGCGGCGGTGCTGATTCTGATCGCGTTTAGCCAGAATTATTTCAGCCGCAGCACATCGATCTATTTCATTGCTTCCAATGCGCAGGGTTTGAACCCTGGAATGGCGGTCAAGTTTGTCGGATTCAAGGTGGGCAGTGTGCAGGATATCGCCATGGAGCCGAATGCGACGGTGCGGGTCAGGCTGTCGCTAAACAATGAATATGTACATCTGATCGGACAGGATGCCAGGGCGCGACTCATCAAGGAGGCGCTGGTGGGCGAGAGCGTGGTCGAGATTATTCCGGGTTCGGCCCAGGTGCGCCAAGTGACCGAGGGTAGCGTGCTGGAATTCGAGCGCGGGCAGGATGCGGGAACCGTGATGGAAAGTTTGGCTGCGCAGTTGCAGCCGATTTTGCAGGATATTCACCAGTTCACCGCCACCCTCAACCAACCGGACGGCGACGTGCAGCGCACACTCAAAAACCTGAACCAGGCGACCGGGGCGATGCGCGGGATGGTGGACCAGTTCACCCGTTTGGGCGCGAGCGGCAACCAAAAACTGGAGGGTACTTTTCTGAAGCTGGACCAGGCGCTGGATCGGGCCAATTCGAGTCTGGGAGAGCTGGACAAAGCCATTCCGCAACTGGTGCAAAAGGCGGATGCGACCCTGGCCAATGTGCACGATGCGTCGAACCTCATCCGGCAGGCGGTGCAGGATTCCGCCGGGGAAATTCCCTTGCTGGTGCATGACACGCACGGGCTGGTGCAGGATGGACAGCGCACGTTGGACGGGATGCAGCAGTCGTGGCCGTTGAACCGGATGATGCCGAAAACGGAGCCGCGGATGCTGCCGGCTGACGGCTTTGTGATCTCGCCGGAGCAGCCGTGATGCGCAGGTTTGGTTCATCTCTTGTTCTGGTTGGTCTTGTTCTGCTGGCGGGTTGCGGCCAGGTGGAGCCGCTGCGCAACGCGCGCCTGTTGCAGGCCGCCGAACTCAACCAGCGGGCCGGGGAGGCCTTCCGACTTGCCGAATATCGCCTTGCGGCCAAACTTTATGAACGGGCGCTGCGCATCGATATTGCGCTCGAACAGGTCGAAGGAATCGCCATTGACACGCTGAATCTGGCCAGGGTGATGCAGGTGTCGGGCAACCCGGTGCGGGCGGGACAACTGCTCGACGGACTGCTAAATGACACGGCGTTGCAATACCCGCCGGTTTATCTGGCCCGGGCGGCGCTGCAACAATCCATGTTGCGTCTGGAACAGGATGATGCGGCGCAAGCCGCTGTCTGGGTGGACAAAGCGGCAGCCTTTTGCGGTAACGGGTGTGCCGACTACGGCGTGGTGGCGAACGTGCGGGCGATGATTGCGTTGCAGCGCGCCGATGCGGCGCCGGCGCTGGAGTGGAGCACGCGCGCGGTGAACGCAAATCGTGGTGTCCCCCTCGAACACGCGAATGCGTTGCGCGTGCAGGCATCGGCCCTGCTGTTGCAGGCCCAGCCCGAACAGGCGTTACGCAGGGCAAACGAAGCTTTGCAGATCGACAAGGCGCTGGGCTTGCCGCAAAAAATCCGCCAGGATTTGCTACTGCTGGCGCAGGCACACGCGCAACTGGGGCAAGCCGGGCAAGCGGCCCAAATGCGCGAGCGGGCGGCGCGCATTGCCGCCACGGCGCTAAAGTGAAACGGCGATGAAGGGGTTGCACCGACTGTTTGATCACCAAGGCGGCCTGCTGCAGGGGCTGGGGGTTTGTCTGCTGTTCGCCCTTGCGGTGCATTACTCCCACCTGGGCGAGCGTCTGGATTTGCGCATACTGGACCGGCAGTTCGTGCTGTTGCAGGATTTTGCGGCCCCTGTGCCGCAACACGATGCGGTGGTGGTTGGCATTGATGCGGCGGCTTTTGAAAGTTTGCCGGAGCCGTTTCAACTCTGGCATCCGCATCTGGGGAATTTTTTGCGCGCCATGGCCGCGGCTCGTCCGGCTGTGCTCGGACTGGATATTTCCATGCCCGAACGTTCCTATCAATTTCTCGTCCCGGGTTACGATCTGACGCTGTTGCAAGGCTTGCGGACATTGCAGGGGAACACCCCGCTGGTGCTGGCGCAACGGCCGGATGAGCGCGGTGCTTTCCGTCCGCTCCATCCGCCCTATGCCGCGCTTGCCGGAGAGGGGGCACAGGCATCTGCCACGCTGTGCGGCGACGCCGACGGCGTGGTGCGCCGCTTCGACCCGAATCTGTGCACGGTGAACGCGCAAGGCTTGACCTTGGCGGAAAAAATGGCGGCGCATCTGGATAAAAAAAATCACGCTACCGGCCTGGTGAATTTCGCCCTCGGTCGGCCGTTTGATTACGTGCCTTTTATGCGCGTGCTGGCGTGGCAGGCGCGCGGCGATGAGGCGCAACTGGCACAGACCTTCGGCGGCAAAGCGGTACTGCTGGGCGTGGTGGCCCCGTCGGGCGAGCGGGTGCGGGTGCCGCTTGCGCTGGCTGCTTGGATGCCATCCAGTCGGCGCCTGCCGGAAGTGGTGGTGCAAGCGCAGATTTTGCGTTCACTGCTCAATGGCGGTTTGATCCGGATTGCCTCCGCGCCTGCGGTGCTGTTGCTGATCCTGTTCGCGGCGCTGTTCTGGTTCGGGCGTTCCGGCTGGATCAAATTTGTTGTGCTGGCCATGATTCTTTTTCTGTTGTTACTGGTTTCAACCTGGCAACTGGGGCGGGGTTGGTATCTGCCGGTCGCGGGAATTTTGATTTCCGCCGTGTTTGCCTTTCTCGCACGTCTGCTGTTCGAGGCGGCCATGCAAATGCGCCAACGCAACCGGCTGCGCGGCATCTTTGGCGAGGATGCCGGGCGCGGGATGTTGCGCGACATCGCCGCGGGCCATCTCGACTCGGGCATGGAAGGCGCGCGCAGCAGGCTGGTCATTCTTTCCGCGCGCATCCATGGTTTTACACAGCGCAGTGAAAAGCAATCGCCTCAACAGGTGGTTGCCATCCTCAACGATTATTTTTCCGCCATGGCAGTGGCGATTTATCAGTGCGGGGGAAGGCCGGACAAGTTTTCCGGCGAAGGGTTGACGGCATTCTTTGGTGCGCCGCAAGCGCTGGAATGCCCGGAAAAAAACGCGCTGGAAGCGGCGCAGGAAATGCTGTTGCGTTTGCGCCAGATCAATGCGGGTTTGCGCGAGCAGAGCATCGAGCCGATCGAGATCGGCATCGCGCTGCATGCGGGCGAAGTGATCATCGGCCATGTCGGTTCCGCCACGCGGCGCGACTACACGATTATCGGCGAAGCTGCGGAGTTGGCCGTCCAACTGGAACCCCTGGGCGGGAGCCTGGGCTACCCGCTGGTGTGCACGGCGGAGGTGGCGCGGGCCGTGGAAAACAGCGGTGGCATGCATGACTGCGGCGAGCAGTCCGTCATGGGCAGGCGGCTTGCCGTGTTTGGCTGGAACCCGCCCTTGCTGGCACAGCCATGATGCCTGTGCTGTGGGCAAAATTCATCGCCTGGCTCAAGATGGAGCGTTTGCGCCGCACTGTCGCCGGGAGCCTGAAATTATTGTGGTATGCCTTTACCCACTTGCGCGTGCTGCGCATCGCGCCGGTCAACACGGTATTCCAGCGCCAATTGTTTTTTACCGGGGTCGAGGCGGTGCGCATCGTTGCGCTGTTCGGTTTGTTGAGCGGCGCGCTGGTGATTACCCAGATTACCTCGCTGGTTGGCGGTGACAGCGAGCTGACGGTGAAGATTCTGATCTGGACCGTGGTGCGCGAGGTCGGCCCGCTGTTTGCCGCCATTATTATCATCGCCCGCAGCAGTGGCGCGATCGCTTCCGAGCTGGCGCTGATGAGGACGCGCAACGAAATGACCAGCCTGCTGCGCATGGGTATCCCGCCGCAGGATTATCTGCTGGTGCCGCGCATTGCCGGCGTGACCCTTGCAGTTATCGCCCTGACCATTTACTTTCAGGTGGTTGCGATTGGCGGCGGTCTGGCGATCAGCGCGATGTTTCAGAACGTTGCTTATCTCGACCAGGTGGGGCGTTTTCTGCAAACCGTCAAACTGTCCGAGTTTGTCGTGGTCGGGGTGAAAGGTTGCCTGTTTGGTCTCGCCATCTCGGCCATCTCCTGCTACAACGGAATGCAGGCGCAATCGTCGGTGACTGAAGTGCCCAAGGCCGCGATCAAAGCCGTGCTGCAAAGCCTGATGCTGGTGTTTGTGCTGGACGCGCTGATCGCCTGGCTCGGCATGGCCGGGTGACTTGCGCTATACTGCGCGCCGCTTGCGCAAGGCGCGCAGGCGGATGTTTATTTTAAAGTGCGGCGATCGCCGCATTTGTTTTTAGCCGAGTGGAAAAGATGCCTGTCATTACCTTGCCTGATGGTTCGCAACGCAGTTTCCCCAACCCCGTGACCGTGGCGGAAGTCGCGCAAAGCATCGGCGCCGGTCTGGCGCGTGCCGCCCTGGCGGGCAGGGTGGACGGGAAGCTGGTGGATACTTCGCACCTGATTTCCGCCGATACCGGGCTGGCGATCATCACCGACAAGGATGCCGACGGCGTTGACCTGATCCGCCATTCCACCGCGCACCTGCTCGCTTATGCGGTGAAAGAACTGTTCCCCGAGGCGCAGGTGACCATCGGCCCGGTGATCGAGGACGGTTTCTTCTACGACTTTGCCTATTCGCGCCCGTTCACGCCGGAAGACCTGACCGCCATCGAGAAGCGCATGGCGGAACTGGCCAAACTGGATGTACCGGTTACGCGGCGCGTGTTGCCGCGCGACGAAGCGGTGGCCTATTTCAGCTCCATCGGCGAGAAATACAAGGCCGAGATCATTGCGTCGATTCCGCCCGATCAGGAAGTATCGTTATACAGCGAGGGTGAATTCACCGACCTGTGCCGCGGCCCGCATGTGCCGTCAACCGGCAAGCTCAAGGCTTTTAAGCTGATGAAGGTGGCGGGCGCCTACTGGCGCGGCGACTCGAAGAACGAAATGCTGCAACGCATCTACGGTACGGCCTGGGCAAAGAAGGAAGACCTTGACGCCTATCTGCACCGTCTGGAAGAGGCGGAGAAGCGCGACCATCGCAAACTGGGCAAGCAGCTCGACCTTTTCCACATGCAGGATGAAGCGCCGGGCATGGTGTTCTGGCATCCCAAGGGCTGGGCGATGTGGCAGGTGATCGAACAGTACATGCGCCGCGTTTACCTCGACAACGGCTATCAGGAAGTGCGCTGCCCGCAGATCATTGATCGCGTGTTGTGGGAAAAGTCCGGCCATTGGGAACACTACAAGGCCAACATGTTCACCACCGAGTCGGAAAAACACGACTACGCGATCAAACCGATGAACTGTCCCGGCCACGTGCAGGTGTTCAACGCCGATCTGCGTTCCTACCGCGAACTGCCGTTGCGCTATGGCGAATTCGGTTCCTGCCATCGCAATGAGCCGTCCGGCGGCCTGCACGGCCTGCTGCGGGTGCGCGGTTTCGTGCAGGACGATGGCCACATCTTTTGTACCGAAGCGCAGATCGAATCCGAAGTGACCGCCTTCAACGCGCTGGTGCTGAAAGTTTATAAAGATTTTGGATTTAATGATGTGGTCGTGAAGCTGGCGCTGCGCCCCGAAAGCCGGGTTGGATCAGACGAAATCTGGGATAAATCGGAAGAAGCCTTGCGCGCTGCATTGCGTGCATCCGGCATGGAATGGATCGAGTTGCCCGGGGAGGGCGCTTTTTACGGTCCCAAGATCGAATTCCACATCAAGGACGCGATCGGCCGTTCCTGGCAGTGCGGCACCATCCAGGTCGATTTCTCCATGCCGGGCCGCCTTGGCGCCGAGTTCGTCGATGAGGACAACACGCGCAAGACGCCGGTGATGCTGCACCGGGCGATATTGGGCTCGCTCGAGCGCTTCATCGGCATTCTGGTGGAAAACCACGCGGGCGCCTTGCCTTTGTGGCTGGCGCCGGTGCAGATGGCAGTGATAAATATCTCGCAGGCGCAGGAAGAATATGCCGGAAAAGTGGCGGACACGTTGCGCGCCGCCGGTTTCCGCGTGCAATCGGATTTGCGCAACGAGAAGATTACCTATAAAATCCGAGAACATAGCTTGCAGAAATTGCCTTATCAGCTGATTGTGGGCGACAAGGAAATGGCTGCCGGCCTCGTTGCCGTGCGAACCCGCCAAGGTGAAGACCTTGGGCAGTTGTCGGTCGAAGCGCTGATACAGCGTTTGAACGCCGAGCTGCATGCGGGAAGCGCGGTTTAATTTTTTAATGGAGAAATTGCAATAGCACAGGATAAGTCGCAGCGACTGAATGAGCAGATAACGGCACCACAGGTGCGGCTCGTAGGCGCGGAGGGAGAGCAGCTTGGTATCGTGGCAGTGGCGGAAGCCCTGCGCATGGCGGACGAGGCGGAGCTGGATCTGGTGGAAATCGCCCCGATGGCGGAACCGCCGGTTTGCCGGGTCATGGATTTTGGCAAATTCAAGTATGCCGAAAGCAAGAAACAGCATGAGGCCAAGCTCAAGCAAAAACAGGTTCAGGTCAAGGAAATCAAATTCCGGCCGGGTACGGATGAGGGGGACTACAACATCAAGTTGCGCAACCTGATCAAATTCCTGGGCGATGGAGACAAAACCAAGATTACCCTGCGTTTTCGCGGGCGCGAGATGGCTCACCAGGAAATTGGCATGCGCCTGATCGAGCGGATCCGCGAAGATCTCACCGAGCACGGCGCGGTGGAGCAATTCCCTAAAATGGAAGGCCGCCAGATGGTGATGGTGATCGGGCCAAAACGGAAGTAAGTTTGCATCGCAGCGGAGCAAGGGACTTGTCGTTGCGGTGGTAGCACCAAGAGTCCCATACAAGTGGTTCCGGGTTTTCAAGCGTCTCTGTCAGAGACCTCCCGGCGTCATCAAATAAATGGAGTTGTTATGCCTAAGATGAAAACCAAGAGCAGCGCGAAGAAACGCTTTGTCGTTCGCGCCGGCGGTAGCATCAAGCGCGGTCAAGCGTTCAAGCGCCACATCCTTACCAAGAAAACCACCAAGAACAAGCGTCAGTTGCGTGGATCGACTGGTGTTCATGCAACCAACACGGCGTCTGTTCGCGCCATGATGCCCTACGCATAAGGAGATATTCAAATGGCAAGAGTCAAACGTGGTGTAACGGCGCGCGCGCGTCACAAGAAAATTTTAGATAAGGCCAAGGGTTATCGTGGTCGTCGCAACAGCGTCTATCGCATTGCCAAAGAGGCGGTGATGAAGGCCGGGCAATATGCCTACCGTGACCGTCGTCAAAAGAAACGTCAGTTCCGCACGCTGTGGATCGCACGGATCAACGCAGCTGCCCGTGAACAAGGCTTGAGCTACAGCGTGTTCATGAACGGCCTGAAGAAGGCGGCGATCGAGATCGATCGCAAGGTGCTGGCCGACTTGGCCGTGTTCGACAAGGCTGCGTTTACGCAGATCGTCGGACAAGCCAAAGCCAGCCTCGGCGCGTAACACTGACGCTATATAAAAAAGGAGGCTTAATGCCTCCTTTTTTGTTTCACGACCGCATCATTACACAATGCAAGAACTTCAAATAATTCTCGATGACGCACTGAAAAGTTTTGCCGCGATAGTCGATGCGGCAGAGCTGGAGAACGCCAAAGCACGGTATCTCGGCAAGGAGGGCAGCCTGACCGGACTGCTGAAGGGGTTGGGCAAACTCTCCGCCGCAGAACGTCCGGCGGCAGGCGCGCGCATCAACCAGGTCAAGCAACAAATCGAAGCGGCGTTGCAAGCACGGCGCGATGCCATTCAACAACAGGCACTGCAAGCCAAACTTGCGGGTGAATCGCTGGATGTTACGTTGCCTGGGCGTGGTCCGGGCGTGGGTGG
>Ga0210020_1003321_pt1 | contig 12568 bp, 8 predicted proteins | sample CryGeymeta201514_FD_183980 | JGI IMG/M metagenome (GOLD analysis project Ga0210020, IMG submission 183980) | Groundwater microbial communities from Crystal Geyser aquifers in Utah, USA - Crystal Geyser metaG 2015-14 (SPAdes) (version 2) | ecosystem: Environmental > Aquatic > Deep subsurface >... | reverse complement strand
GGGTTTGAGGCAATGTTTCATGCAGAAAAGTTTGCCAGTCTTGGCCGTTTGTCAGCTGGAATGGCTCACGATATCAGGAACCCCTTGCAAATAATCAACACTACCTATGAGTCGTTAAGGAAACGATACCTTCCTCAGGATATTGAGGACGAGATGTTTGATTATATTCCAGACGAGATAAAAAATCTGAACAAAAAGATCAATGATTTCCTTTCACAAACTAAGGATACCCCACTTAAGATTAAGTTAAATAATCTGAAGGTATTACTTAACCATATTATTGACAGGATGTCTCCGGATATGGAAAGGGCAACCATCAGGTTCAATAATCATATTGAACCAAAGATTAATGAATTTTATTTTGATGCTCAACAGATGGAAGGGGTATTTCAAAACCTTATCCGCAATGCCATTGAAGCCATGCCTGATGGCGGAGTGATTACTATTAAGGCATATCCTTATAAGGGTGGCAAGCAATTTGTTGCCATTGAGATTGCAGATACCGGACACGGCATTAATAAAAGAGACCAAAAAAAATTGTTTGAACCATTTTTTACTACTAAAGAACATGGTTATGGATTGGGAATGTCTATTGTATTTAGAATAATTCAGAAACATGGTGGGGAAATAAAGGTAAAGAGCAGGCCAAATCAAGGCACAACATTTACCATCCTTTTGCCATGGAAACAGGAGGGGTAAATGGATGAAGATATTAATCGTTGATGATGAAAAAAGAATATTGATGCTCTTGAAACAATCTCTTCAAGATGAGGGATATGAGGTAGAAACAGCCAATGATGGGTTTGAGGCAATTGAACGAATTAAAAAGCATGATTTTGGACTGGTCATCACAGATCTAAAGATGAGTGGAAAGGATGGAATAAGTGTCTTAAGAGAAACAAAAGTTCTTTCGCCACGGACAGAGGTAATTATGATAACCGCTTTTTCCTCAAATGAAACAGCAGTTACAGCTATGAAAGAGGGTGTTTATGATTATCTTATCAAGCCGTTTGATACCAACGAACTAAAACTTCTGGTAAAAAGGGTTGAAGAAAAACAACAACTAAAGAGAGAAAATACAAAGCTTAAGGAAAAAATAGAAACACCTTATGATTTTGGCAATATTATTGGCAAGAGTGCCAGTATGTGCAAAATATTTGATCAGATAAAACAGGTTGCCCTTACCAATACCACTGTTATGATCCTTGGTGAAAGTGGTACAGGTAAGGAGTTGATCTCAAAGGCTATTCATTACAATAGCCCCAGAAGGGATAAGCCCTTTATAGCTGTCCATTGTGCAGCTATAACAGAAACCCTCTTGGAAAGCGAGTTGTTTGGCCATGAAAAGGGGGCATTTACTGGTGCCCATGTCAGAAAACTCGGGCGATTTGAATTGGCAAAGGGTGGCAGCATCTTTTTGGATGAAATAGGGGAGATTGCTCCATCAATTCAGGTGAAGCTCCTCCGTGTGCTGCAAGAAAGGGAATTTTTCCGTGTTGGCGGAGAAACAGTGGTAAAAGCAGATGTTCGGGTTATTGCTGCCACCAACAAGGACCTTGAGCAGGCTGTCAAAATGGGTGAGTTCAGAGAGGATCTGTTTTATCGGCTCAATGTCTTCCCCATTACCTTGCCTCCACTCAAGGAGCGTCGAGATGATATTCCTGAATTGGTCAGGCACTTTGTCAGGAAATTTGGACAGGAAAGAAAAGAGATAAACAATGATGTCATGATATATCTGATGCAATACAGATGGTATGGGAACCTTCGAGAATTGGAAAATGTAATGGAAAGGGCATTAATTGTCGCCGGGAATGGACCAATTACTCTATCTTGTATCCCAACCCATATCATGGATGAACGAGCAATCCCTATCTCTGTAAATATCCCTGATGAGGGTGTATCATTGGAAAGTATTGAACACGGATACATCCTTAAAGCCATAGAAAAGGCAAAGGGGAATAAGAGTAAAGCAGCCAAACTACTTGGTATTACCCGTCGAGCACTCTATTCAAGAATGGAAAGGTTTGATAGGGGAATAATCTCACCAGAGATGGAAGAGGAAGATGAGGATGAGTAATCGTTCCATTTTATCCCTTGCAAAGGCGTAAAAGTGTACCATCAAAATGCCTTAAGTGTCCCTACAGGTACATAGTTGATGTTGATAAATTAAGCAGCAAAAACATGCACACCTAACCTGTTGTAATGCCATAAGTTAAGACATCAATAAAAATATCTTATCATGCTAAATTTTGGCATAATTCTTGCTTATATAAAATTAAGTCTTTTCTGTGTGGACGGGCATATGGGTAGCTTCGAGTCTTAAAAAGCACTCATTGTTCGTTAAAAAAAAGGAAGGTGTCTCTATACAAAGGGTGTTATAGGGACATCTTTCTTTATGTAAGGGAGGGGTAATTTGAGAAGGTCTCTAAGAAATCAGAGACAGAAAATGGATTCAGGAGGAAGTGTAGTAGCAGATAAAACAGCAAAAATCGTTGCCATTAATCGCACAAGGATAGAAAAAAGGATTCAGGAACAGGAAGATGGTGTAAAAAATCAATTGCAAATGGGAGAACTAATGGAAATAAAAGCAAGAATCATTGTGACACCAGTTAATTCAATGGATGAATCTTTTCAATTGGGAGAAATTTTGACATTAATTATGCCAAAAAAATTATGTCCTTGGCAAAGTTAAGGAGTCAAGAAAAAATAAGTTGTACACCAAGAGTCACTCAAGACGCTTGGCTGGCAAGTCTGGCTATATGTAATCGACGAACAACGAAGCCAGCCAAGATGGATCGATGACACGACTCCTGCAAGTTGTTTTTGATTTGTGACTGCACAGAGGGATAGTTGTCCCTTTTTGATTGCGTGATTTTGAGTATTGTGGTATAAATTAGCATTATAATATAGTGTATCTGAAGGCAAAAAACACCTGAGGATACACTTTTTTTTTGATGTTGGAGTGCTTGATAATTCTACGGTAAATAGGGGCATAGGAGCCGGATTATGATAAATAAAACATTGCTAATTAGCTTAATATCAATTATATGCCTTTATTCAGGGATTGCCCGGGCAAAAAACGGAGAAGATACCCCCATCAATAAGGGGCTTATTATCGAGAAATTAAAGATGCTTGACAGGGGAATAGAAAAAACAAGAGAACCTGTTGCGAATAGCAACAATAAAGAAATCATCCAAATGTTTAATAGATGCTGTAATACCCGGGAGATGCTCTCTGATTTAATAAAGGAAGAAAGATTTAACAAGGCAACCTTTGATCAAATAACTGAAACCCAAAAACAAGCAAGGGATATAATGAAATTAATTGATCAAGAAGCATTTACCATGAAAAAACTGAAAAAGGTGGAAAAGGATTTAAGTGAAAAGGCTCATCTTATCTCCTCAAGTAATAACAAGAAGGCTAATGAATTGTTTGCTACTGCATCAAAAAACAGGTTGTTAGCAGAAGAAGCAATTAAAGACAACAAGATAAACCTTGCTGCTCAATACCTGAATACCTCTATAAATTTGATTCAACAGGCTGTCTCATTTGCTAATGGCAGGGAAAAGATAGAAAATGCGATTGAACAGCTCCAATATATGCTTAAAAAAGCAGAGAAAAACGCCCAGATAAGCAAAAAAGAAGAAATAATATCCTTGGTTAATGAAGCAAGGACATTGGTTAAAAAAGCAGTTAGAATAATGATCAGTGGCTATCATGATGAAGATTATGCAAAATTAGCAGAATTGATAGATATTGCTACAAAGCTCATCAATCGGGCTCTTCGTTCCTCAGGTGTAGATTTCGCTGAAAGTATAAGATTGGATATGGCACAGCTGTTTGCTATATTAAATGAAACAAATAAAACCATTACCCGAAGTAATAATCCAAATGCAAAGATACTCATGGATAAGGCAATGAAAATGGCTCAAGAAGCACAAAAAGCTATTATCTCCAAAGAGTGGAAATCGGCTGAGGAATATATAAAATATTCCTATAAATTGACAAAAACAGCGTCTGCAACGGAATTTTAAGATGTTATGTAACTACTCAGGTAGTTGATAGGTTGATAGGTTGATGAGTTGATGAGTTGATGAGTTGATAGGTTAAAGGAATACAGATTCATAAACCTATAAACTTATCAACCTATCAACTCATCAACCTATCAACCTATCCCTTCTCAACTTATTTTATTCATTTTGATAAAAATTCATTTGACATTTGGGATTATTTCTGGTATATTATAGGGAGTATGTTGATTGCTATGTAAGGGTCTGTCACAAAATAACTGTATTCGGTTGCCGCTGGACGAGCGAATCGACAACCTCGATGTGACACAGTTATTTTGCGACAAACCCTAATTAAAAGGAGGTAGTTGGTTATGAAGAAATTAATTCTTGGTTTACTTGTACTTGGTATGGCAACGATTAGCCATGCTGAAATGGATGTATGCTTAAGTAATATCACAGATTCCGGGGCAACTCTTTCCTGGATTAGCGATGGCACAGGGACATGTAAGGTGAATTATGGGGTGAGTGCAGGTTCTATGACCATGACAGGTTATGATATTCGCGGGAGTAAGACCGTAAGCAGGATTCATTTCGTGGCTATAACTGATTTGAATCCGCTTACCACCTATTATTATCAATCTATTCAGGGCAATAAACAAGACGGTTGTGGAACATTTACTACCAACCATTCCCTTGTCCCATCTGGCAGTTATCTTGCCTATGGACGGGTACTTGATGGATATAAACCTGCTGTAAATTGCATGGTATCTCTCTGGCTTGAAGATGGGGACGGAAATGGCAACCAGAGCAAATCTAATGTTGCCTCATGCCTTACGGATGAAAATGGATATTGGTTTTATGACCTGATAAATCTGCGAACTCAGGATGGCAAGGGCTTGTTTGAATTCTCAAAGCAGGGAGATCTGCTCTATTTGGATGTGCATGCTGAAGAGGGAATAGTTGTGAAGACACGGATAGATACTGGTGCTTGTATGCCGGCAAGGGATATGTATTTGAAGTAAGGTGAATGTATGCCCCACTTGAGTATATCTGCGTTTGTTGTAGGGAATGGTTACAAGTATTCCCTACAACTCAATTTGCCTGAGGTGAAATGATTATGTTCTCTATCAGAATTATGTTCCTCCTTGCTGGCTTGTTTCTGATAACCCCTGCCTTTGCCAGCCAACCAAAGGAAATAAAGCAAACCAATATTACAGGCGAAGCATTTACCATCTCATGGATAACTGATACCCCTGGGACAGCTGCCATTCAATATGGCATTGGGACAAATAGTCTCAATTTTTCGGCTACAGATAACCGCTTGGCATCTACTCATCATATCCTGATTAAGGGGTTATCCCCAAATACTACTTATTATTATGATATTGTTTCTGCCGGGGTTACGGATAATAATCAGGGACAGCACTATTCCATTAAAACTGGTTCATCTATTACTCGCACAGGAAGTGATTTTGTATATGGTCAGGTGGATAAGGCTGATTTGACAATGGCTTCTGGTTCACTTGTGTATCTCCAGATTTGTAATACAAATGGCACTGGTTCTATTGGCAGCTCTTCGGAATGGTCAACAGTTGTTGACCAGAATGGAACATGGGGCATTGATTTGATTAATGTTAGGACAAAGGATCTCCTCAGTTTCTTTGGATACTCCCAATCCGGCGACAGTCTCTCTATCTTTGTTCAGGGTGGCATAGATGGGACAGGCAAGCTACTAACAAATACTGCCTATGACTCACCCTGCCAGAGCATCAGGATATCAACCGATACTACTGCACCAGCCGCAATAACAACTCTTTCCTCAAAAACAATTAGACAAACATCTGTTGTTCTTGAATGGTCATCCCCTGGTAATGATGGGAACACAGGCATAGCTAACAGGTATGAGGTTCGTTATTCTACTAATGCTATTACTGAATCCAACTGGCTACAGGCATCCATTGTTTCTACTGGTGTCCCTACACCAAAACCAGCCAACACAAATCAACAATGTACAGTATCAAACCTTATGGCAAAGACAGGTTATTACTTTGCCATAAAGGCATGTGATGAAGTGCCAAATTGGTCAGGGTTATCAAATCTTGTTGCTGCCACTACCCTTGTGCCAAGCACAGCAACCCTCGAGTGGATAGGTAAGCCAAATTTTGCAAGTGATGGGCTTAGGACAGAGATAAGCACGAGCGGCATGAACATTGTTTATCAGGTATCATACAGTGATGTAGATGGTAAACCGCCTGCACTTGGTTATCCAAAGGTTGGAATATATCAAGAAGAAACAATCGTAGGCACATATACTATGCTTTATGCCTACGGCAATTATTCAACTGGGGCAGTGTATACCTTTTCCAGACAGCTTGAACCAGGGACATATACCTATCAGTTTGATGGTGGCAATAATGTTGACAAGGACAATAGTAATGCTCATCTGCATGTAAAGAATGGACCAATCATCCTTGAAGCTTTCCCTGAATATCAGGCAGCTACTAACTTGGGCACAATTACCACAGGGAGTGATTTAATCTATGGACATGTATATAGGCAGAGGGGAACACAATTTGTTTCTGATGCATTGGTCTATGTCAGGATACAAGATAATGATAATACTCAAACCAGTGGATACTCAACCATTGGTTCTACCACAGTGGGAACAGATGGTATATGGTATATGGAGTTGGCTAATTTTAAGGATGGTTATGGTTCACTGGCAAAGCAATTTACTTACTCAACAAGCACAGATTATCTACATATCTGGGTAAATGGGGCAGCAGATGGTGTGGCAAGTCAGATATTGATGACAAATGAGGGTAAACCGGTATGCGATATGGAGTTATGCAATGACCATATCCCGCCGACAACCATCACAGACCTTGCGGTTAAAACCTCAACCACTACGACCATCACCCTGAATTGGACAACATCAGGTGATGATGGAAATATTGGCAAGGCATCATATTATCATATCCGCTATGCAACATCCTCTGATAAGGTTGTTGATTGGGGGATGTCTGCACCTTTAGTTACTGGCACTTCATCCACCATCACTAATCTTACCTCGGCAACTACATATTACTTTACTATTCAGGCATCTGATGATGTTTGGAATACATCTGCACCGTCACTGATAGTAATGGGTACTACCGCTCCACCTCTTCAACGACCACCAACATTATCCTCGGCTAATAAACCATTAACCCCGGGAACTGCTAATGTCTATACAAAATTTACCTATAATGTCAAGTATTCAGATGCTGATGGTGACCCGCCGTCATCTGGTGAGCCGAAAGTGATTATCTATCAGGGGGATAAAGTGGTGAAGACAAGCACCATGAGTTTCGCAGCAGGGTCATATATTTCTGGTGCTACCTACACTTACTCAACCTTATTGCCAGAGGGAACATATTCCTACAGATTTGAGGTAACAGGTGCTACCAGCAGTCCTACAGGCATAGGTCCGATGGTGTTTGATATTTCCAAGCATATCAGAATAACCAATGTCACGGATAAGGAATTTACCGTAAGTTGGAAAACATTAAAGGGTACAGGCAGTGTATCCTATGGGACCACAACAGCACTTGGCAGCACAACTACGGATAATATGCCTCGTGATGTTCATTTCGTAACTGTAGGAAATCTTGAGCCTGATACTGTGTATTATTTTAATGTGGCTTGTTCCGGGAGGACAGACGACAATCAAGGGAGGCAGTATTTGATAAAAACCGGTGCATTCATTAGCGATATTTCTCCGGGAAGTAATCTTGTTACTGGTCGTGTGTATGAACGCAAGGGTGTCCCAGCTGAAGGGGCAGTGGTGTTCGTAACCATTAAAGATGCAAATGGCAAGGATTCACTTGAGGAGTGTGCCCCTCTTTCTACCCTGACAGAGGCAGATGGAAGATGGTATATGGATATGCGTTATGCCCGAACACGGGATTATTTATCGAAATTTGAGTATTCAAGTGATGACACCATTCGTATTGAGGCAGATGGCGGGGAAAGGGGAGAGGGAAATTCAGGGGATGTAGGTGTGGATAAGGTGGATATGTTTATTGCCCCGGATATTATCCTGCATACATGGCAAGGTGCTAAGGATAAGCTGTTGGTCAAAGACATGACCTATTCCTACCCAAACCCGGCAAAACAAGTCAATATCATTACCTTTCGTTATTTTTTGAATACAGATGCAGATGTCACCCTGAGTATCTACAACCTTGCCGGAGAGCTTGTTCAAACCATTAAGGGTATGGGTGTTAAATTTAATGATACCAATGAGCTTGTATGGGATATATCTGATGTTGCCTCAGACATATATATCTGGCGACTTGAGGCAAAGACAGAGGAGTTGCGGGATGTGGTGGTGAAGAGGTTGGTAGTGATAAAGTAGGATAGGCATTCTTGCCTGTCTTTTCAGGAAGGAAAAAGAAGACCAGACAGTAAGACAGGCAGAAATGCTTGTCCTACCAAATTAAAGGATAATATATGATGATATATGCAGTACTCCTATTAACAACATTATTTGCGTGTAGTTCTCCTGCCTTTGCCAAAAATAATACCACCACCAGTGCCACCTTCCTCAAGATCGGGGCAGGGGCAAGGGCTGCTGGTATGGGTGAGGCATTTTGCGGGCTGGCAGATGATGTGTATGCCACCTACTGGAATCCAGCCGGGCTTGCCTATATCAAGGGTAGTCAGTTGGGGGCAACACACCTTGAGTGGCTTACCGAGATAAATCAAGAGCAGATTGGGTTTGTCCAGCAAATTGGGAGCAAAACAGCCTTTGGAATTAATATTAGTCATCTTATGGCAAATGACTTTGAACGGACAAATAAGGATGGGATTTTTGGCACATTTGATGCAGCCAATACGCTTCTTGGGCTTTCTCTGGGCAGGCAACTTTGCAATAAATTCTCACTTGGTTTGAACATGAAATGTATCCATATGCCCATGGATGATGAAAAAGCTACAGCTTATGGTGTGGATATGGGTGCGTTGTGGCAAATATCTCGGGGGTTGAGACTTGGCTTGAATGTTCAAAACATTGGCTCAGATGTAAAATTCATCGAAAAGGGCTATTCATTGCCACTCAATATCAAGGCAGGTATTGGCTATTCTCTGGGCGGGATGAATCTTGCCGTGGATGTTAACAAGACCCGCGGGACAGAGACAAATATTCATGCTGGGTGTGAATACCTTCTGGCACAAACACTCGCCCTGCGGGCAGGGATAAAAAGCGAGATAGCCTCAGATACGCATGGTAAGGAAAATGGACTAACCACAGGGGTTACGGCTGGAATAGGCTTGCGGCTTGGTGGAATTCAATTAGATTATGCCTATATTCCCTATGGCGATCTGGATATTACCCATCGAATATCCTTGTCTGTAAAACGAATGCCCCATGTGCCTTTATCACCAAATATTCCACAGCCTGAGGCAAAACCTCTACCAGAAGCAGCAATTCAACCTCTTGTTGAACCAGGGACCAAAACAATAATGGCTACTGCTACAGAGACAAAATCTGAACCACAGACTCAACAACCTGTTCAGCCAGTGCCAGAGGCAACAACTACAATTCAACAAAAGATTACCCTGCCATCCTTTAATATTAATTTTGATACCGGTTGTGCCATGCTTTCTCCAGAGCTTTATAAGGCATTAAATATCATGGTTGAAACCATGCTTCGTTATCCACAACTACGGATAAGAATTGAAGGACATACTGATAATCGAGCTATTGATACAAAACTATTTCCTTCTAATTATGAACTTTCTGAGGGAAGAGCAAAGACAGTTTTATGGTATCTTATCCAACAAGGCATCCCTCAGGAACGGATAGAGATTAAGGGCTATGCAGACACAAAACCCATAGCACCTAATAATACCCCTGAGGGTCAGGCTAAGAATCGAAGGGTGGAGATTGTTATTATTGGTCAGTAGAGGCGCAAGATTTTGCGTCTTTATCTAATATTTATTATATTCCTCATTACTAATATCAGTCCCTGCATGATTTATGTTAATTAATCCTTCCAATGAATTATAGATATACCCACCAACATTGCCGTCCCCGGTTGGTTTAAGGTCAGTAGAGTCTGTAATGGTTACCTGGTTACTGTTGTTTCCTTCTTTCACAGACAACTTAAGCATCACCTTGGGGACAGGGGAAAGGTATCGAGAGAACTGCGGGACATCAAGATTTTCCGGGAACGCCCTATCAGCGTTAGCATACTCTGCAGCAGAGACAATCTGTAATGTCCTTCTAATCGTTTGAAGATTAAATTTGGTTACAGTCTCACGGGCAAAGTTAATTGGCATCAGAATAACATCAGTCACACTAATACCCATTTTCTTAAACAATTCAAGAATATCCATATTTTTCCCCTCCTTAAAATTGATAGTTCCTATAAGTCTTATAGGACATAATAGCACACATTGAAATAAATGTCAACAAAAATCAAGCAATTCTAATTATGACATTTTTACCGCATAAACACATAACAACTCACCACGGAGACACAGAGGAAAATCGAAGGACAAATCTCTTATTTGAATGTGGCTGAACGCAGATTTTTGGAAATTTGAAGCATTATTCTGTGAATTTATAAAAATTTGCATTCCGTCAGCTTGTTTTTTTAAGTTATTCTCCGTGCCTCCGTGTCTCTGTGGTGAATCTGAAAATCCATAATGAGAATTGCTGACAAAAATCAAGCAGCGAATTTCCCTGTTAAAAAGAAATAGTATTCATTTTAACAGCTAACTTTGCCATGTCATAAATACCAGAAAATTTGCACCCTGAGGCAAGGTCATCTTCCTTTATCCCTCTTGCCTCTGCACATGGCTTACAAACCAAGATTGGAATTTTAAGTATTTGACATATTTCAAAAACATCACTGAATGGAGCTAATCCAACCCCTTGAATAGTCTCCTGCTCGGCTATCCCTTTTTTAGCAAAGATAACCCCTTCATTTGCCAGGAATATAGTAGCATTATCCTTGTTTTCTTTTGCCCCCTTAGCTGTCAGAAAGGCTAAGGATGCCCGATTTGGATCATCCAATCCACAGGTGCAAACAACTAAAAGCTCGGTTGACATTTTTTCTACCTCCATCTGTTTTCTTGTAACAGTTCAGCAAACTTGACTCCTTAATATATTGTATCATAAACTCACCAACAATGTCAATAAAAAAACACCTGTAAAAAACACAAAAGGCATAGAAGAAAGGTAAATAACAACACCCTTCTCTGTACCCTCTGTACCCTCTGTACCCAAAGCAAAAGCAAGTAAGTTTTCGCACTCCAAACGCTTTACACCCCAAACAAAGCCTTACCTTCCTTAAGCATAGACACCTTCTTACCCCTTGGGCTGCAATGATTGGTCATAATGGGCTCACCCGGCATCTTACAGGGCAAAATCTGATTCCAGTATGCCCATCTAAAGGAAAGTTTGCCCAGATGATTTATCTTGGTATCTTTTAAGAGGGAGAATGGACCAATTGCAGGCAAGGGGAATTTTCCCGGCAATGGCTCTACCTTGTAGTTAAAATCAATAAGCAAAGCCTTGTCAAACCCTGATTCAATAAAGCAGATAGAATGCCCATCAAATTTTGCCTTTGGTTCCTTACCGTTTATCTCGCTTAACAGATTTTCAATCATAACCTCAGACTCAAAATGAGCCACAGAGCCTGCCCTTGAAGTAGGCACATCAGTGCCATCACCAATAGAATAGATATTGTTGTAGCCCACAGCCTTCAAGGTATGCTTATCTGTTCGAATATATCCGGCACCATTCCCAAGCCCGGAATCTTCAATTACAGCTGCCCCTTCAGTCGGCGGGATAGCTACCAGAAGGTCATAATCTAACTCCTGTTTGGTATAGGATTTTATCCTTTTATTTACATGGTCAACGAAACCAAGGCTAAAGTCTGGGGTTATCTTAATCCCTTTCTCGCTGGCTATTTCACCAAACACCTTACTTGCTATTGGTTTGGTAAATGCACCGGCTAAAGGGGTAACCAGCTCTATTTCAACCTTATGCCGTATCCCCTTTTTATGAAAATAGTAATCTGCCAAAAAGACAAACTCTATGGGTGCTACTGGACATTTAATAGGCATTGACGCAATATTAAAAACCAGCTTGCCGCCCTCAAAACGGTCAAGTGCCCGCTGGAGTTTTACGGCTCCACTCGGGGTATAGAAATCAAACACATTTTTCTCATACCCTTCCATCATGCCATCTATCTCGTCAGGTATAATGCGGCAGCCAAGCGAACTCACTAACCAATCATAATGAAAATCACCTGCTTTCGTTTTAACCACATTGTTTTTAGCATCTATCTCTGTGATTTCTGAGCTGACAAAATCTACACCCTGAGCAAGTAAGCTATCGATTGGTTTGGAAACATCAGGCAAATTCTGATACCCCTTAAACCTGAATGGAAGGAACAAAAAGCCCGGTTGATAATAATGCATGGCATTTCTATCTATAACCGTTATATTCCATTCCCGCTGGCTTAATCTTTTTCGAAGGTGATTGGCAGACATAGTGCCACCT
>Ga0210020_1003319_pt1 | contig 12572 bp, 3 predicted proteins | sample CryGeymeta201514_FD_183980 | JGI IMG/M metagenome (GOLD analysis project Ga0210020, IMG submission 183980) | Groundwater microbial communities from Crystal Geyser aquifers in Utah, USA - Crystal Geyser metaG 2015-14 (SPAdes) (version 2) | ecosystem: Environmental > Aquatic > Deep subsurface >... | reverse complement strand
CGTAGCGTGCGCATGCTTTAGCACATTGTTGAGAGCTTCTTGAATAATTCTGAAGACATTTATTTTTTCTCCCGCAGCAAAATACTCATCTATAGAAAAGAGATTGTTAATAATTTTTAGATCCGAGGCAGACTTAATTCTATATACCATTGATTCTATAGCTTGTGTTAACCCGAGTTCTTCTAATTCGGACGGATGCAGCAGATGAGAAATATTACTAACATCCTGAATCGAACCGTCCAATATTTCCAAAATATCATTTATGCTTTCCTCAAAAGTTTTATCCCTTTCTGCAAGCATTAATCTGTTCTTTACCACCAAAAGATTTTGTCCAAGGTCGTCGTGCAATTCCGTTGAAATGTTTTTTCTTTCTTCTTCCTGGCTGTTAATTATTTTTTTTGTTAAATCCCTTTGAATTTCTTTTTCATGTTTTAAACGGTTTACCCTTGAGTTGTAGAGCACAAATAAAATTCCGATCAAAAAGCTGGCGGCAAGAGACCTGAACCACCAGGTATTCCAATAAGCAGGGTGAATAATAATTTTTAAGCGTGTTTCGTTTGCGGACCAAATGCCGTCACTGTTTGCGCCTTTTACTACCAAAGAATATTCGCCCGGCTGTACTCCGGTAAATGCCGCTGTCCTTTCTCCGTTGGATAATGTTATCCATCTCTCATCCAAGCCGGAGAGTTTATATGCAAACTTCTGACGTAATGGGTTTAAATATTCCGGCATAACAAAGTCGAATGAGAAAAAATAATCGTCGTAAGGCAATTCAATCTTGTCGATATATGAAATTAATTTGCCAAGCGTTGCCGGCTGATTAAATTTTTTGAAATTGGTTATGATAACCGGCGGCGCATAAAAATTTTGAATTATCTCATCGGGATAAAAAGAAGTAAATCCTTTAATCCCTCCAAAGAACATTTCGCCGTTACTGTCTTTGTAATAAGCCGCGGTGTTAAATTCATTTGACTGAAGACCATAACTGTAATCATAATTTATAAATTTTCCATCCGCCGGATTGAATTTTGAAATTCCTTTGTTTGTACTCAGCCACAAGAATCCTGTTTTGTCTTCAAGAATCCCATAAATATAATCACTGAGCAGTCCATCATTAGTTCTATAAACCGTGAAATTATTTTTTTTAGCAGAGTATTTATTCAATCCGCCTGCGGTTCCAACCCAAATAGTTTTCCTGCTGTCTTCAAAAATGATGTTAACTCTATTACTGCTGAGTGAGAAGGAATCGTTTTTGTTATCGTAGGATTCAATTCTTATGAAAGTATTTTTAATAGGATTGTAAACGGAAATTCCCGATTGATTTGTGCCCATCCAAATATTGCCTGAGTAATCTTCACAAAGAGCCATTACATTACCCGTGTTAACGGTATTTGGGTTGTCGGGATTATGAACAAAGTTTGTGAATGATTTGCTTTTATGGTCGTGTTTTGAAGTTCCATCGTTGGTTGCAAAATAGATGTCGTTATTTTTACAAACGAGAATGTCATGAATCCAATTGGATAGAAAATAATATTTCCCCGCATCGATACTCAATGTATATTTTTCATAAGCGCCGGTTTTCACATTGTATTTGAACAAACCGCTTCCTTCCGTACCTACCCACAATACATTCTTGTCGATAGGATCCGGCGCCATCGAATAAACATTTTTCCCGTTGAATAATTTTATGTTATTCCAAACGTTTGGTTTGTCCGAACGATAGTTTTTTGTTTCCAACAATCCCGTATAGCCGCCTATAAACAAATTCTCACTAATCTTTAGAATTGCTCTTATACTTGAAAAGCTAAATCCGTTTTGCGCATAAATTTCTTTTGTAAAGGTGTTAAACTTTTTTCTGAATGGTTCTAATTTAACAATTCCGCCACCATCGCTTCCAATCCATATAATGCCGCTGTTGTCAATCAGTAATGCTGTCGGGGCAGGCACAATGCTGTTTCTCCATAAAACAACGTCTGTGCCGTTTGTAATTTTATAAAGAGTTCTATTTGTTAGCACATAACAACCTTCGCTCGTGTTTTTTATTTGGGAAACATAACCGTAATTTTTACGATATTTTTTTGAAAGAGGGCGGCGTCGAGTAAACTCTTTTTTATGTTTGTCGAAAATAAATACGTCCTGCCCGAAAGTTCCGACCAGCATTTCATTTTTAGATAATTGAGTGATTGATGAAATGGAATTTATCACTTCCCCTTTTTGATGAAATGGATCGACCTGGAATTTTTTTATAGTTTTTCCATTATCGCCGATACGGTACAGACCGTCGGATTGGGTCCCAACCCAAATATTTTTTTCTTTATCCTCGTATAAACAAGTTATCGATTTTTTGTCAAGCGCTTTAAAGGGTTCTTCTTTGTCCGAAGCCCCTAAGATTTTATTTTTTGAGCCAACCAGTTGATTCAACCCGCTTGAAGTACCGATCCAGATGTTTTTGAAACTGTCTTCTAATATTGTGGTGATAAGGTTGCCGGAAAGGTCTGTTGAATCATTTTTTTGATATGTAGTGAATTGTTCGGTCTCAGGGTTGAATTTGCTTAATCCGTCTAAAGTTCCAATCCAGATATTCCCGCCGGAATCCTGGTACAGGCATTTAATATGGTTGTTAACGAGACTATTTTTATCGAGAGTGTGTCTGTAAACTTGAAAGCCTATTCCATCGTATCTATTTAATCCATCCTTTGTGCCAATCCAGATGAATCCCTTTCTATCCTGAATTATTGCTAAGGCGGAGTTTTGAGAAAGCCCTTCGTTTATTGTGATTGGTTTTTCTCTTCCCAAATTTTGAGGGGTTGATTTGGAAGGAAATATGTATAATAAGCAAATCGAGAGGAAAAAGATTTTTTTCATAGTTTAATTTAATTCAACAGACAGATAAAATTTCTTGAAGTAAATCCGGAATAACTATTACATAACAGTTGAAGTCTGTTCGTTAATTCTTAGAAGTTTATCACAAAAGTGAATGGCTATACTTTGAATAAATTTATATGGTATAGCTCTTTTCGCAACTCGAATACTGCACCTGGAATGACTTTGTTTTGCGCGCTTTGCACCGGTTGAATCATGAATCACTCCCAGAATATTGTTATTTCATTATTTCAAAAATAATTTTTACTTATAATAGCTCAATTATCTACCTCGACTTCCTTTGTGAAAAAAAATTGTATATTCAAATATTCCACGACTTAAAAATCGTTGATATGCAAAGATTAATTTTGCATAACGTTAATTAGTAATTTTATTTCTTTCCATCAAACTTTTATAAAAATCTTTTTGGCGTAAAGAATCCACATTAATCCAAGCCAAACAACCACATACATGATTGCCCATGCAAGTGAAGCGTGAATCGGAGCTAACCATGATAAAAAGAGATTATTAAACAAAAAACTTTGCAGACTCACTTCAACTCCAGCATCGTTCGTTACTTTAATCAGTCCCATTAATCTTGCTCCAATACCCGATAAGAAGAAAACAGCGATCGCATTTGTTCCATAAACGACAAACGGTTTCGTCCACCAGGTAATTCCTTTCACATCAATAAACCAATAGCAAAGTGCAAAAAAGTGAAGCGCTAGACCGGAATTGAAGAGAACATATGAACTTGTCCACAAACTCTTATTGATTGGAAACCACATATCAATGATGGTCGCAAGAACAATCCCCAAATTACCGAAGACGAACATCCAAACAATTTTAGTGGTTTTTTCATTGTTCGTTCTAAGCCACGCTCCAAGCAGCACACCGCTTAACGCAGTTGAGATAGCCGGAATTGTGCTTAACAATCCTTCAGGGTCCCAAACTTTTGTTTGTCTCCATAAGTGACCGGGTAATAAGAGATTATCCAACCAGCCTGCCAGATTCGGCGCAAATAAAGGATGCCCGCCTGCGTCAGTAATCACCGGAACATATAAGTTCGGCATTCCGTAACCTGGAACCGGTATGAGCGTCATGATCATCCAATAAAAAATTAAAAGACCGCCTGCAATGTAGGCTTGTGTTTTCCAGTTTGCTTTGATGAAGATAAACGATGCACAAAAGTAAACTACTGCAATGCGCTGAAGAACTCCGGGAATACGAATTGTTGATAAATTGAAATAAGGGAATCCATGAAGAACCATACCAATGAGAAAAATCATTATAGATCTTCTAAATATTTGAAGAATTAATTTTTTCTGATCATCCCCTCTTTCTTTTCTTTTCGTAAGTGAGAGAGTAATGGCAACGCCGACAATAAATAAAAAGAAAGGGAAAATATAATCGGTTGGCGTTACGCCGTTCCATGAGGCATGCTCTAATGCAGGATAGATAGAACCCCAACTACCCGGATTGTTCACAAGGATCATTCCCATAATGGTAATCCCGCGAAAAACATCAAGAGAAATTAATCGGTCAGATTTTGCTGCTTCCATATTTTTTTTCAGTTAATTGATAAAATTTTCAATCAAACTTACTCGAATTAATTCAACTGTACAAATAGAAAATATTATTCACCCGGCTTTGATATAAACTTTGCCCTGATTATTTCAATTAATGCAGGCAGAATTGATATGAAAATTACCGTGAGAATGGCAAGGCTGAAATTCTGTTTGATGAATGGAAGGTTGCCAAAATAATATCCGGCAAAGATCAAAAATCCGCTCCATAACAATGCGCCGGTAATTGAATAAGTAATAAATTTTAAATAATTCATTCTGCCAATACCGGCTGTAAAAGGAGTAAACGTTCTCACGATTGGGACAAAGCGGGCAATGATGATGGTCTTCCCGCCATATTTTTCAAAGTAAGCGTGGGTCTTATCAAGATATTCTTTCTTAATAAATCTGCCGTCGTTTTTCTTCAATATTTTTGCACCAAGAAAATGTCCAACCCAATAATTCACATTATCCCCGGAAAGAGCGGCAACAACGACAAGAAAGAAGCAAAAATAAACGTTCAAACTTCCTAAAGCTGCCAGGGTTCCCATTGCAAAAAGAAGAGAATCTCCCGGTAAAAAGGGAGTGAATACAAATCCGGTTTCAGCAAAAATTACTAAAAATAATATTGCGTAGGTAAACGTTCCGTACTGAGCGGTTAATTCACCTAAATGTTTATCAAGATGTAAAAAGATTTCTATAAGATTTTGAATAATTTCCAAAAGACACCAAAGTTTATTAAAAAGTTATGTCACACAGCAGAACGTGAAAAGTTAGAGGTAGAAAGTGGGAAACTTGATACTTTCAACTTTTTACTTTCAACAAATCAAAAGTTTTATTATTGCGTAATTGAAATTCTCACATCCAAACCGGCTTCATTAATTGTTGAAGCAGTCACTCTTGCTGCTCCTTCAGGCGAAATGGAAGAGCGCTTGTAAAATACTGAAAGGGTAACACGCGAACTAATGACATATTTAATTCTTGGTTCAAGCGAGGTTCTGGTCGTTCCATCCTGCGGTGTTCCCTCTTCGGTGAATTGATTCATATCAAAAAATACTGTCGAATTTTTTGAGTTTGAATAAGAAAAACTGAATTCAATATCGTTCTTCAAAGCAATGCCGAAAAGAGGAACTTCAAAACCTGACTTGGAATAATTAAGTGAAACACCGATTTCCCGAGAGAATGTTTCGGTAATTCTTTGCGTGGTAACCGCAAGATCATAATTTGAACGCGTTGAATACTTAACATTACCCGAGAAATTTCCGTCCCAAAATGAATTTAAGGTTAGGTTTAATCCAACAAGCGGCGAAAATCCGTAAGAAATTTTTTGCGAAGACGTTGCTTGAGTTCCATCGGGATTTATCTTCCACCCTTCTGTGTAATTAGCGCCATAGGCGTGGTCCAAACTAACTTTTTTTGCAAAACTTTTAAAGATCGAAAACTTCTCTAATCCATCCCAGGTAATGCGCCAATTGGGGCGCGGGACATACTTAACGATATTTTTTAAGAATCCAATTTTGGAAAGAAGCGGAAGGGTTTCAAATCCCTGCATGAATGCTTCAGAAAGATTTTCATTTTTGTTAACCGCTTTCGGGTCATATAATTCACTTACCCGTTTTATTCCGCTTTTGAACATCGAAAGAAAAAATGTCGGCGGTAGTGAAAAAAAGGAACGGTCAAGTGTCCCGGAGGAAGTTATATTCTGAATACTCGTAGTTCCATTCGGGTCAGAACGCAAAGATGTGGATTTATTAATTGACCAACCGGTTTTCCAATTGAGATCAATACGCGCTCCTTCCCAGAGCGGTCGGGAGGTTTTAAGATCAATCGAATTCCGCTGGGTATAATTATCGGTCAAATTGCCGTTTGCCGCACGTGGACCAACATCATTTTTTAAACCTAACATAAATAAGCGCGAGGGACCTTCGTATGCATTATACTTGTATCCCCAAAAGTTTTTGAAACCCGATCCCTTTCCATTAATTCCGTTTGATGAAGCCGAATTGTCATTTGAAAAACTGACGCTTATTGTTTCATAATCAAAGAAAATAGTTTTAGCTAAAGTTTTTAGAAAATAAACTGCTTTAGTTATGGCGGTCGGTCTCTTTAGCATGGTATCAACTGCAACTGAAGAATCTTTAACTGCTAAATTCTCAGTTCCGGATTTGTTCACTACCGGATTTCCGTCATCAAAATTTCTATTTCTAGTGGGAGTTACCGGAGCGGAAGTTTGTTGGCTATTTTTTTCCTCTTCTTTAAATAAAGGAGCAGCGAGTGATTTCAGTTTAAGCGAAAATCCTAAATTTATTCTGTTGGAGTAGCCTACGCGCCTGCCGAGTTCTTCTTGTCTAAAATCGTTATCCCATTGATAAGTAACCCCATACCCGGCTGTTAAAGTGAAGTAGTTTTTCAAATCCCAAAAGGAAGGAAGACGCGGAGAGGTTTTCAGATCAAAAACTTGTTTATAAGTATAATCTCTTCCAAAGAAAACGCCGCCGAAAATATCTTTCCATATTTCGCGTTCCGACCGTTGATTACTGTATGCATCTGTTTCTAGATAGGAAAGTGTTGAGGCGGCATCAGCATTGTATGATGTTCCGATATTCCAGAATCCATTATCCGTAAATTTCCAGGTATAATTAAAACCGCGTGATGAAGTAAAATCTCGCGAAATAATTGTTTTCGATTCGCTTGTTCTTTGGGGTCTTGTAATATTGGTGTTTCTATTTCGTCTTGCAGAAACATTCCATGCAAAAGATTGCGGTGTGTAATAAAATTTTGCGTTACGATAGTCGCTCAAGAGCGCTATTACTGATCCAAGAACAGGAATATTTGCGGGATAGAAGAAATAATCACTGCCGATCTGCAAAGAATAATTAGCGGAAGCGTTCCAGATCCAACTGGTTACAGAGAGTGTGTTCGGATTCCTGCTAAAAGATTTATTGAAATTAAAATTCAAGCTGATGGCATTCCAGGTATCGCGGATAAGCCAATAATTTGAAGGGATATTTAATTTGATGTTAGAAACATTCCACGAATCGGAAGAAGAGAATGTCTGTGATTCAGAGCGTATTTCTTCTGCTGTTTTATTTTTCGACTTTTTAATACTCTCTTCAACTTTAATATCGGTTCCGGGGAAATAAAGAGGTTTCCCGAGCGCTTCCGTTCTAGAATAGGTAACCTTTAAATTACTTCCGGGCATATCAAATGGAAGGAATTTTAAAACATTTACATCGGTCGAGAGGCTCCAGTTTTTTGCATCAACTCTCGAACCGAACCGGTCATTCAAACGATGGAAATAAGGGTCGGTTTGACTCATATTAAAATTAACACTCATCAGGTCGGCAAGTTTTAAAGACGTTGCAAAACTATACGCCCAGCCCGGGGTATCATCAGCGCCAACTACACGCAGTTCATTCACCCAGACTTGTCCCGATATTGTTCCTGTTGCTCTATTCACAATAACGACCGACAAAAATTTGATTGCAGTAAGCGAGGGATTTCCTTTGACTACATAATAGTGGTCATCATGTCCGGTAACTTTTTGGATATACTCGGAAGTTATTTGTGTTGTATCGCGCGCATCCTTCAAAGCCGTTAATTCGCTAAAGAGAATACTTACTTCATTCCAGCCGGGAGTTATCGGCTGTCGGTAAGCGTAAAAGTTATTTGTATCGGCGCCGAACCGGAAATAAATGTCGGCATTTTGTCCGTTCCCGCCAACGTACGAAACTGAAGTTGGCGAGGGGCTGTCTTCTCCGTGGATAAACAATTTCATTTGTGTGTAATTAAAAACATCTAATGAGCGGAATAATTTTACCGCTTCACGGGTTTGCCCCATTGGTAAATCAGTTAATCTTAAATTCAAGGATTGCTCATTCCTGAAAATTTCTTCATCCGGGCGGCTCCGGTCTCTTTCTCTTTGCACTCCGGGCGGACTTTGATATGCCGGATAATTATCTTCAATGTTCACAACGGAGATTGCCATAACACTATCTTTTAAATCTTTTTTCTGCCACTGGTTTCCAACAAGATTAAAATCAGCCATTCTAAAATGAACGGTATCGGTTGCATTGGTTACAAATAACCGGAGATATTCAACTACGGAAAAACTTGGATTCCCGAATGCCAACGAAGTATCTTTTAAAGGGATACGATACAAATACCAACCATTTGTTCCTCCGCCTGCGATGTATGGATTTATCAACGGATCTGTGCTAAGGGGAATTTCGTACCGGTAATAACTATTTAACTGATCTAAGAATCCGTTATGATTCAGGTCTTCAGTGTCGGGAAATCTTCCAACATCTGTTAATGCTGCATTCCCCTGCGTTCCATTGATGTTTACATAATTTGATTTTGATGCCGTACCGGAATTTATGTAGCTGAAGTTATCATGACTTGGATCTGCATCGGCAGATTTAGCAAGCAATTGTTCTCCACCATCAAGAATTCCGTCTAAACCATTATCTTCACCCTCATCAATCAGATCATTTTTATTTTTATCTTCGGTATCCAGGTCCCCATTCGGGATAACATCTTCACTGATTTTCCCGAGATCAACATAAATTTTTGTGTTTTCAGATTTTGAATCAACCTGCAGCCAGAATTCTAAAAATTCAATATTCTCATCAACCAGATTATTAGCCGTTGAAGAAAGAGGTTTCATCATTCCACCCCATGCTAATGTTTTGTTTCCTGATGCCATCGTTCTGGAATAGTTGAAAGAACCCGGAACATCGGGGATAAAAACGTAATCCAGCACCGTAACTTGTTCATCACCTCGGGCAACTTTCTTTTCGGGCCAAATATTTTTTACCAATACGTCTGAGGGCAGGACGTTGTACCAAAAACTTTTCCCCTTGTAAGACATTGTAAGAGAATCGTTAGACGTTGTGAGACCGGTGAGCGATTTTAACTCATCGGGCAGGCTCAAATCTTTCCAGGAAGTATATGAAACCCCAACCGGAATAATTCTTTTTGAACCTTCAAAATCATCAATATATGCAATGCTCTTTCCTTCGTCAGAAGAAATAGTACTTTTCTTTGTGTTGGGATCGGGATTCATGTATGCAAATTCACCGCTTAAACTTACCGTGGACATTTCCCTCGTAGAAAATATTTTGTCAAGCGCTTTGGTAAGAAAAGGGAGATCAGCCGAAGTATTGAAATCAACTCCATAAATTGAATTACTTAACGGTTCTTCTCCGATACGTACTTTATCGCTTAATGTTTGCTGTGTCAAGGTTAAAGCAGAAAATCCGAGTCTAGTTCTCTTAGAAAAATCAATTTGTCCACGGATACCAAAAAGGGTTTTAGAAGCGAGTTGGAAAAGGTCATTTTCCTCGTAAGTAATTTTTAAATTAGCGCCGGGAACAAGTGCGGCATCATTTCTAATGGTCAACTGTCCCGTACTATAATCCATATAATAATCAATCCCGGGTGTTAAATCTCTTCCGTTGAGATTAACCTTTACAGAATTTTCAACAAGAGTAAATCCCAGTTGATAAACAGCGGAGGCTTCACCCGAATAAGTGCCGGTCATAATAAATTTATCTTTGATATTATTTTGCCGCGCGAAGATTACGGTTTCATCATAAACGCTCAAGTAGCGAAGAGAGTCTGAGTTCGGAATGATAGTTGGCATGTTTCTGCCAAAGGGTTGGAGCACCGGGAAAATAATTTCCCCCGTTGAGGGAATAATTGTCAGTCCTGCTTTAAAATCGAATTTCCCATCATCTTTGGGTTGATCACTTTGGTCAACTATATCTAAGCCGAATGCATTCAAAAGACTAATGTTTTCAAAAATAGACTGAGGTTCTTGCCCCTCAAGAATATATTTGATATCAAATACAAACCCTTCTTTTTTAATATTTCTCCCGTTGATGGGATAAATATTTTTTAGGAGCAGGTTCCATGCTTTTGTGTTTTCCGGTAAAAGATTTTGCGGCTTAACTAATTTCAAAACAAGTCGTTGAGTAGTGTCACCTGTACTTTGATCAAAAAATTCTCCATAAAAAATATCATTATCTTCTCCATCAGCTCCCTCTCGCTGATAAGCAACCGCAATAATATCGTTATCCTGAATTTGTGATTTAAAGGTAAGTTGACCTGTATATTTGTTTAAGATATAATCTATTTCTTCAGTTAAAAGAATAAAACGACCTTGAGCTATCTCTCCTTTCTTAACCGCTAAATTCCGAATCTCGTTTGGATAAAGCTCATCCTTCGCATGTGGATCTAAATCAATTAATGCGGTAGCATTTCTTTCGGTCGGGTTGCTGATAGTCTGGTTGATAGATTTCCAAACCTCAATCTTCTTTACGAAGTATTGCATATTAATAATTGCAGGTGAGTTTGCATAATATTTATTAAATAAGTTATGCTGATCTTTATCTAACGTATCTGCGTAGGCTTCATCAATAAAATAATGGTTGCGGGAATAGTCATACGCGTGAATAGTAAAATCTTGAGTTGTGGTACCGCCGGAAACCGTCTTCTCTTTTATTTCACCTTTTTTCTGGCTGGCAAGTGTTGTAAGAGTGAGGGGACCCATTTTAAAAGTTGCTTTAATACCGAACAACGCTTCACTACCGCCAACAAGCGGAGAGGTTTGTAATGAAACGTTACCGGCTTCAACGCTTTGTACAATTTCATCTTCATAACCGGTGTACTTTATTTTTAACTGGTTCTCATATTCAAAAGTTCGTTCAGTGTTCCAGTCAGCGCTAATAGCAAGCTTATCGCCAATGGTACCGTTTACATTAATTTGAACCGTTTGTTTAAAATCGGGTTCATTTCTCGTATTGCCAAGGCGGGAAGCAGTAATTCCTTCCGTTGTTTCGTTTCGCCAAGCTCCATGAATATCAACCGCACCGCCAATACGCAAACTAATTTTCGGCGGACCAAAAATACTAAGCACACCAACGCTTGGGAGGGGAATTTCAAAATCCGTGATATCTTTTATTAAATCTCCCAACCCTCTTTTCGCGTCTTTCAAATCATACTTATAAGCGAGTTCATCCCATAATTCTTCCTGCCGCGTTTTTAAACGAAGTTCAACATATTCTTGAAGCGGAATCCTTAAGATGATTTTCGTTACCTGATCCCCAACTTTCTCTTTGATCTCAACAAATTCACCTGTAGAATCAATTTCGACAACCCGACGTTTAACCGCCTGGGACGGCTGCGCAAATAATTTCGCCGCCTTTTTATTGTACAAAGAAAGAGTTGGAGAATCTTTTCTTTTAAACTTAAACTGCTCAATTCTTGCTGTGGAATCACGCTGAAGTGAATCGAGCCTAATGGAATCTTTCCGGGCAAGTTCTGCTTTAAGTGCAAGCGTATCACTAAGCGCCGGCTTTTTCAAATTTGACAATGAATCCGTTTTAAGAGAATCTAAAACTTTGACAATAGTGTTAGTATCTATTATGGAATTGACACCGGGTAGAGCGAAATCTGTTCCGGGGTTTAGTTGAAGGGAGTCAGAAATTCTTTTTACTTCGTTGGAATCAATGGCAGCATTCGTAAAAGGGATTGAAAAATCGTTTTGGGGATCAAAGTTTTCGCTTGGAACTACACCTTCTGACTGATAATCTTGCCCTTTCTTTTTTTCATGAGATGAGTTCACCTTTTCAATTTGAAAAGAAGCATCAAACCATAATAAAGGATCAACCTTTGAAGACTGGCTGCCGGAGGAACCCATAAGAGAATAAAACAAAAAGATAACCGCACACCCGGCTGTTACTTGAAGTAATAGTTCAAATAGATGTACAAGAATTCGTTTAATAGGAAAACCTTTGAGCTATGAAAGTTTTTATAAAGAGTAAAAAATATTTCGATAATTCCTCTCAATTGTGTGTTGAAATATAAAGAATTCAGTGTTAAGCAAAAACAATCTTTTTCTGCATTTGAAATTAATAGAAACCTTCTGAATAAATTAAGGTAAAATTTTAGCACCGATAAAATAATCAATAGTTATCAGTTTTCAGTCTTCAGTTTTCAGAAATTCGATTACAGAATCCAATTAGTATTTATCGGATTAAATTCCTAATTCCTAACCTGGACAAGCCAGAACCAATTTATCACATTAGAATGATTGAATGGCTGTATGGTTGAATGAAAAACATCCATCCATTCATTTTC
>Ga0210020_1003295_pt1 | contig 12614 bp, 10 predicted proteins | sample CryGeymeta201514_FD_183980 | JGI IMG/M metagenome (GOLD analysis project Ga0210020, IMG submission 183980) | Groundwater microbial communities from Crystal Geyser aquifers in Utah, USA - Crystal Geyser metaG 2015-14 (SPAdes) (version 2) | ecosystem: Environmental > Aquatic > Deep subsurface >... | reverse complement strand
CCGAGACCCGAGGCCGTTCCGCCCGGGTCGAGGCTCTCGAACGCCAACACGCCGTGCCACAGTGGCTTGGCGCCCGCTTCGGCGCCGCGGCGGTTCACTTCGACTTCCACGTACCCGGGATATGGGCGGGCGCCCTCAAGCCGACAACTGACGCGGAACAGGACGGGTTTGTCGACCTGGAGTGCTTCGTGCTGGGTCTGATCGCCTTCCTCTGTCAGGGCCAGCAGTTGCGAGAACTGGTCGCACACCAAGTCGGGCAGGAGGTAAGGGAACTCGCCTTCTGAAGGCGCCTTCCGCCTAGGGATGATCTGCAGAGGAATGCCCCGGACGTTGTTGCTGCGGTCCGCGGCAACCGCACGCTCGGGATCGACGTTCACGACTGCGATGTAGATGCCGGTCTCTCGCGGAACGAACTGGGCCGGCTGGCCCCGTCCTGCGACGAAGTCCTTCGTGACGGCCTTCCCCGCGGCGACGCTGAGCGGCGCGACGACCCCCACCCACACGGGCTTCTGATTCTCCTTCACGGGGTAACGGTTGACGTCGATTTCGGCGTATGATCCGCGCGCAGGACGGTTGCCGCTGTTGCGGATGGTCGCCCTGAACCGGACGGGCTTCCCCTGCTCCACGAGCACCGGGTACAGTTGCGCTGGGTCGCCGGGAGCCGCGATTCGTGGTGTGACCTCGATGGCCTGAGGTGTGATCTCAAGGTCCGCCTGTCCCAGGACGTGGCGCGGGACAACCAGAGGCCCCAACGCCAAGCTGAGGAATGCCCAAGTCGCTGGCAGGCTTGTGTAGTGTGTACCGAACATCATATGCCTCCTTCTGTCCGCTCAACTGGCGCTCCCTGCAAGCGGACAAGGGAACGGTAGTGGTGTAAGGCAACACCGGCATAGCTCTTGCGCCCGGCGAAGAACCGGTCGACCTGCGCGGCAGCGTTCGCGAGTGCAGCCCACGTGCCGCCGTAGAAGGTGATGCTGGCCGGCTCCGTCTTGGTGGACTCAAGACCCACCCAGACCCGCACGTTCCCCCGACACCGCTCGGCGGTGTCGATCTCCCGCTGACTGATCGCTGTCGAGGAGTTCGGTCCGAGCGCGTGCGTGCGGTAGGCCATGGCAGCGAGGTGGACAGCCACTCCGGGTCGCTCCGCAAACTCTTGGAGCAAACAGCCCAGCAGCGGCGACTCGGTGCCGCCGGCCGAAACGAACACACTGTCTGGTCCGTCCCTGTCCCACCAGAACGGGATGGCGAGGCCAAACTCAAACGGGGTGCCGCCAGCGATCTTCTCATGCCGCTCCAGCAGCTTCTGAATGAGCCCCAAGTACCCTCGCCCAAGCGCCTTGGGATCAGTCTTCCATTCCTTGAGGACGTATGGCTCCACGTCCCATTGCACGCCGTCGAACCGCTCCAACGCCCCTTCGGAGTTGTGGTGGAAATCACCGACCCGGTCGAGCCATGCGAGGGCCTCGTGGTGGTTCTCAGGCATTGCCCAACCGGCGTCGCCGAAGAGCCCGTGAACTCTCATTCCCCGGCTATGGGCCAAATGCAGGAACGCACGCAGCGCGTCCGATCCAGTGGAGTCGCGGAGCTGCGTCGTAGCGTCCAGGAACAGCTCTCGTACGCCTACGGCCTCACAGAAGCCGAACAGGCGCCTCTCCTCGTCGGGCTCGCCCACGATGAGCGCGCCGTCCCAGACCCACATGGCGCGAGGGTGGGGGCTGGGACCGGCGGGCGTCTCGGCCTGGCTGGGCAAAGGCGCGAGCCAGCCGGTGAGAAGGGACCAAAGGACGTAGCTCATTGGTCCGGCCCCCAGAACTTGCCGAAGTTGCCCTCTTCGGCGGACTCGAGCACCAGCAACAGCCACGCAGTGCAGCAAGCCGAGGGCGCTTGCGTGAGGTCCTTGATGACGGTCGCCGTGTCGACCGGTGCTTTGGGACCAGCCGCCAAGTCTTGCCGGTAGCGGCTGTATCGGACACCGGATCGCGGGTCACCTGGCACGGTACACAGCTTGAGCATGTTGTCCACGATGGACTCGAACTTGTCCCGTCTCCCCAACCGGAGGTACGAGAGTGCGACACCGAGGCTGCCTTCGCTCCAAACCACGTCGGGATAGCGGTCCCAGTCGATGCCTTCGTTGTGTCCGGCATACGGCCGGTAGCCGGTCACCGAGACACCCTCGTCGGCCTCCGCAGGTCGGAAGGTCGTCGCGAACGTCTCCTCCGTATATGCCAGCGTAGCTGCAGCCTTCTCGCGTTCCCCAACCGCCAACAGGAACAGTGCGCCCCACCCGCCGCAGCAGTCGAGCGCCTTGCCCAAGTTCAGGCTCTGCCGATCCACCCCCTGCACGAACCGGCCAAGGCCCGGCGCTGGCTCCGTCCACATCTGTTCGAGCAAGGCCCGTTTGACACGGTCTGCAGCGGCGGCATAGCGGCTGCGCATGCTCGGAGCCTGTTGCGAGCGCGCGTAGTCGCGCAGGAAGAAGTACGCGTCGATGGCGTGCTCCGTGCCAGCCCACGTTCTCTTGCCCTTGGTCAGCTCCGAGTAGTCCTCCGCCCATTGACCATGGCCGCCCATGATCAGACCCGCCCGCGGGTCCAGCAGCCGATCCCCCGGAACTTGCTGTCGTTCGAGCCACTCAGCAATGCGGCCCGCGAACGCCCGGAAATCCGTCTCACCGGTCTCGTGTCCGTAGAGGACCGCTGCATAGCCCGCCCACGCAACCGTGCCCGATCGCAGGTAGGAGTGGTTGTAGAACGTGTCGCCCGAGGCATTGAACGAGAAGCCAAGGCCGCCGTCAAGAAGCTGCATCGCCTCTATCGTTCGGAGGAGCTGCATCGCCTCGGAGTGCTTGCCCGCCAGCACCAGTGCACACACCTCGACAGCAGCGTCGTAGACGAAGACCCTCTTGTACTCCGTGAGCACCGGGTAGAGGGGCGCGTCGTCGGGCAACTCGAAGCTCGGGATGAAGCGGGCGCCCTCCGGCGACGCGCTGAGCCTGATCCTGTCTTCGCCAAGCTCGTAGTAGATGCCCTCGGACTGGAACGGGGAGAGGCGGGAGAGGAGGTAGGACAGCGCGGCATCGCGGGCGCCGGTGCGGGGGGCGGGTTCGGCGGCGCACCGCCACACGCCCAGGCATACAAGGGCCAAGCCAAGCCGCCGATGCGCAGCTCGACGCAGGTTGTTGCCCATGGCGTCTGGCCACTCCTTGGTGCGTGGGTTACCGAAGTAGGAGCCGATGAAGGTGCGAGCGCGCACCTTGCAGCAAGTGGCGATCTCGCGGTCTGTAGTTGGCGAGGGTCAGTGTCATTCTGTCGCGCGCCACCTTGGTGAACCGCTCAGGACTGTAGAAGTCGTCGAACGTTCGCTCCTTCGCCACGTTCACGACCCGATTCAGCTCGAGCAGCAACGGAGCTACCAGTGGGGCGGAGCCGCTGGCGGATGAACCAATCACCTCACGGCTCTGACGGTAGAACCTCGGCCAGAGGTACGAGGAGACGGAGTCTTGGGCTGCGCTGACTTGCTGCGCGATTCCGGAAGGATTGGCCAACTCCTCGCTCACGAACTGCCTGACCGTCAGTGCCGTGCCGACGAGTTGGCTCTGGGGCTGCTTGCCACGATTTGAGAATAGCACTTGGGTTCCCTCCGCCGGAGCGTTGTCGCGAGGCGCACCATCGAGCACTCGCGACGCCGCGCTATCGCCGTCCAGCATTCGCCTTCCCTCCGCCCTCCCCTCCTTCGTCCGGCGACTTTTTTCGCGTCGGCTGCCACATTCCGCGGTCTGCTGTCCGACACTCTTGATTGGGCGAGAAAGCGGCTGCCGCCGCCCCAGTCGAGGGCAAGCGCCCGACCGCGACGCAGACCGCCGCCAAGCCCGCGACGCCTCAGCCTCCGCCGCCGACCGCATCGAGATCACTCCACGCATCAACTGCGGGATCGCGTACATGGCACTCGCAGGGATGCCGAATTGACTGGGCTGGCGGCACCGCCGAATTCACACGCACCGCGTCGGCGGCCTACACCCTTCTGATCGACGCGTACTGACCGGACGCAAGGAGGTGGTTCAGGGTCACATTCGTTCCTCACTGTTGGGGCTGACAAGACTTAAGGAGGATCCCTAGTGAAAAGTACACTCAAACGAATCTTGCTCCTCGTAAGGAGCATCATCGTTCTGCCGGCTCTGCTCGGGGGTTGTGCGGTCAAGAGCCGCGAGGCCACGCCCCGCCCGCGCGCGGTCGCCGCTCCGGCTGCCGCCGCCCCAGTCGAGGGGAAGCGCCCGACCGCGACGCAGACCGCCGCCAAGCCCGCGATGCCTCAGCCTCCGCCGCCTATCGCCGAGCCCCCACCACCAACTCGACCGGTGCGCGTCATCGCTCGCTTCGTGCCCAGCAGCCGCGGCGGGATCGTCTACGGCCGCGTTGAAGGTCAGGCGCTGCCGCCCAATTGTGTGGCTGTGGCCCACCTCGCCACCGACCAAGCGTACCTGCAGACGGACTGCGTGGCCGACGTCCACGAAGGTCGCTTCGCCATTCCGGTCGTGCGCGGACGCGCGTGGCGCTCGATCATCGTCTTGGTCGTCCGCGGTGAGTACCTCAGCCAAATGGCTCTCATGACCGAGCCTAATGCGATCGGGTACCTGCCCGACGGCCGGGACATCCTCGGTCGAGCCGTGATCGAGCGGACGCGGACAACGAGGGGGGAGTTCAGGTGACGATCACGTTGGGCTCGTACGAGCTCCTGTTTGGCTATTGGCTTTTCGGCGCGCTGTCGTTCGCGACTGCCTGCGTCTTTGCCCACTGGCTGCGAAAGCCACTGCGCACGCTGGTCGCGCCATGGCTCCACAGCGCCCCTCCGGCGCAGCAGCCCATTGACCCGCCCAAGCTCCCCCGCTTTCTCGTCGGGAGTTGGATCGCGATGGAGGAGATCTGGGGCGAACTCTTCAGCCCTTCGAGAGCCCAGGACTTGCTGTGGTTCCTCGTCGCGCTCCCGATCGGCGTGCTCGACTTCGTGGTGAACCTCTTCGCAGTGCGAGTCGCCTTCGCCGGCACTGAACTCGCTGGCATCGCCGCCGTCGGGTTGTATCTGTCCTTAGTGTTTGTCGCGGTGCGCCCCGACGACGAGCGTGAACGCTGCAGGAGGGTGGCGCTACCAGTCGTCTTCGGCGGACTCGTGCTGGTCGCGACCGGCCTCGGCGGCTATTCGACTTACGTGGTGGGCATTGCCCAGCGCTTGCCTCCGTCGGCACTGATTGGAGCGACCTTTCTCGGCGCCGCCCTTCGGATGTTCGTGTCGCTGGCCGCGGCCTGGGCGGGCGCGAAGTGCCTACGGGGTGGATTCTTGAGCCAAGTCCTGGTTTTCGTCATCGGCGCTCTGCTCCTCCTGCCGCTGACGCTGGTGGTGGGCGCCGGCGTGCTCGGCTGGCTTGTCGTACGGTTGACCTACCGGTGGCTAGTTTGCGCACCACGCCTGGTACCCCTCCTTCGCTTCTTGTATATGGTGATGGCCGAGATCGGCGCGCTCCTGGTGCTCGCCCCGGTGCGGCGGCGAGCACCGCGCCCTGCGGTGCACGTCAACGCCCCGGCCGATCGGCAGTTCGTCGCCGATTCGGTTTCTGTCAGCGGCAAGTGCCCGACCGGCGACACGATCCAAGTGCTGCTCGATAAGGACGGGGTGCGCTACCCCCTTGGCGCCGTGAGCGTCACAGACGGCCGCTTCGAGGCGGAGTTGCCGCTGAACGGTCACCAAGCCATGGCGTACGGCCGCTGCTTGCTCGTCGTGACCGATGGCGACAGCACGGCGCGGGTGCCGGTCTTCGTCAAGCCGCTGGACATCCCGGCTGACCCTGCGAAATCGACTGACCAGCGGCTCGCACACTCGAAGGAGGTGCCACACATGTCCCGGATGTGCTGTTTTGAGCACCCAGCGCGAGCCGCGCTGCTCCTGCTCGCCGCTGTCCCGCTCCTCGCCTGCGGTTGCAAGGATCCAGTTCCCCGGACGTCGGTCGCTGTCGTTTGCGTTGTGGATCTCACCGGCTGGTGGGACAACTATGGCGAAGCCGCGCAGGAGTGGCTGAACGACCGCCTGCTGCCCGGGCTCCGCGGGGGCGACACGCTGGGCATCGCCACCATCGGCAATCGCGTCGGCGACGACCGTGCGGTGGGCTGGCTGGAGAAGCTGAGAGGCGAGGGGCTCTACGATCAGCTATTCCTTAGCGATAGAGCAGCGGCCGCTGAGTTCATCGACAAACTGGCCCCGGCGGCCGAGCCGCAGCCGGGAACCGCGGTCTGGGAGACGGTCGATCAAGCCGCGTCCACGCTGTCCGCGATGGAAGAGGACGCACACAAGGTCATTTTCTTTTTGAGTGACCTGCAACCCGATGCCGGGGCTTCGCTCCAGCCCCGCGACCATCCCGAGACGCCCTTCCCAGACGGCACGAAAGGCGTCGTGCTGTTCCTGGCGCGCCGGGGTGTCCCCGAAAGCGAGTACGGCCAGACGAAGAACGATATCACCGCCAAGCTCGCCGCCGTCAACGTCAGCCTTGCTGTTCCACCGCTGGCGCCGGCGGAGTCCGCCCAGTTCGATCCGAACCGCGTCATCAAGCGCTCGGACTCGCTGTTCTGATTGAAGTCAGGCGCAGGTCGGGTGGCTTGCCCCGCGGGGCGGGCAAGCCACCCAAGTCAAGGAGTGATCCAGAGATGATTGCGCATTCACCAGTTGCGCGCACAATGACTCCACTCATCGTCCTGGCCGGTCTCGGGCTCGCCGTGTTCCACGTCAAGACTCGGCGGGCGCGCGTCACACCTCCCACCCCTGAGGCCGTGTACCTCGAACGTTCGCTCGCCTTCCTCAAGGACCAGCGGATTGGCGCCCGCATCATGAAGGGCAAGGACTTCAGCGGCCTCTATCAGAGCCACAAACATACCCCTCGCAACCCCAACTCCCAATATGTGGCGGCCTATGGGCGCAGCTGGGTGTACGATTGCGCGCTGGGGATCTACGCCGATCTCAAATCCGGCAAGACGGAGCAAGCACGTAGAGGAGTCGACGCCCTCGTACGGCTCGCCGAGCACGAAGACAAGCTGGGCTTCCGGGGCCTATGGCACTTCTCCTATAACACGATGGCCGATGACTTCATCGATCCCCGAGGTCCTCTGGGCGCCAACCTGTGGTGCCTGAATGCGATCTATGCCTACATGCTTCAGACGGGAGATTCGCGCCCCCTCGCGTGGACCAATGAGAAGGTGGCAGGCTTTGTCTTCACCCAGCAGGTCTTGGACGGCAAGGACCCGCGCTACGGCCTCTTTCGCGCCGGGCTGGAGAACCCCGTTGACCTCGCCCGCGGCGATGCCATGGGCTACCACGTGTACGAAGGCATCCCGTCCGACTTCGACGAGTTGCTGCGTGAGAGCCAGCGACTCTCTCAAGAGATCCTGGGTCTGGTGCTCCCGCATCCGCTCAACAAGCCCGTTGCCACCGCTCTGGAGGCCCTGCGCTTGGCCAGACCTACGGATGAGGTCATCAACTCACAGGTCGAGTTCTGCTCGATCGAGCACAACGCCGACGCCGTCGCGACCCTTCGCTTGGCGGCACGCGCAGCCTATCGCTTCCTGCCGGTTGAGAGGGAGTTCCTGGACGAGCTGAAGCGACGTCACGACCTCACACTGGACGCCCTTGACCGCATGTGGGTGCGCGAGGCAGACGGCGCCGGCCACTTCGTCACGGCCATGGAGGCTGACGGCACGCTCAACACAAGCGTGGCGGTGGACAACAACACCTGGGTGCCCGCGGTCCTCCTCGACTACGACGAGGAACGCGTGTGGGAGTCCATCCAGTTCACCCGCACGCGGTTTCTCGTCGAAGATGTCGGCTGCAAGGGGCTGTTCTTCTTCAACAGCGACTTCACCGACCGCTACGTGAACCTCACGGAAGCCGAGCGGGAGGAGATGGAGCGACTCATCCAACCGGAAGCAACCTGGGGCTTCGTCCAGTTGCTGTGGGAGTATGCCCGCAAGACCAAGCATTCCCCGCGGCGCAAGGAGGCGCTCGCCCTCGCCCGCGAGCTCGCCGAGAACATGATCGCCTTCCAGGCACTGTACGCGGCGACTGGAGACCCGTATGAACGCGGATTCGCCAGCTACGCCGACGTGAGCACGCAGGTGGGCCTGAGTACGCTGAAAGCCGTGGCCGGCGAACCTCGCGCCCTGCTCAACAAACTGGTTGAGGAAAGCACCGCCGCCGCGAACCGGCATCGGCGCTTCGGCACGCCGTACGCCAGCCGGAACATCCGGAACTACTTCAACACCTTGGAAAGCGCGGCGGCGACTGCCACCGGCGTCGCGGTCATGCAAGTGATGCGTGGTGCCAACGGCGACGACTTCATCACCGTTGCTCCGCCGCGTCAGTGGCTTCCCGTGGAATCCACGCGCTGACACGCGCAGACACGATCGCATACGGCGCCGGGGAATTCACACAACCCCGCGCTGTTGCTTATTCTCCCTCAGCGGGGCAGTAAGCCGTCGCAGCAGCGACATCGTCAAAACGAGGTGACAGAAGTGACATCCGGAATCCGTGACGCCAACTGCCCGGAGTGCCTGGACAGCTTCCAACTCGGCAGCCTGACCGTGTGGATCTCGCGGCCGCAGCAACCCCGGGCGGAGGACTACCTTCGCCGCCCGGAGGTGGAAACGCCTCTCGCTGCTTGTCTCAGCCGGGACGAATTCGGACCGCCGCTGGCGCCCCTGCTCGTGGGGCCGCCCGGCTCGGGCAAGACCACCTTGGCGCAAGTCGTCGCGCGGCGCCAGGAACGCCCCTTCTTCCGGTTCCAAGGCAACTCGAGCGTGACAGCGGAGGACTTCCTCTGCGTCGGTCGCATCGCGCCCACCGGCGTGGAGTACGTCCTCCAACCGGTCGCCGCCGCCATGGTCCTCGGTGCGCTGGTACTGGTGGACGACATTGACAAAGTCGACAGCAAAGCGCTGTCTCTCTTCCTGCCGATTTTGGACGGGGCGACCACGATCGAGAGCACGTTGCTCGGCGGGGTGGTGCAGGTCAGCCCCGATTTTCGGCTGGTGTTTGCCTCCAACGAACTCGAGTCGCTGCCCCTCTTTCTGCGCACCCGAGTGGTCACGTTCCGAGTCGACTACCCAGACGTCGGCGAAGTCGTCCGTATGGCAGAGCTCCACGTCCCTGACACGGGCGCGTCTCTCACCAGAGCCTTCCTCCACGCCTGGAAGAGGCGGAACGGCTCGAACGGCTCGCTGGCGCCCCGAGAAGCGGTGCGCATCTTCCAGTTGGCGGGCAAGTTTGGCAAAACCGGACAGCCGGTGCGCGGGGCCGTCCAGGCGGCAATGGACGCGGTGCTCGGTAGTGGAGCCGGCGGCGCCGAGAGGAGGGGATAGGCCATGGATATCCGCCGGTTGCCCACGGTGAAACTCCCCTCGGGCGCCAGCATCACGGGCGTGCCCGGGGCGCACTACCGACTCGCCACGGCGCAAGCCGCCATCGTAGCCTTAGACCGACTTCGGCCGGCGGCGGTCACCGTGGAACTGCACGCTTCCGCCCTTGCCGGCGTCCGCAGCGCGCTGTCTGACTGCTACCCGGCGCCCTGCGGCGTGTGCTGGACGAACCCAGTTGTTGACCGCGCCGGGCATGTGGTCATCGTCAGCCCTTCCGACTCTATCGCTCAGGCTAGTCGGTGGGCGACGGAAACGAGCACGCCTCTCTTCGGGGTCGACCTGCTCACACACCGAGAACCGGATGACGCCCGGGATTCCAGAACCGTTCCCGAACCGGCCGACGACTGGATCTGGTATGGCCCCGCGACCCCGGAGCAGTTGCGTCCCTGGCGTGCTACGCACCACAACCTGCGGAAGACGCCCGCAGACCTGCGTCGCGAGGAGTTCATGGCCGTCCAGCTTCGCCGCCTGGCGGAGAAGTATGGCCGGATCGTGTGGGTCGGCGGCGCGGCGCATTGGGCGCGTATCGCCGACCTGCTCCTGACGGTGACGGACAAGCTCTGCCCGGAGGCTCCCTTCTCGCCCGAACTCGCGTTCGAGTTGGCATACCTCGACCCAGCCATGGCGCTGGCTCGGTACTTGGACGACCTGCCAAACGCGACCTATCAGTTCCACTGCGCGACCCGGGAGGCGGGCGACCTGTCGAGGTTCGACAAGTGGCGGGCCTTCGAGGGCGGCATCCTGCCGTCTGCCCTCAGCCACTACACGCAGGCGTTCGCCGGAATGTCCCCTCGCGCGGTGCGCAGCTTCAACGCGCTCCTTCGCCGCCTGGTGGGCGCCGACGGGCTCGTCGCGCCCCGCCTCTCGCATCTATACGCGGCCGGCGCGGCGGCGGTGGACGAGCATTTCGCCCGGCTGGTGGTGGAGAAGGCGCTGGAGTTCCCGGTTCCGAACCTCACAGACGTCGCGCCAGGCCAAGGCGGGCGGCCGCTCCTGACCCAGGCGGCGCCGGACGATGGCCGGCTGTATCGGAGCAATCAGGGAGACGGGACTGGCTATCAGCCTGTCTTTCCACCCCCCACGGCGGTGGACTCGAGCGGCCGCCAACCGCAGGAAACAACGAGCGAGATCCGGCGCCAAGTACGGCGCACGGCACGCCGCGCCTCGGATTCGGCGAGCGGCAGTCGGTGGGAGGCCTCCCTGCCCGAAGACCATTTCGCCCAACGCATGCACCAGCAGGCGCGACGACTCGCGAGGGAAGCCGTTCGGCGCACCGAGACCATCAGCTTGCCCTTCTCGCGCACCCTGTCGCTGGGCGAAGGGGTGGACGTGCGCGCCACGGTCCGCGGCTATGTCCGGCGTCAACCGGAACCGTTCGTCATGAACCGCCGGCGTTCCGACGCCAGCCTGGTGGAGGACCACGAACCGGTGGTCTGGGAGCTGAAGGACCCAGGGCACTACTCCACGAACACGATGCTCTACGGCTGGCACAAGACCGCCGACGCCCCCGTAGGGCAATCGCTGTACTTCAGCTACTTCTGGGCGACGCAGACCCGGGTCGGCCGCGACCTGCTCCGCTGGGACTGGGGCGTCAGCGTCAACTTCTGCGATCCCACCTCGCAGACGCGGGCCCGTCAGTTCGCCACAGCGAATCCCGGCCGGGTGCCCACGACCGACCTGCCCGCCGGCACTCACGCCGGGAACGTGGTCGAGAAGATTGGAGCGGCGGCCGTGAAACACGCTCGCCTGGCCGTGGTCTGGGTGTCGCCGACACCCGCTGCCATCCCCGCCTCGGTCCGTGCGCTGGCGCAGTCGACACGAAAACGGTTGATCCACGTCAGTACCGCACGCCTGCCGCCCGAGGATCTCGACCGCCTTACGTACTACCATCTGTGGCGGACGGACGACTGGGACGCTGATGAAATGGTCCCACCTGAGCCGGTGCTGGCCAAGATCGAGCAGTACCGACGCGAACGGCTGAAAGCCCCGTAGGACAGGTTGCCAAACCTGTCACGCCCGCGCGACCCACACAGACAGGCGTCTCACAGTTGTCCCCACCAAAGGAGTGAAGAGAATGCCCGAAGTCACCCACGTACACATTGTTGAATCGGAAGAAGATGGAGCACGACTCGTTGCCAACCTCGTGCAGGAGGTGGTGGACAGCAACCCCGCGGCAAGGCTGGACACCGCCACCGGCGGCACCATGGAGCCAGTTTGTCGCCAGCTCGCGAGCCGATACGCCGAGGGGCTCCTGTCTCTCGCCGGAGTCGAGACGTTCCAGCTCGACGAGTACTATCCCATCGACCCCTGGCACCTGCAAAGCTACCGGGTTTTCATCCGGAAGCACTTGGTCGAGGTCACCGACCTCCCGTTGGCCAGCGCCCACGTCCTTCGCAGGCCCCCAGAAGGGTTCTGACCTCACGGCAACCCGTAGCGTAGCCCCTCATGGGCGTCTTGTGGGCGTCCCCGATGCGCAACGCTCACTGCGGTTGGCAGCGGAAACTCACTCCAACTTCAACGTTCACCGTAGATTGTCAAGGAGCACACAAGGAGCATTCCCCTCAGTATATGAGGGGCTACGCTACGGGCCTGTCGCTGTCGCGCGCCAGCTCTTCCACTCCGCATACGCCTCGCCGACGTGCCAACCCCCGTACTGGTCGATTCCCCCGGACCACAGGTATTCCTGCGGCTCCTCTGCCATTCCTTGGCGGAGCGGGTTCTCCAGGATGTACGTTGCCACGGCCCCGAACTCCTCCTCGGCCCGCAGCGCGTGGTCGTAGTTCCGCGGCTGCCACAACTTCCCCGACCAGCCGGTCTTCCAGCCTCGATTCGTGCTCTTCCCCTTGAACTGATCGGCGAACGTCAGCATGGAGCGCCCGCGCAGCCGTGGGGTGAGCAACAAGTGCAGGTGGTCGGGCATCAGGCAGTACACCAGCACCCCAAGCCTCAGGCGATCCTCCGTCGGCGTCTTGATGACGGTGGCGTTACGGACGGGATCGGTGAACGGCTTTTGCTGCCGGTGTGCCCGGATTGTGAGGAAGCAGAATGTCCCCGGCTCCTCGTACCTCTCGTCCGGCAGGCGTTGGTTCCCCCGCGGACGGAACGGTCCAGTCGGGTAACGAACGCGGTGCATCGTCAGGTCCTCCTCTTGGCGGCATCGCGGTT
>Ga0210020_1003292_pt1 | contig 12619 bp, 9 predicted proteins | sample CryGeymeta201514_FD_183980 | JGI IMG/M metagenome (GOLD analysis project Ga0210020, IMG submission 183980) | Groundwater microbial communities from Crystal Geyser aquifers in Utah, USA - Crystal Geyser metaG 2015-14 (SPAdes) (version 2) | ecosystem: Environmental > Aquatic > Deep subsurface >... | reverse complement strand
GCGCGCGGCAGCGCGCAAAATCAATGGGCGGCGCTGTGCGCCGTCCACAATAATGTCAATAAAATTCCAAAAAGTCAGCTTCTGGTGGGCACACATGGACTCGAACCATGGACCTCGTCTTTATCAGAGACGCGCTCTTCCAACTGAGCTATGTGCCCGTTTTTATCCAAATTGCATCTGATATATCGAACATAAATGTTCGCTATCAGGTAAGCGTTCTAACCGGTGAACTACGTGCGCTTCTTGATTTGTCCGCTATCAGAGACGCGCTCTAACCAACTGAGCTACGAGCCCAAGTAATTTTTTAAAACTTTCTTTAAATATGTTCTCCCCCAGCCCGTCTTAAAGAATTTTTCTCTTGTCGTTGCGTCCTGTTGATTTAAATATCCTTCCACATAGATTAACTTAAATGGTCTCCTATTCTTTGTTATCGAAACCCTTCCTTTATTGTGTTCTTCAATTCTTCTTTTTACATTATCGGTATATCCAACGTATAACTTTTTATCTCTTAAACTCTGTAAGATGTAGACAAAATACATTGCTCTCACCCATCTTGCTCCCACAAAGAATTTAAATAAAGTAAGCGCTCTTCACCCGTCAAACTTTTGCCCAATAATTAAGGAGGCCTCCTTAAAATAATAAGTTTTATTTACTTGAATCAGGCCATTTTAAATTAAAGCGCGAAAGTTAGTCGGGTAAACCAGCTGAGCTAACGGCCCTCTTCGTCGCTCCTCTCCTCAGAGTAAACTACCAAGTTCATTTTATCATAAACAAAAGAAAGTTTCTATGCTATAATGAGCACAGCGAATTACAAGCTTTGCTTATTACGAAGTAACAAGCTCTGCTTATAATTTAACTGAAATGCCCGACCAAAAAGTTTTTTTGGAAATTAAAATTCCCCGAGAAAACGAGTATACTCCGGAATCAGCGGCGGTTTTATTTTCTGGCTTTACCAAAATCCTTTCTCCTCAATCAATCCTTGACCGAATACTGGGTCGCCAATCCCAGTCTTTAATTTTAGAAATCGCTTGTTTTCAACAGCAAATCCGTTTTTATGCGGTTTTGAGCGAATCTTTTTTGCCTTATTTTGAAAGTCAAATTTTGGCTGCTTATCCCTTGGCAATTTTAAACAGGTTACCTGATTATTTGGAAAGTTGGCAGGCTACCAGACTTCACTTTGGCCAAATGGTTCAAGGAAGTTCCTTCTATTATCCTTTAAAAACCTACAAAGACTTTACTGATATTGATCCTTTAAACTCAATTTTGGCAATAATGTCAAAAGCCACCGAGGATGATAAACTTTTAATCCAGTTTATTTTCCAAAAAACTCCCGGTGGCTGGCAGAGAGGGGTTCAAAAAGCAATCACCAAGGGAATTAAAATCAGTGAAACCGAACGCCAGCCATTGCCCGGAGAAAATCTCATCAAACAAAAAATTGAAGAAGAAGGTTTGAAAGTCGGAATTAGGGTTACTGCCTCATCCGAATCCCTTCTTAAAGCCCTAATCGGCGGGCTTGCCGCCTTTACCCGAGGTGATGGCCAGGCTTTAGTTTTCCAGAAACCAAACTTGTTTGCCAAAGGCAAACTAAAACAAGCAATTTTAACTCATCAACCTGGTTTTACTCCCCGCTTCCAAATTTTTAGTGTTTCTGAATTGGCGACTTTATTTCATCTGCCAGGAGTTACTACCAAAATCCCCAATATCGCCTGGGGTAGGTCGGTTTTAAGTGAAGCTCCGGAAAATCTGCCAGTGGCGACTAATTTAACTGAAGAACAAAAGGGAGAAATTAATTTCTTTGGACGCACAGAATTCAGAAACCGATTAACGACCTTCGGGATAAAACAACCGGATCGTCGGCGTCATATTTATTTAATCGGAAAAACAGGGACGGGTAAATCGACTTTGATTGCCAACATGGCTATTGATGATTTGAAAAAACGTCATGGACTAGCAATTATTGACCCCCATGGCGATTTGTCAGAAATTCTTTTAGATTATATTCCCTCCTATCGGATTAATGATGTTTGCTATTTAAATCCGGCTGATAAAGAGCATCCCTTCTCAATCAATATTTTGGAGGTAACCAACCCGGCTCAAGCAGAGTTAGTTGCTTCAGGTATTGTTTCAATTTTTTATAAACTTTATTCTTATTCTTGGGGTCCACGTCTGGAGTATATTTTGCGCAACACTCTTTTGACCCTGACCCAAGTGCCAAATGCTACTTTAGTTGATGTCGTCAGAATTTTAACTCATAAGAATTATCGGATGGGGGTGGTGGAGAAATTAACCGACCAGGTTTTGCAAGACTTCTGGACCAAGGAATTTGAAAAGATGCCGGATAGACTCCGAGAGGAAGCGATTAACCCAATTTTGAATAAAGTCGGTCAATTTGTTTCTTCACCTTTAATCAGGGGAATTATTGGTCAACCTCACTCCACCATTGATTTGGAACAAATTATGAATGAAGGAAAAATTTTAATTGTCAATCTTTCCCAGGGAAGGTTAGGAGAAGACAACTCCGCCCTTTTGGGAGCAATGATTATTACCAAACTCCAACTGGCAGCCATGAATCGGGTCAATGTTCCTGAAGAACAAAGAAGGGATTTTTACTTATATGTTGACGAGTTTCAAAATTTTGCCACTGATTCTTTTATAAAAATTCTTTCTGAAGCGCGAAAATATCGACTGAATTTATGCTTAGCCAATCAATATATGGCCCAAATCGCCGAACCGGTGCAAAAAGCCATTTTGGGTAATGCCGGAACTTTAATTGCCTTTTTGCTTGGAGCTGAAGATGCTTTTATTTTGGAAAAAGAATTCGGGGAAATTTTTACCCAAAAAAATTTGGTTGGTCTTTCCAATTTTCAGGTCATTATTAAATTGGCAATTGATAATCTTACTTCCCGTCCCTTTTTTGCCTACACCCTCCCTTTACCTAAATCAGTTAACCAAAACCGGGAAAAAGTAATCAAGGTTTCTCAAGAACGGTATTCACACAGAATAAATATCCTATAATTTGACAAGCCTTGATAAATCATATATAATTTCGTTGCTAAAAACTAAATTTGGTAGTTTGCCTACCAAAAGTTTGGTTCTAGCACTTTAACAAGCGAGAGAATGGTGTTAAGCGCCAAGACTTGCTCCAGGTGGGTCGCCTTAGGCAACAGCAAGGCTTTGGCGATTGAATATATGTTGGCTGATTGGGCAATTATGCCATCTTACTCCAAAAGGAGGAGAAAAAGTGAAGTGGCGTGTAATTTCCCTTGTGTTGGTATTGGCTATGGCTTTCACCCTCGTAGGGCCGGCCTTCGCTGATGGAGGTGATTGCATCGGTGGCAAGTGTGATGCCGACGCCGTGGCAGTAGCCAACGTCGATATTACGATCGACGGCCCGGGAAAGGTCTACGTTGGTGACGTCGCTAACTTCACCGTCACCATCGACTTCAATTCCTTCGCCTGGGCAGAAGCCTATGCCAAAGGGCTAATCGGCTACACCGAAGCCTATGCTGGCGCATACGCTGACGGCTTGGCCTATGGTGCAGTTTATGACCCCTCCGGCAACATCATCGCCTCCCAGTTCTCCCTTGAGGGAGACTACGATTGGGACTACGACTGGGACTGGGGTTGGTTACCCTATGCTGAGGCTAATGCCTATGCTGAGTTCCCAGAGACAGTCGTCTTTAACTTCGGGGTGATGGTAACCGAGGAAGGTGAATGGGCGATCTACGCCTACGCCGACAGTATCGCCGCCGCCTTTTCCTACGGCGATTACTGGACCTGGTGGTTCTACAAGTACTGCGAGGCCTATGGTTTCGACTTTGACTGGGACGAAGCTTGGCTCTACTTCTTGGCCGTCTACAGGAACTTTCCCCACATGCGGCTGGACGTCATGCTCGACCCAGGTTGTAGAGTGAAAGCCACCGCCTATGGTGACTGGGCCAATGGCCGACTTGGTGGATATTCGACCGAAAGCGCCGCCTATCTCCAGGAAGACCCATACATCCCTGGAGGATGGAAGTACGTCCCTGCCACTCTTGAACTGAATGGTGGAGTCGTCTACGAGATTAAAGCCTGGTGTCCGGATGGAAGAGACATAATCGGTAAGGCCGACTTCCATATCGGCCGTGTCTATGACGGCTACCAGAAGATCTGGGCTCCGTTCCATAATCAGGCACCCGGCGTCTTCAACGGCCTCTATGTCACCGGCGGGTTGGACTAGGTCTAGACCAACCAACTTGGTAGACTAGCGGTCTGCGGATTGGGAGTGGGAGATAAGATACCCCTGGTCTTGTCCACTTTATTTACATCATTTACATTTTTCTTTCCCACTCCCTCCCATCATTACTCTCGCAACACGCCAGTGTGCGAAATTCCCAAAACAACGGGAAAATCAAAACACTGGCTTTCATCAAAAAAACCGCGTAAAATCGCGGTTTTTTTGTCCTTGACCTTCAAAGTGTGGTAGGAACTATCAATTTTAATCACCCCGTTTTACGGGGTAAACGAGCAAAATTGACAAAATCTCGGGTGTGTTTCATCAGCGCTAATCCGCATTTGGCGAATCAGCGTGAATCCGTATCTTCTCCAGAAAGGAGGTGATCTATCCGCTCCTTCCAGAACGGATACCTTGTTACGACTTGATGCTCATCGCCGACCTTGGCTTGATCCCGCAAAATGCGGGGCTTCGGCCATTGCCGACTTTGCTCATCTGACGGGCGGTGTTCGTAGATACTCAATGATGTCACCATCAATGGTTCTTCTGTCACCGGGCGCGCGGTTTTCCCGCACCCTGGCGAACCTACCTAACCTCCAAATGGTCGTCTTTCATTCATAAACTCTCTAATTTTTCCTAATTCCTCAATTCCCTCCTTCGTTAAATGTCTCTTTTCCTTAATCAGCTCCGCTGCTTTGCAAAAATCTTCAAAATCTTTTCTCTTTTTCCCTTGAAGGGGATATTTTTTGAAAAAGGGAATAACTATTCGAAAGATATCTCGATGGCTTTTAACCGCATATTTGATATGTGGTTTCCAACCATAACGAGGATATTTCAGATTAAAAAGCAAACCACAACCCCAAGTATATTTTAATCTTTCCAGAATCTGGCGATCATCACCTCTAAGTTCTATTTCAAAAATTAAGCGTCCATCTTTTCTCAAACGTTTTGTTTTATGTCTCGAGATTGTGATCGCAAAGCAACCTTCCCCCTCTACAAAACCAACAATATACCAAGGCTTTAGTTTTTCGACCATTTTTCGGTAGGCTTTGTGCCTTCTCCTCGACCTAAAGTCGGGATACTACGCACTCTGCAGACTTCCAAATTACCATCAAATAACAGTCACCCATTATTTTACTCATCTTTTCAGTGTTAGTCAACACCTAAAAAATGAGGGTAGTTAGGATCTCCCTTCGTAGCTCAAATTTCCATTTGCTTTCATCTTGAACCCACATACCACGTAAAGTTTAATTTTTGGTAAATGGTTTCCCCTTCTGTACGCAGGGTCGCCACTTATACGTGACCGTTTAAGTTTCAAGCTGAAAACTGCTACTTTAGCCCTTCTCTCTCCTTGGTTACCCTTGGAGGATGCCATTTCGCTTTAGGTAATTTACCTTTACCTAGTCCCGAGGTTACGTCGGGACTGGAAATCTGAACCGGAAGGCGCAATTTAAATTGTACAAGACCTGAGAACGTATTCACCGCGGTCTGCTGACCCACGATTACTACCAATTCCAACTTCATGCCGGCAGGTTTCAGCCGACAATCCGAACTGAGGCGAAATTTCAGGGATTAGCTCACCGTTGCCGGGTTGCAACCCGTTGTTTTTCGCCATTGTAGGATGTGTGTAGCCCTGGACATAAGCACCGTGCTGACTTGACGTCATCCCCTCCTTCCTCCTCTGCAATGCAGAGGCAGTTTCCTATGAATATTTAACATAGAATGGGGGTTGCGCTCGTTATCCCACTTAAGGGAACACCTCACGGCACGAGCTGACGACAGCCATGCAGCAGCTGTCCCGATCTCCTTGCGGATTTTCCGCCTTTCGGCGAAATAGAACTTCGGGATGTCAAGCCCAGGTAAGGTTCTACGCTTCGTGTCGAATTAAACCACATGCTCCACTGGTTGTGCAGGTCCCCGTCAATTCCTTTGAGTTTCAACCTTGCGGCCGTACTCCCCAGGCGATCCGCTTAACGCGTTAGCTTGCGCCGCGCTCATGTAAACTGAACGTGGCTAGCGGACATTATTTACGGCTAGGACTACAGGGGTCTCTAATCCCTTTCGCTCCCCTAGCTTTCGTTCATCAGCGTCGGTAAACGCCTAGATGCCTGCCTTCGCCCTTGGTGTTCTTCTGCATATCAATGGATTTCACTCCTACATGCAGAATTCCAGCATCCCCGACGTCACTCAATCCCACCAGTTTTTTTGGCATGTCTCCCGTTGAGCGGGAGGATTTTACCAAAAACTTAACAGGACGCTTACGAAACTCTTTACGCCCAATAAATCCGGATAACGCTCGCACCCTACGCCTTACCGATGCTTCTGGCACGTAGTTTGCAGGTGCTTAATCCTTCCTCGCGATTGCTCGAAATTAAGCGGTTTACGATCCGAAGACCTTCATCCCGCACGCGGCGTCGCAGCGTCAGGCTTTCGCCCATTGCGCATGATTCCCAGTTGCTGCCACCCGTAGGTGTATAGCCCGTGTCTCAGTGCTATTGTGGGGGTCCAGCCTCTCAGCGCCCCTACCCGTCATAGCCTTGGTAGGCCATTACCCTACCAACTAGCTGATAGGACGCAGGCTCATCCTTCGGCGCGAAGTTACTCGCTTTCTTCTCGCGAACTTATCAAGGATTACCCCCGCTTTCGCGGAGCTATCCTCAACCAAAGGGTAGATTCCTACGTGTTACTCACCCGTCCACGACTAACTCGCGCTCCGCGCGAGAATTTCCAATTTCTAATTGCCAATTTCCAATAAATTAATCAATTAATTAATTTAAAAATTAACTGGAAAATGGAAAATCGAAAATCGAAACTCTTGTGCGAAGCACAAGTCCGTTCCATTTGCATGCTTAAGGCACGCCGCCAGCGTTCATCCTGAGCCAGGATCAAACTCTCAAATTGACGAAGTCAATTTTTTAGACCGACTTCGTCGGTTTCCTACCACACTCTGATTGTCAAGGAGCCCCGCACTTTCTCAAGTGCAGAATGTCCCCCGCTAAAAGTGCGGGGCGACGCAGACCTCGCCGAATCCGCCAGTTGGCGGAGAAGGCGGGTCAAGGTGCTAAGACCATCCGCCTAATCTTAGCACTCGGCTTCAGATACTATTCGTATACGCCTCGTGCTGCGATTTTCGGCGGATTGATGCGTTATTTATAAATTTTCAAATGTGCATCAAAAAGCCCCGCCAAGCGGGGCTAAAATTTCCCCTGCCTCGCCTGACGGCTAGTCAAGGCGGGCACTAATCTTGGCGAAACTTCTTAAGTCATAGCTAGAAACATAATAACAAAACTTTTAGTTCTTGTCAATAGCGATTATTCCCCCTCCAAGAACCTCATAATCGTCAATTTTTAATTTTAAATTTTTAATTTTACATTTCTTATAAAACACCGCTGCCTGACCAGAGGCAATCCCTCTTTCCGGCTCATCTAAAACCACCTTTGTCATTTTTAATTTTACATTTTTAATTCTACATTTAAGTAGCTCTCCCTGATGTCTTATCCTAACGAATAATTGAAAATTGAAAATTGAAAATTGAAAATTTGGATCTATCCAATTCACATTCTTCACCCAAAATTCTTTTCTCTCCGCCTCTTTGCCAAAACCAACAATCAGCCGGTTTTTTTTGCCATCTTTTCCAATCACATAAAAAGGCGGAATAATCCCACTTCTCACCTCATACTTCCCATCCACAATTTTAAATCCGTGTCTCTGTCCTATCGTATAAAGAGGTAGTCCATAATGTCTGCCAATCACCCGACCTTCGGTGTCCACCACCTCGCCCGGAATGATTTTTTTGGAAATTTGCCGTCTTAAGAATGGTCGATAATCAGTTTCCGGTAAAAAACAAATTTCTTGAGATTCCGGTCTTCTGGCTACTGGCAAATTCCATTTTTCCGCCATTACCTTCACCTGCTTTTTGCTGTAATCACCGACCGGAAATAAAACATGAGCTAGCTGTTCTTGAGTAAAGTTATAAAGAAAATAAGATTGGTCCTTGAATTTATCCGCTGCCACTAAAAGATGAAAAGAGCGCGGCGAGTCCACCAAATTTTGTGAGACTTCACCTTGCGAGCGCCGAAAACTTTCATTTGATAACGGGCGGTTTTTCGCGAGAGAATCTGAAGCCGAATCAAAATTTCGGTGGGCGACCTCAGCGCCCCTCACAATTCTTGCATAATGTCCAGTCGCCAAATAATCAAAACCCAACTTTCTAACGTAATCCAACAACTGTCCAAATTTAATATATTTATTACACATTACACAGGGATTTGGGGTTAAACCAGCGGCATATTTACTCAAAAAATAATCAACTATCTTCTTTTTAAAAATCTTGGAAAAATCAATGGTATAGAAAGGAATTCCCAGTTTATGGCAAGTCTTTCTCGCCGCCTCCAAACTTTCGGTGCTACAACACTTGTTTTCAAAACTAGACGCTAGACGCTTGACGCTAGACGCTGGTTCCGACCACAACCTCATATGAAACCCAGCACACTTATATCCGGCTTTCACCAAAAGTGCTGCCGCTACCCCAGAGTCTACGCCCCCGGACATAGCTACAGCTACCTTTCCACTCCTTTTACCCCGTGATCCCGACGAAAGTCGGGATTTTACGGGGCCGCTCATCGCCACCGCCACTTTTTTCTTCATGAATTGTATTTTTTTAATTTTTGGGCAAAATTCTTTATTAACTCGTTTAAGAAAGTATCCCTTGCTTTCATTCTCCAGAGAGGAAATCCTATCTGGTCGTTAATTTCAAAAATCAATGGTCCCTTTTCCATCCCAAAATCCAAAGAAAAAACCGGGTTATCAAACTCTTTATAAAAGGTTTTAGCAATGCGCCTGGTGATTTTTTTGATGGAATCAGGAAGTTTTGAACAAGCAACCTCTTTTATTTTTCCTCCCCGAGCAACATTGGCTTCAAAACTCCCCGGTGGCGGAGTCCGCACATGGGACCAAACTATTTTTCCATTTATGACCACTACCCGCAAATCATGCAGGCCATTAACAATCCCGGGAATTCCACCGCTAGTATCGACAAATTCCTGAGCAATATATTTGGGATAATTCTTCAGAAACTCAAAACCGCTAGCTTTTTCTTTTGGTCCAATAAAAATTCCAATCCCTTTCAAACCATTGTATGGTTTCAAGACTACCCAGTCGGTTTTAATTTTCAATAAGACCTTAGCTAAATTCTCCTTGTTCCCAACCCAAAAAGTCTGGGGCATATACTCCCCGATTTTCTGATAGACTGCCCATTTATCCCAACAAAAAACTTTAAATTCTCGGCTATCCACTATTCTCAAATCAGGCTCATTTGGGGGTGGAAATTTTGTCCCTCCTGTTTTATCGTAGATCAAATCCATTTTTAAGATTTCCTTGGTTAATTCGAATTTATTTCGACTCGCCGAATATCGTCCAGCTTGCTGGACGGATGAAGGCGATAAAGAAACAAACTCCCCCGCATTGGCTGGGTACCGCGTCAGCTTGCTACGCGGTAGTTTATTTTTTCTCTTTTTCTCAAAAGCCCAACCCCCTTTAAAAACCCCTTTCCCCAAATAAGTTTTTCGAGTCAGAACAAAGACATTCCATCCTTTTCTTTGGCAAAATTCCAAAAATCTGATGTAAACCGGATATTTCTTTCCTGTATGTTTCAGCGGATTAGTTGCTATCAACGATCGGGAGAAAACTATTCCTATCTTATTTTGAGCTTTAGCGAAAAACAAGCTTTGCTTATTCATCTTCTTTTCTCAACTCTTCAAGAAAAAAAGAGGCCAGTTCTTTTATCTCCGAAGAAACGTTCTTATCATAAGTAAACCCCGGCCCCCTGTTCACCTCTAATAACCAAACTTTCCCGGTTCCTTTTTCTTCCAATAAATCCACCCCGGCAATTTGAATATTTAAAGTTTTAGCCGCCTTAACAGCGACTTCTTCCATCTGGGAAGGTAGGTCGGCAAGATTATAAAATTCTTCCCTTGCCCCTAAAGCAACATTGCTCCGAAATTCTTTTGGATCAGTCGGGATTTTCGCCTCCCAAACTCTCACTTTTTCTCTTAAAACCAAAAGTCGGTATTCTTTTTTAGCCGGGCAATATTTTTGAAAGAAAAATTCTCCTTCAGGATCAGTCGCCAAAATTTTTTCAAAGTCCTGTTTTTCTTTTACCAAAAATACTCCCCTTCCTTGTTGAGAAGTAGTCTTTTTAGCAATCAGGGGAAGTCCAAATTTAGAAATTATGTATTCGACATTTCCCAAAACTTTTGTTCGCCAGCAAAAAAACAAAGGAATAGTTGGCAAACCGGCAATTGCCAAACGAACTTGAGAAGTTAGTTTATTTCCGGCCGGGCCAATTTGGGCAAAAGCACTATCAAAAAAAGGGATATCTAGATATTTCAGACAAACTCCCAATGTTCCCGTCAAAGTAAAATAGTTAATGCCCGCTCGCCTAAAATAGACCAACGAGAACTCCCTAATATCTCTCTCTTCGACTTTTATTTCAATGTTCTTTCCATCAACTTCCATAACCACATCAGAAAATCTTGCCAGGTAAACCCTGGCTTTCTCTCCTAAATATTCTTGAAGTCCCAACGTTAAAACTTCTTTTTTTCGGCCAATTTTATCAATTAGGAGCAAAATTTTTTTCATTTTACTTGTAAAACAAGCTTTGCTTATTTTACTTATAAAACAAGCTTTGCTTATTTTTTCTAACCCTCCCTAGGCTTTACCAAAAACCCCTCCAAATCTCTTCGACCAATAACCATTGGCGCCCGCAAATTAGTCCTTTTTGCCACTCCGGCAAGGGTTTTAATCTTCCGTCCTGCCAAATAAAAACTTAACTCTATTACCGGTCTTTTTTCTTTACCAAAACTGCTTTTGTAAACTTTAGTCCACAAAATATTTTCCGGTCTTAATAAACCCAACTGTTTGGCTAAGTCTTTATCGATCGAAGTTCGCCAGGCCCCGGTATCAACTTTTGCCTTTATCTCAACTTTTTTCTTATCGGCGGAAATGATTTTGACCATCTCCCAAACACTTACAATCTTTATCCCTTCTTCGGCCATCACCCGGTCAGCAAATCTTTCGGCAAATAAAGTTTTAGCGATTTTTACTCCGTGTTCGGCATCCCTTACCTCCAACCCCTCAACCCGCTCCAATCGTTTTTTAAGAGGGGCTAAATTAGCATTTTGAATCTCCAAGCCTGGCCGGGCATTCAATTCCAAAACCATTGGTCCTCGGTCTTCATCAATAACAATGTCAACTCCGAGGTAACCCAACTTCGGGATAACCTCCTGGGTTTTAATCGCTAGGGTAAGAATATTGTCCCAAAATGGTAATTTTAGTCCATTTACCTTTATTTTCGTTCCAGGAATATATTTAATCCATTGACCGTTAACCACTCCATAAGTGGTAATTCCAGTTGCCAAATCAATTCCCACCCCAATTGCTCCCTGATGAAGATTGGCTTTCCCTTTTGATTGGGCGGTTGGCAACCTTAACATTGCCATTACTGGGACTTTATTAAAAACAATCACCCGAACATCAGGTGTTCCCTGAAAGGCATATTTCCTAAAAATCTTGGCGATTTTAATTCGTTCTTCGACAAAAGCTTTATCAGGTAAATTATGAAGACTGTATTGTCCAGCCAGGATATCCAAAGACCGCAAACGAAGCTCGCCAATGTTTATAATTGACCCATCCATCAAATACCATTCCCCTGCCCATTTAGCTTTCTTTTTAACAATAACAATTCCCTCACCCCCAAAGCCTGAAGACGGTTTTAAAACAAAATTATCCGGTAAGGTTTCCCAAGGAAAATCAAAAACTTCCCCAGGATTGGTAAAAACAGCATAAAGTTTTGGGGTCGGCAAACCATATTTGCCCAAAATTTTTTTGGTTAAAAGTTTTGAATCAGCAATTCTTCGTCCAAATTTTTTGTTTAGGGATAAAAACAGACGATTGCGGGCATTAAGACCTAAAATTGAGGAGGTTTTAGCCATTTTACCTCCTTAAAAGTCGGCGAAAACGCCAATATTCAAACAAACGAAGACCGGTAAACCGACCCAAAATAACATTAAAAACCAAGGGAACCAAAACGACAATCTCCGGTCGGGTTAAGACAAATTGTTGAAGGCTCTTTAAGCTCAAAATAAACCAACCAATCAAGGCGATAATTAAAGTTTCCAAGGTCAATTGAACCGCTTCCCGGAATGATTTCTCAATTTGAACCTCAATAAAGTTTTCCGCCAGCAAAATCAAAATTAAGATGGGAAAAATAGAAATGGTCGTAGGAAAGATAAAAATCATCGCCAAAACACCCAAAGAAACAAACCATAAAACGACTGCCATTCTTGGCAAATATTGAAGTTTCAATTTTCGCGATACCATCCGGGCAAAGGTGGCCACTGCCAAAAT
>Ga0210020_1003290_pt1 | contig 12624 bp, 10 predicted proteins | sample CryGeymeta201514_FD_183980 | JGI IMG/M metagenome (GOLD analysis project Ga0210020, IMG submission 183980) | Groundwater microbial communities from Crystal Geyser aquifers in Utah, USA - Crystal Geyser metaG 2015-14 (SPAdes) (version 2) | ecosystem: Environmental > Aquatic > Deep subsurface >... | reverse complement strand
CTCGTACTCCGGCCCTTTGCGGCGTTCTCCCAGACTTCCCAGACTTCCGAAGTCTTTAGAGACTTCGGAAGTCTCAGGAGTCCCCTCAGGAAGGCGCACCACACGCCCGCAGGCAATGACGCAGGCATGGCAGGCGCTCGTGCCGGCCAGGATCGTCTCGGCCATGGTCGCGCCAGAGACCTTGCCGGCATTCTCGAACACACCGGCGTGATAATACTTCTTCGGCATCGAACCAAGATATTCGAAGTAATCCGTCCCGCTCGCCGTGCCCAACTCGTGCAGCACCCGGCTCAGGTTATCGGTCTTCAGGGCATGGTTGGCCGCCGAGCGTAACATGTTATATTTCTCAGATTCGAACAACGGGATCTTGCCCCTCCCCTGCACGGCAACCGCCTTCAGGTTCTTGAAGCCCATCACCGCGCCCAGGCCGGTGCGCCCGGCAGCGCGCCCGTGATCGCACAGGATATTGGCGAACAGGACGCCATTCTCGCCAGCCGGGCCGATGCCCATGACATGGGCGCGAGGCTGACCGAGTTCGTCTTTGATTTTCGACTGGATCTCATAGGTATCCAATCCCCACAAGTGCGCTGCGTCACGCACCTCGAGCCTGTTTTCCGTTACCGAAAGGTAAACTGGCCCCTCGGCCCTTCCCGTTATCCACACCCCGTCGTAACCGCAAAAACGAAGTTCCGGCCCCCAGAATCCGCCGCAGTTGGATTCGGCCCACAGCCCGGTGGCGGGAGATTTGCCGCACACGACGAAACGGCCAACGGCCGGGCCTGCGCTGCCGGTCAGCGGACCGGTCAGGAAGAGGAGGGGGGATTGCGGAGAAAACGGATCCAGGTCACGGGTCAGGGACGTGTACAGCAGGCGGGCGGCCAGGGACGCGCCGCCCAGGTAGTCGCGTTCCCACTCCGCCGGGACGGTAAACGGGCTGGTCTCCCGCGTGGTCAGATTTACTTTCAAGATCGGCTGCACAGGTTTTCGCTAGGAAAGAATGTTCGTGGTCACATCACGACAGCAGCGCACGAAATCCAGCACCGTCGGCACGTTGCGCATCATGTAGGCCATGCTGCCCTGAACTTGCAGTTTGCGAGTCAGCATGGCCTGCATCGGGTCGAGTTCACCTTTCATGATGCGAGCGATGTTGTCGTAAGTCGCCTTCAATACGAACGCCGGTTTGGCCTCGGAAAGGTCTTTCAAGACCGCCGTCCTGCGGCACTTGCCATGCCACAAATCCAGATAATAGAGCAGTTGCTCCTTGAGAGGGCCGCCTGGTTCGATGACAACGAGCATATCGCCTTCCCAATTTTTAGCGATGCGGGCGTACTGTTCGTCGGCGTTCAACTTTTCGCCAAGCTTTTCCAGCCATTCGGGTGTAGGGAATATTGCAGTCATTTGCGTCTCCTTGATCTTAGAGTAGAAACATCTCAATTATAGTAGCCATTCGGCTACTATTATAAATCCCAATTCGTAAATTCAACGCTGAACCCTCTTGCAAAAAGAGAGAAAGTAGTCTATGCTTAACCTGCAAAGGCATTACGCCTGCCTGGTCAGAAGCGGCATCCTACCAACTCGAAAGGAGAGAAGTGATGAAAAAAGTAACTCTGATACTCAGCATTATGGTGTTAGCCAGTCTCGTACTGACAGCCTGCGCCCCCAAGACGACAGGGGGCGGTGGCGGTACTGCTGCGGCTGGTATGCCTGATCTTAAAGGGCGCACGATCACCGTCGCGGTGGAAAATGCCTATCTGCCCTTCAACAACATCGACTCGGCAACCGGCAAGGGCGTCGGCTGGGATTACGATGTCGTCGCCGAGCTTTGCAAGCGGCTCAATTGTGTGCCTGAATTCAAGCAAGCTGCCTGGGACGGCATCTTCCCAGCCATGCAGGCTGGTGAATACGACATGCTGGCGGATGGCGTGACCTTCACGATGGAGCGCTCCTACATCGTTGATTTCTCGATCCCATACGTGATCATCGGCCAGGTGCTGCTTGTGCGGGCGGATGAAACCCATACGCTGGACGATTTCCTGGCGACGGACAACTTGAAGGTGGGAACACAAATTGGCACGACCAATGAGATCGTAGCCAAGAAAACCTTCCCCACTAAGGAAATCCAGTCCTTCGAGGATTTCGGCGGCGCTGTTCTGGCTTTGATTTCCGGTGACATTGATGGAGTCGTGATTGACAACGTTTCGGCGTCGGGCTACATTGGACAAAATGAGGGCAAGATCAAGATTGGTTCTCAGATCACCTCCGATGAAATGCTGGCCTTCGTCTTCCCGCCCGGCAGCGATTTGGTCGCGCCAATCAACGCCGTAATGCGAGCCATGCACGACGACGGCACGCTCGAACAAATCAATAAGAAGTGGGGCCTAACCCAATAATTGTCAATATGGCCGTTTCTGACACCGACGGGATGGGGGCACAACCCCATCCCGTCTGTTTCATCTTTTTCCGGGGAGTAGGAAATGAAACCTGCGAGTGAACTTTCTCGTCCACAGATCATATCCTGGGACAAAAAAATCTCGACCTGGCCCTGGTGGGCGATTGCCTTGGTTGGCACGGGATTGCTATTGATCTATCTGATCCTGGCCTCGCCTAAATATAACGAAACCTTTTTCTACCTGACGCAAGGCATATATACCACCCTGCGCATCACCTTTTTCTCGTTCCTGTTTGCTACAATCCTCGGCTTATGCACCGGTCTGGGGCGCGTTTCGAAGAATGTAATTCTCTACAACGTTTCGACCCTTTATGTGGAACTGGTGCGCGGTATTCCACTGGTTGTCCTCTTGCTCTACATTGCCTTCGCCTTGTTCCCTGTCTTTGTCGAAGTCATCCAGGGACTTGGGGACTGGGGGCTTGCTCTCCTTCCCAATAGTGGATTCTTCCAATCACTGACCGAATTCACCATACGCGTCGTCCCCATGGAAGGACGGGCGATCATCGCCCTGGCCTTTGGCTACGGCGCCTACGAGGCGGAAGTCTTTCGCGCGGGCATCCAGTCCATCAGCAAGGGGCAGATGGAGGCAGCCAAATCATTGGGAATGAACTACATCCAGTCAATGCGTTTTATTATCCTGCCGCAGGCCGTCCGCCGCGTGCTGCCTCCATTGGGCAATGATTTTATTTCCTGTCTCAAAGACTCGTCTCTTGCCACCGTTCTGGCGGTCAACGAGTTGACCCAGTTGGGCCGCCTGCGCCGCGCCAGCACCTTCCGCGTGCTGGAAACGTTCAACGTGGTAGCGGTCCTTTATCTATCCATGACTCTTTTGCTCTCCAGCTTCGTCCGCTGGCTGGAGAAGAGGATGAAAATCGAGGAGTAATCCGTATAAAACGCCTTTTTGACACGTTATACGGGCCGTCCATAAGCTATTAGGCTGGCAGCCTAACCGAGGGTTAGTGCTGTTAGTTTAGTCTCATTAGGGGTGGGTAAGAACGATATAACGATATAGTGGTGGTAAAACTTTTTGATGGATAGGTACTTGCCAGTAGATGATATACAAGCAAACCAAATTGCTGAAGAAGTAATTGCTAATCCCCCAAAAATAGGTTATTTGACAATATCAAATGCTCTTCAATGGCGACTGCAATATAGGCGCGCTATCGAACTTGCTGGTCAGGTTGATGGCATTAGAAAAATATCGTGAGTAACAAGAAAACGCGACGAAAAGCTGAGTTTGGCGATTTTCAAACGCCCCCTTTGTTGGCAAAAAAAGTGTGTTTGCTACTCAAGGGCCTTGGGTGTACTCCACACGCAGTTTTAGAACCAACTTGCGGGGAAGGTAATTTCTTGATTGCTGCTTTGGAGAACTTCGATTCGTTAACTGACGGTTTGGGATTTGACATAAATCCTGATTACATAAATATTCTTGTTGAAAAACTAAGGGAATATCATTTAGCTAAAACCTATCAATCTGATTTTTTTGATACTGATTGGAACCAGTTTTTAAATAAACTTCCTGACCCTCTTTTAGTAATTGGAAACCCCCCTTGGATAACAAACTCTGAATTGGCATCACTTGGTAGCAATAACCTGCCACAAAAAAATAATTTTCAGAATCATTCAGGGATTGAAGCTATAACTGGTGCGAGTAATTTTGATATTTCTGAGTGGATGTTAATAAAAGTTTTTGAATGGGTAAGAAATCGGAATGCCACGATAGCAATGTTGTGCAAGACAACCGTTGCAAGGAAAGTGCTTCTTCATGAATGGAAAAATAATTCTAATTCTGGCAAGGCAAGAATCTTTTTGATTGACGCATTGGCCGATTTTGGAGCATCTGTAGACGCTTGTTTGCTTGTATATGACTCCAGCGATAGAGGCGTAGCAAAAACGTGTGAGGTATTTAGCGAACTTTCAACCAGCTCTCAAATAACTTGTTTTGGATACGAGAAGAATCAATTGATTGCAAATGTAAATTTCTACAAGAAGTGGAAACATCTCCAGAATAGCAAAGATGTTAATAATTTCACATGGCGGTCAGGTATCAAACACGATTGTTCAAAAGTTATGGAATTGAAACGAGTTGGTGATGGATACAAGAATGACTTAGGTGAGTTGGTTGATGTAGAAGAAACATTTGTCTACCCAATGATGAAAAGCTCGAATGTGGCAAAAGCATTTGCATCTCCGCCAAGCCGCTTTATGTTAGTAACACAGAAATTTATAGGACAAGAAACAAACTTTATTAAAACCATTGCTCCCAAGACGTGGAAATATCTATCTGAACACCGTAAATGTTTTGACCGAAGAAAAAGCTCAATATACAATAACAGACCTCCATTCTCCATATTTGGAGTGGGGGATTACTCGTTTGCTCCTTGGAAAGTTGCTATCTCTGGTCTCTATAAAAAACTGCACTTTGTTGTCATTGGCCCCCATGAAGGCAAGCCGGTTGTGTTAGATGATACTTGTTACTTTCTTGCTTGCCAAAGTGAGGAAGAGGCTGAACTAATTGCCAGACTATTAAATTCTGAACCAGCAAATGAATTTTTCTCATCCTTCATTTTTTGGGATGCTAAAAGACCCATAACGGCAAAAATACTAAAGAAACTTAATATAATGGCTCTTGCAAAGGTATTTCTAGCCAGAGAGATAATTGCGGAAAAAAGTTATAGAGAGATTTTCTCAAAACCTGAGCAGCTCAGGTTACTTGAACAAAGAGCCGTTTATGGTCTGTAACAGCCTAACCCCGGCTGCCCCCGACCTCGCTTCGCTCGGAGGGTACGCGGGCTCCAAGCCAGCAATCGTTATGGTTCGCACGCGAGTCTTGCCAACACTGCTCGGCGGGTGAGTCATGCCGTTATTCCAAAAAAAGAAGACCCCCGGAGAACGGGGGTCTTGTGTGCGCTGGGAGGGACTTGAACCCTCACGCCTTGCGGCACATGGCCCTCAACCATGCCTGTCTGCCAATTCCAGCACCAGCGCGGAGCAAGCCGTATTATAATCACGTTCACTTGATTGTCAACCCAAGACCTCACAGGTCTTTAAGACCTGTGAGGTCTCAGAACCCGAGGAGACCCTATGACCCGAATTGTCGTTGACGCCATGGGCAGTGACAACTTCCCCGCGCCGGATGTGGAAGGGGCCGTGCTGGCCGCCCGCGAGTACGGCGTGGGCATCCTCCTGGTCGGCGATGAGGCCAAGATCAGGCCAGAACTCGAAAAGCAGAAGGCAAAAGGCCTGAGCATCGTAGTCGTCCACGCGCCCGAAATGCTGACCATGGAAGACAAAGGGATGGGTCTGGTGCTCAAAGCCCGGCGTCCAAACTCCAAGAATTCCATGGCGGTCGGCATTGACTTGCTAAAAAACGGCGAGGCAGACGCGTTCGTCACGGCCGGCAACACGGGCGCGGCCGCCGTCACTGCCTATTTCCGCCTGGGCACCATTCACGGCATAGATCGGCCGGCTTTAGCCCCCGTCTTCCCGACCGCCAAAGGCTCGTGCGTTGTGCTCGATGTCGGCGCCAACCCGGATTGCAAGCCCGAAAACCTGCTCCAGTTTGGCATCATGGGCGCGATCTACGCCGAAAAAGTGCGCAAAGTGAAATCCCCAAAAGTCGGCCTGCTCTCGAACGGCGAGGAGGCCGGCAAGGGCAGCGAGCTGGTCAAGGCCAGCTACCCCCTGCTCGCACAATCCGGCCTGAACTTCTATGGTAACATCGAGGGCAAGGAGTTGATCGGCGGTGAGGTGGACGTGGCCGTGACGGATGGCTTCACCGGCAACGTGCTGCTGAAAACCTCCGAGGCGGTCGCCAGGCTGCTGGTGGACAAGATCAAAGAAGCCATCAAGAAAGGCGGCCCCTTTGCCATGCTCGGCGGACTGCTGATCAAACCCGCCATGGGCAGCATCAAGAAATTAATGGATCCCAGCGAGGAGGGCGCCGCGCCGCTCCTGGGCGTGAACGGCCTGGTCTTCATCGGCCACGGACGTTCGGACGCCATCGCCATCAAGAATGCCGTGCGCGTGGCGAAGCAGGCCGTCGAGTCCGGCGTGCTGACCTCGATCCGCGCGGCTATCGAAAAATCTCTCCGCAAGTAACGGACTCCGATATCTCCAGATTTCGGCAAGAGAAAATCCCCGACGACTGGAGTCGTCGGACTCCGAAAAGGAAAAACATGAAAATCGTAACCAACCAAAAACTGATCAAACGCAACGCCCGCATCGGCCAGGTCACCAGCATTACCGCACTCGTCATCCTGGGCGTCGGCTTTTACACCACCTACAAGATGCCCGATAAAGTCGCCTATTCACTCGGCGCGCTGCTGATCGGTTTCTTCCTATCCCAAATGGGCATCTACTACGGCAACCGCTGGGGCCGCAGTCCCCGCCCCGACGAGCTGCTCGACCGCAGCCTGAAAGGCCTGGGCCGCGAGTACACCATCTACCACTACACGACGCCGGTTTCACATCTGCTGGTTGGCCCGGCCGGGATCTGGATACTGTTGCCCTATTATCAGAGCGGGAGGATCACCTACCAAAAGGGACGCTGGCGCGCTAAGGGCGGTGGATTTGTCCAATCATACTTGCGGATCTTTGGACAGGAAAACCTGGGCCGTCCGGACTTGGAAGCCGGTTCAGAGGTGGACGTGCTCAAGCGCCACCTGACGCGGCTCCTCCCGGAGGGGACGGAATTGCCGGAAATCAGAACCGCCCTGCTTTTCACCAATCCCAAAGTAGAACTGAATGTCAAGGATGCGCCCTTGCCATCCCTGACGCCCAAGGATTTGAAAGAATTCCTGCGGGAACAGGCCAAGAACAAAACCATCTCAGCAGAGATGTTGGATTCGCTGCGCGAAGTATTGCCGCAGCCCACAAAGGAAGAGTAACGAGAAACGAGAAGCAAGTGACGAATATTGTCGCTCTCGACCTCGAAACCACCGGCCTCAACCACGAGCGGGACGCCATCATCGAAATCGGGGCGCGCCGCTTCGACGGCAACCGCGTCGAAGATGAATGGACGACCCTGGTCAACCCGGGCCGCCACATCCCCGAATTCATCACCAACCTGACCGGCATCAGCGACGAGATGGTACGCCAGGCGCCGCGCATACGCGACGTTCTGGACGAACTGGCCGCTTTCATCGGCAATGCGCCCATCCTGGGACATAACATCCAGTTCGATCTTTCCTTCTTCAAGAAATACAATCTCTTCGGCCTCAACGAGCGGATAGACACCTACGAGATGGCCGCCGTTCTCCTGCCCTCGGCCGGCCGCTATAACCTGGGCGCGCTGGGGCAGGCTCTGGGCATTCCCCTGCCCGCCAGCCACCGCGCCCTGGACGACGCCCGCGTCACCCACGCGGTTTTCCAGCGGCTGTTTGCCCAGGCGATGACGCTGCCGATAGAAGTACTGGCCGAGATCGTCCGCCTGAGCGAGCCAATCGAATGGGACGGCGGCTGGGTCTTCCAGCAGGTGATGCGCGCCCGCGCCAAGGAGAAGATAACAGCCCGGAAAGTCCGCGAGCAGGATGAGGGCTTCGCCGTGAGCGCTCAGCCGAACGGTCCGCTTTTCGAAGCGCCGGAGGAGCGCAAAGGGCCAGCCATCCAGCTTCCCAAGACACTCATCCCCATTGATCCAGACGAAGCGGCGGCCATCCTCGAATATGGCGGCCCGTTCTCGCAGCACTTCCCAAATTACGAGTACCGCCTCGAACAGGTCGCGATGCTGCGCGCCGTGGCCATCGCCCTCTCGACCGGCCAGCACCTGATGGTGGAGGCCGGCACCGGCGTGGGCAAATCCTTTGCTTACCTCGTCCCGGCCGCGCTTTTCGCCGTGCAGAACAACATGCGCGTTCTCGTCTCAACCAACACCATAAACCTGCAAGACCAATTGATCAAGAAGGACATTCCCGACCTGCGCACCGCCCTCGGCATTGACCTGCGCGCCGCTGTGCTGAAAGGCCGCTCGAACTATCTCTGCCCGCGCCGCTTCGAGAACCTGCGCCGGCACGGGCCGCAAACTGCGGACGAAATGCGCATCCTGGCCAAGGTGCTGGTTTGGTCGCTGGAGAACAGCAGCGGCGACCGCACCGAGATCAACCTGACCGGCCCAGCCGAGCGGGATGTCTGGCTGCACGTCTCCGCCGAGGACGACGCCTGCACGACCGAGACCTGCCTGGAGCGTACCGGCGGCGCCTGCCCCTTCTTCCGCGCCCGGCAGGCGGCTCAGACCTCTCACCTGCTGATCGTCAACCACGCCCTGCTGCTGACCGACGTAGCCACTGGCAGCAAAGTTTTGCCCGATTACGAATACCTGATCGTGGACGAGGGCCACCACCTGGAAGCGGCCACCACCAGCGCCCTCAGCTTCCGCCTGACCCAATTCGACTTGGAACGCCTGCTGCGCGAAGTCGGCGGCTCGACTTCAGGCATCCTCGGCTACCTGCTCAACCTCACCCGCAACGTCTTGCAGCCCTCTGACTTCGCCGCGCTGGACCAAAAAGTGGGCCGCGCCACCGACCTGGCCTGGCGGCTGGAGAATCAGGCGCGCGCTTTCTTCCAGGCCTTGAACGAGTTCATCGAATTTCAGCGTGAAGGCCAGCCGGTCAGCCAATACGCCCACCAGGAGCGCATCCTGCCAGCCACCCACACCCTGCCGGGCTGGGACGAAATCGAGCTCGCCTGGGACAGCGCCGACGAAAGCTTCCGCCTGCTGCTCGCTCTCCTGGGAGAAATCCACAAGGCCGCCAGCCAGCTCTATTCCGACGGCATGGAAGACGTGGAAGATGTGATGGGCGGCCTGGGCAGCGTCTTCCGGCGCATGAGCGAGGCCGAGGCGATGGTCAGCGGGATGATCTTCAAGCCGTCCGAGGAGTACGTGTATTGGGTGGAAGTCAACCCGAACGGCAACCGGCTGGCACTCCAGGCTGCGCCGATCCGCGTCGGTCCGTTGGTCGAGGAACACCTCTGGCACCAAAAAACCAGCGTCATCCTGACTTCCGCCACCCTGACGGCCAACGGCGAATTCACCTACCTGCGCAACACCCTCAGCGCCGACGAGGCCGACGAGCTAGCGCTCGGTTCGCCCTTCGATTACGAGAGCGCGGCTTTGCTTTACATCGCCAACGATGTAGCCGAGCCAAACACGCCCGACTACCAATCCCACGTCGAGCATGCCCTGATCAACCTATGCAAGGCCAGCGGCGGCCGGACCCTGGTCCTGTTCACCTCCTACGCCCAGCTCAAGCGCACCGCTCGCGCCATCAGCGGGCCGCTGGCGGCTCAAGATATTCTCATCTATGAACAGGGCGAAGGCGCCTCCCCCAACGCCTTATTGGAATCCTTCCGCAGTTCCGAACGCGCCGTGTTGCTCGGAACGCGTTCGTTTTGGGAGGGCGTGGACGTGCCCGGCGAGGCGCTTTCCGTGCTGGTGATCGTCAAGCTCCCCTTCGCGGTACCCACCGACCCGCTGGTAGCGGCCCGTTCCGAGACGTTCGAAGATCCGTTTTACGAATACCAATTGCCCGAAGCCATTCTGCGTTTCCGCCAGGGATTCGGACGCCTGATTCGCACCCAATCGGATCGCGGCGTGGTCGTCATCCTCGACCGGCGCGTGTTGACCAAAAAGTATGGGCGCGCTTTCCTCGACTCGCTGCCTCACTGCACGGTGCGCGTCGGCTCGCTCAACGAGCTGCCCGACGCCGCAGCCAGGTGGTTGAATCTCTAGCAATACGCCTATCCTTTTTCCTTGAGCTGATCGAAGAACAAGAAATTATGCTTGTACTTGGTGAGGAGATCATCGAGAGCCTCACGCAGCAATACAGCATCGCTGACACCCTGCTCCTTGGATAGTTCAGATAAACGCTCCAATTGGGTTTGGGTATAGTGAGCGGTCTTGGGAAACATGCGTTCCTCGAACGCCAGGATGATTTTGTTGCGGCCGGTGCCTTTGGCGCGGTAGAGCGCGCCGTCCGCTTTGCGAAGCAATTCGTTCTCATCGCCTGCGTCAATGGGGAAAGCAGCCACGCCACCAGAAATGGTCAATTTTGTCGAGAACTGTTTATCCCCATCTGAAAATTGAGTGAGTTGTTCCGTTGCCGCTCGGATTTCTTCCAGAATCAGAAAGGCCTTTTCGCGTTCCATATCGGGGAAAATAATGGCAAACTCATCTCCGCCGTAACGGACAGACGAACCACGCTCACCCACTATTCTGATCGTCACCGCTGCGATGCCTTTCAAGACAGCATCACCGCCAACGTGTCCAAACGCTTCATTGATTTTCGAGAAATTGTCAATGTCGAAAAAGGCCAAATATGTGATAAATTGTCAAGAATCGTGATGATTGTCACTATAAGTTCGCAACCCGGCGTGATATTCTTCTTGTAGATATTCACCTATTCATATAAGTCAAATACCCTATGTCAATATTAGCCCAAGAAGTCACCCAACTCCACGCCGACATCTGCTCCGCACTGGCAGATCCCCGGCGGATTTTGCTTTTATACGCCCTCGCAGAACAACCCCGAAACGTGAACGATCTGGCAAACGAGATCGGCATCAGCCAACCAGCCACCTCGAGGCACCTCAAGCTGTTGCGCGAGCGCGGACTGGTCACAGCCACGCGCGACGGCGCCAACGTCGAGTACAGCATCAACGATCACCGCCTGATCGAAGCCCTTGACCTGTTACGCGCCGTGCTGCGCGAAAGGTTGGCCCACAGCGCCAGCCTGGTTGACGTAACTGACGTTACATAGAAACGAACGTAGAGGCGGCTCCTCGCGAAGCACCCTGTGGGCACGCCGTCGGGCATGGGAGCCCGAACCACTAACTAAAAAGCATTGCCCCTAATCCTCAAAAGAACGAAAAACTCGTGGAGGCTTGCATGCACAATAAAAAATTCATGATCTTTCTATTCACCCTTGGCCTGATCCTGGTTCTCGGCAGCGCCTTGTGGCTGGCAACTGCACAACCCGTCAGCGCAGCGTGTGGCTCGCAAACCTCTTCTTGCAAGAACTGTCATGAAATACAGGCGCAGGACTCCGTCAACAACGATGGCACAGCCTGGCACACGCAACACGCCTTTGGGGATTTCTGCTATTTGTGCCACGCCGGAAACAACCAGGCGACTGACAAAGCCGCTGCACACACCGGCATGGTGGCCCCCCTCTCGGATATCAACGCCAACTGCCTGGGATGCCATCCTAATGACGCCATGCAACTGGCCCAGGTCTACGCGACCACGCTGGGCGTCGAGGTCGGCGCCGGTGGAGGCGGCAGCGCAGCCACTCCTGCTTCCAATCAGCCTGCGCAGACCGCAGCGCCAGCCGCAACCGAGGCCGCACCTGCGGGCATGGTGGTCGAATCGCCAGATGTGATTGACTACGTCCAGCAGTACAACGAAACCGTGCTGGGTGAGAAGCCGGTCAATTGGGGCAACGTCATCGCGGGCGTGTTGATCGCACTCATGGCGCTCGCAGGCGGGGCGTTCATTTTCATGAACGAGAAAAAACGACGGGCAGCCGCGCAACCGGTCGTTGCCAAGCCGGAAGAGGCAGCGCCCATTCATCTCGAAGATTACCCGCAGGAGGTGGTCGCTCTCTTGCCGCAGATCGCCGCGCTGAACCCGAGGGGTCGAAAAGCCTTACAGATCTTGCTCAAAGACCCGGATGCTGCCTCTGAAATCCTACATGGCCTATCGCGCTTGGATCCTGATCTGATCAGGCGCGTAAAAACTTTGGATCGTGAAGCACAGGCATTGCTTCAAGCTCTGGCTGGAGATTAATTCACCCAAAAAGGAGGAACACCTATGAAATGGCTTATCAACCAAATCCGCAAGGAGGAATGGTCGCCTTATGCGGCCGGCATCCTGCTCGGCATCGTCGGCATATTGACGGTGGTGCTGAGTCAAAACCTGTTGGGCGCCTCGGGCGGATTCGAGAACCTGGCCGCCTACATCGGAAAGGCGATTGACCCGAAAAACGTGTACTTCAATTATGTCATGCCAGCGGCCATCACCTTCCCGGTTGTCCTGCTGGTCGGCATTTTCTTCGGCGGCATGTTAGGCGCGCTGTCCAGCGGCACGTTCAAATTCCGCACGATGGACGACGAGCAGTGGAAACAGGCCATCGGCAAGCAGACCTGGAAGCGCTGGCTGCTGCTCTTCGTCGGCGCCA
>Ga0210020_1003284_pt1 | contig 12633 bp, 10 predicted proteins | sample CryGeymeta201514_FD_183980 | JGI IMG/M metagenome (GOLD analysis project Ga0210020, IMG submission 183980) | Groundwater microbial communities from Crystal Geyser aquifers in Utah, USA - Crystal Geyser metaG 2015-14 (SPAdes) (version 2) | ecosystem: Environmental > Aquatic > Deep subsurface >... | reverse complement strand
TCCAAGCGACTAAGGCATCGATTTTCCTGATTAAAATATTTTTTTTAGGGATCGGGTAAATCCCCTCCCAGCCGTGAAAGGTGACGTATACCGGCTTTTTGGGCAGTAATAAGCGCAGTGGCCAGTACCAAATTAAGACGCTGTGGGCATGAATTATATCAGTAGATTTAAGTAAACGGATGTTCTTAAAAAGCCAAAGCCAAATAGCCAACAAACCTGAATATTTCATTTTCAGATAGGGGATTCTGATGATTTTTATTTTCGAAACTATTTCCTGGTTTTTTAAGTGGGAATCGTGCTTTAGAGTAATGATTGTGACTTGGTGGCCGCGGCTGATTAATTCTTGGCTTAATTTAAAAACCTGCTTCTCTACCCCGCCGATATGGGGATAAAAGTATCTGGCCAGAAAAAGTATTTTCATTAGTTATATTTTACCAGACCGGCACTGCCTGCAAGTACCTGCAGGTTCGGAACCTGCAGGCTTAACGCCAGTAAAGTCCACCCACACATAAATTGTAAATGCATCTTAAAGGCACTTGAAGCAATCGTCTTTTAATACCACAGTTTTCTGGTCCATCTATATAAGGGCAGCGCTCAGTTGCATCGATACTACACCAGTCTATGACTGACAGACTTCCTGATGGAAAGGGCTTTAATTCTTTAGACATAAAACCTTAGGCCTACAGGGTCGGATCCTGTAGGCTCCCTGAACCTACAAGGATGTTCCTTGTAGGTCTTACCCTGGTAAATAAAAGTATTTTCATTTAGTATATATCTTAGCAAAGATGACAAATAAAATAGACAACGACTATCGGGAGAAAATTAGGGAGGAGTCTAGTCTTTGGGACAAAGCTGCTGAAAATGAGTTAAAGAAGGGCCCACCCGATTATTCTTACTATAAATATATAAACAATTATGCTATTATTAGTTTAAACAATGATAGTACGCCTGCCCATTTTTCGCTTTCTTATTAAGAGCATAGTTATTTTTTTGACTTCTTTAGTCTTTTTATTCTCATCAAAAGATTTTACTTCCGCGCAAGATTTTAACATCGGATCGAATGATGTTCAGGGGCTAATTGATGCAATTAATGAAGCTACAAGTAGTGGACAACCAGCTACTATCAACCTTGCTAATAATAGTGAATATGTTCTGAGCACTATAAACAATAGTACTTTTTCCAATAATGGTTTACCAGTAATAATTAGTGATATCTCCATTAATGGAAATGCTTCAAAAATTTCTCGATTAAATTCTGCTGAACCATTTAGAATTTTTTCAATCCAATCACCAGGTAAATTAACGCTAAATAATATTACTATTAGTGGAGGCTATAGCACAGATGACAATAATGGTGGTGGTGGAATTTTTAATTATAGTGGAACTCTTGTAGTTAATAATTCTGTTATTTCGGAAAATTCTGCTCTTATTGGTGGTGGTGCTGGAATTTGGTCAGGAAACGAATCTTACACAAAAATATTTAATAGTAGCATTTTAAATAATACAGGAGGGTCATATTTATCAATACCAAAATCAATATCCAGTGGTGGAGCTTTTGTAAAAAGAGGAAGCGGATCATTTGAAGTTATTGACAGTAAAATTTTAAATAATTATGCCAAAACTATCGGCGGGGCGATTTATGCAAATTCGACGGGAAACATTAACCTAATTAATACCGAAATCTCTGACAACTCCGCCGAAAACAGCGGTGGGGCGATTTATAATTACCAAGGAGATATTACCATAGATAACTGCAAATTTAATAACAACAAAGCTACTGTGGTCGGAACCAGTTATGGTTACGGCGGTGCCATCGGCAATGAAATCGGTGGCGCCATCACCATCACTAACAGCAATTTTACAAACAATACGGCTACCAATACTACTACCGATAATGGTGGCTTTCTTTACAATAGGGGCATTGCGTCTGTTAATAACTCATGCATTGCCGGAAATTCGAGTACTTCTTTGGCAAACTTTGGTAGTCATATTAACGCCCAACAGAACTGGTGGGGAGGATCCGTCGGCCCCAACCAACCAGGCACCGATACCGTCAGTGGGGACGTAGATTTTACCAACTGGCTCACCTCTTGTCCGCCGCTAGCGTCTTCCTCTCCCAGCCCATCGCCCAAGACCCCGGTGGTGCTTTTGCCGGGCTTAGGTGGCAGTTGGAATACTGCGGCGATGATTTCCGGAGGCAGCGGCGGCAGTTGGAAAAAAACTCCCTTTGTAAAAGTCTACGAAAATCTGAAAGAAACTTTTTTGACCAGTGCCGGTTACACCGAGGGAGACAACTACTTTGAGTTTTATTATGACTGGCGCAAACCTTTAGCCAGCTTGGCGGATAGTTTTAAAGATTATCTGGTTAACATTGTTCCCGGTGACACAAAAGTTAATTTAGTTGGCCATAGCCTGGGCGGAATGGTGGCCAGAGCTTATGCGCAAAAATACGGCTGGGATAAAATTAACCAAATCGTCACCAGCGGCTCTCCCCATGAAGGAGCGATCAAAGCCTGGCAAGGCTGGTCCGGGGCGGAGATCGGCGACCGCTGGTCATGGGAATGGATCGGCTTACAGCTTTATTTGCAAATTCATAAAGACAACTATACTTCGCCGGTGAAAGCGGTCAGGGATTTGGCCCCTGGCTTAATCGACCTCTCCCCTATCTTTAACTTTGCCAAGGATAACAACAATCAGGTGATAGATGTCACCAAGATGAATTCGTTTAATAGTTATTTAGCCGGCTTAAAAACCAGTTTGTCAGCAGATTTAAAAAAATTAATGACCACGATCAGCGGTTTGGAGCAAAGCAATGACCAAGATACGGTCGAGTGGATTAAGCTGACTGACAGAAGTTTGACAGACCAATTACTGGGAAAATGGTCGGACGGCAAACCGGAAAGTTTTGAATATACTACAGAAGGCGATTTAACTGTTTTGAAAAAAAGCGCTTTAATTGAAGGAGCAACACCGACGATTATTAATGCCTCGCACGGGGAACTGGTGGAAACCAGCGCTGGAATTCAGGCGATTCTAGACGCCTTGGGAATCACGGTTACTCCGTTGACCAACACCAGCGACTTACCCAGAAATCCCAGCTTAATATTTTTCCTGCACTCGCCGGCTAAGATCCAGGTCACTGCCCCGGACGGTTCTCAGGCCGGAGAGGACGTGGCCGCGCCGATGAGCAATAGTATTTACAGTGCTGAGGATAAATTATTGGTAATTTACAATGCCGTGGCCGGCGACTACCAAGTAAAAGTCATTGGCTCTGGTAACGGCAGTTATCATTTAGAAATCGGCCAGTTAACCAAAGACGGCGAAAAATGGAGTGCCGTCGCTAATAATATTACTACCGGACAAACTGACAGTTATCAACTTACTTTTAACCCGGATCAGCCGCTGGATAATCCTTTGTCGAAGGAAACGGCCAAAACTTATTTAAAACTGGCTAAATTCAGACTGGAACAGTTAAAAGAAGATATTAATAACCAGTCAATTTCCTTAAGAAATAAAAGAAACCAGATCGTCTATATCAATCAAACCATCAGGTTAATCGACCGGGCTTTAATATACCTGAAGGCCAATAATCTGACGCTGGCGGAAAAATACATCCAGGCAGCGATCGGGACCAATTATTTGTTAAGGCAAAAGGTGAATCAGTTAAGCGATATCAATGCCGCGGGCGAGCGGTTAATTAAAGCCTTTTTAAAAACAGACAGCCAGTCAGCAAAACCAATCAGTAAAATTTTGGCTGACCGGCAGTTAAGCACAGCGGATAAATTACATAATCAAGTAGTGAGCAAAATTAAAAAGAAAATCAGCGGGGAAAACTTAGGAGTAGGTGAAACGTTAAGTCTAGCTGAAGAGTGGTTAAATCAAGCGCAGGCGAGCTCTGCGGATAACCGTTACGCGGAAACTTATATTTATTCCCTGGTGTCCAGGATTTTGAGCAATGAGGTTTCGAGACTAGTAAAGTAAATTATTCTGCCATGAGTGCGGAGATGGCTAAACCGGCCAGACAGCCATTAGAAAATCCTAACTTTGCCATGGGAATTAATTCGATATTTTCTCCATTTTTTAATAATATTTTCAGGATTAGCTCCACCATACGTCTAGTTTTCAAGGCTCCGCCGTGCAAAACAACAGCGACATCTTTTTGGGGAAAATCCATTACCCTTCTCATGCCGGCAATTGCGTGGGCACTTATTAAAGAGGAAGTAGTATAAAGTTGTAAAGCTAACTGGTCGCCAGCATACATCTTTTCGGCAATCTCTTTACCAGTCAATCTTTGACCGGTGAGCATTCTCCATTGCGGTTCAATTCCGGCACCGCTGGCAGCAATATTCTCCAGACAAACATGATCATATCTCGGTCCGGGAAATAAATGACAAAGAGTAGTAATATTGATCTCTCATGGCCACACCGACAGCTCCGGCAACAACCCCGGCCTCAGCATCATTCATTAAGGGAACCGTTTTCTTAAAAATTCCCGAGAAATTTCCAGCCAATTTAAGCGGCTCAACAAGAGCTGACGCATTAGGGCAAGTAAGCAGTGTGTTATTTTCCACCACACCGGCAGAGCAAACCGCCACCGGTAAATTCGGATACATATCAGCTATCTTTAACAATGCTTCTAAATAATTATCACCGTCGCCTATTTTGTCAAAGGTTATTTGTTTCGATTCGTCAATTTCAATCACTCCGCCCTCCTTAACAGATACCACAAGCGCTTTTAGAGCTGTTCCGCCAATATCGATTGTTAAAATTTCCTGATCTTGACTATATAGTAACTTTATTGCCGCATAGGTTTACGGTGAAGTGAAGTAAAAAATTTGACCGGAATTGGTATAATGCAAGCAATGAGTGAAAAACTGGCTGGAGAATTTATCACTGCCAACGAAAGCATAGAGTTTTTCGATGTTGCCCTACTTCATAAAAAAAGCTAAACTTAAGTTATATGGATACTAAGATCTTTCTGGACAGCGGGGACCCGCAGGAAACCCGGGAGGCATTAAAAATTTTAGGTCATTTGGACGGGCAGACGACCAACCCGTCATTGATTGCCAAAAATCCCCAGGCACAGGGAAAGAAATTTACCAGCGAAGAAGTCTATGCTTTTTATAGAAAAGTCGTGGAAGAAATCTCCGGCTTAATCCCCCAAGGCTCGGTTTCGGTAGAAGTTTACGCCGATAAAAATACCAGAGTGGAGACGATGATTAACCAAGCCAAAGAAATGAATACTTGGATCCCCAATTCCCACATCAAACTGCCGATTACCCAGAACGGCCTGGAGGCGGCCTCGGCTTTGGTAAAACAAGGTATCCGGGTCAATATGACTTTGTGTTTTACCCAACAACAGGCGGCGGCAGTGTATGCGGCCACAAAGGGAGCGAAAAAAGGCGATGTTTTTGTTTCGCCTTTTATCGGTCGGCTGGATGACAAAGGCGTTAATGGTTTAAATCTAGTAAAAAACTGTGTGGAGATGTTTAAAGCCGGCGACGGCCATGTCGAGGTTTTGGCGGCCAGCACCAGAAATTTATATCATCATTTGGCCTGTTTGGAGATGGGCGCGGATATTATCACCTCACCGTTGACTATTTTAAAACAGTGGCAGGAGAAACAACCGGTTCCGGCGGAGCCCACTAACTTACAGCCGATTGGTTACGAAAATTTAGACTTAAACAAACCCTGGACCGAGTTTAATATCCAACATGAGTTGACCGTCGCGGGTATTGATAAATTCTGCAGTGACTGGGATCAGCTGATTTTACCGTAGAAAATCAAGACTATAGGTTTCTGTGGACTCTGAAGGACTCGAACCTTCGGCCTCTTCAATGTGAATGAAGCGCGCTACCAACTGCGCTAAGAGTCCGATTGACCTATTATAACTTTTTTAGCTTGTAAGTCATATTATATCGTTATATACTACAGGACTTATGCTCGAGAAAGTTTTTAGTGCCTACATTCGCACTTGAAACGCACCACCCTGATTGTTAATTAAATTTAATTCCTGCTGCATTATCTCATACGGCGTTTTGTATTCAAGACACTTTCTGGGAGTATGGTTAAGCCAGTGTTCAATCGTCCGGATAGTCTGCCTGTCAACAATATCCAGGCTGGTGCCTTTGGGGATAAATCGTCTAACTCGGCCAAACATGTTTTCCACCGTGCCTTTTTCCCAGCTATGGTATGGTTGGCAACTATAGATACCAGCCTGAAAAGTAGTTTTAAGCAATTGATGTTTGGCATTTTCCGGGCCATTGTCAATGGTTAAGGTTTGCCGGAGCTGAGGCGGTAATTTTGACAGTTTACTTTTAAGCCGCCGCATTTTAGTTAAACTGGTTTTATCTTTAAGAAGGGCCAAAGAGGTATAGCGGGATTTCCTTTCCGCGGTACCGGAAACGGTCTGCTGATCGCTGACTTTGCCTCCCAGGTTATCTGTTTCCCAGTGGCCGATGGTTTGCCGGTCACTGGCTTCAATCGGTCTTTCCACCAGAGGTAGGGCACGCAGATATTTAACTGCCTTTACTTTTCTCCCGTCCTTTTTAAGCCGTCTCTTCCTGTGTTTAGCCAGATACCGCCATAACTTCATTCCCCAGGTTTTCTTATGGTTGTAAACATAACGGTAGATGGTTTCAAAATGGATGGACTCACCCGGCATGTCTATTGGCAATCTGCCGGCAATTGTTTCCGGGCTCCAGTTTAAATCCCGGAGTTTATGGCGGACATACAGGAAAACTGCCTTATTCTTCAGGGGTGCTTTAGTGCGTTGCCGGATGGCTGTTTTTCTGGCTTTTTCGTGAGCCTTGCAAGGAATGTACGGTTTACCGTATTTAGCTTTATTTTTCCACTCCCGGGATAATGTGGCGTGATTTCTCCCGAGGATTTTGCTAATCTCCCGAAAGCTTAAACCCTTGGCTTTTAAAACTGCCAGCTGCTCCCGCTCATAGAGCGATAAATGATGATGGTTCATACGCACCTCCTAGACGGGTATTTTACCCGTTAGTGGTGCGTTTCGTTTGCGAACTCAAGAAACTACTTCGAGTTCATACTAAAGTTGTTGTTTAGGTATGAACGGAGCATAAGTTTAATAGTTCTTTTGCCAGGATTGGATTTAAAATATTTTTCTCTTCTTAAGGCGTCTTTTTGATTTACAAAAGCTTCGTAAAATATCAATTTAAAGGGTAAACGAGATTTGGTAGCAAAAGATTGACCGGAAAGATGTTCTTTTATTCTCTTTTTTAAGTTAGACGAGTAACCGATGTATTGTTTATGGTCTTTTTCGGAAAGAAGAATATAGGTGTAGAACATAAGGCAGGCCATGAAGTTAAGCGCAAGCCATGAAGTGTTACTACTTCAGGGCAAGCGCATACTTCATGGCAGGGGTGATAGGGATTGAACCTATGGCCTTCCGTTTTGGAGACGGACGCTCTCCCAGCTGAGCTACACCCCTTTGTCTAGAATATTTTAGCACAAGGAGCGGGAATAGTTGGAACCAAGCCCTCATGTCACCTATTTGTTTGTTGGGCAGATGTGTCCCGCTCAAGATCAACTGGTGGTGCGATAGCTCCAGGAGGAAGTGGGAATGGCGGATATGAATTTTGTTCATCATTGGTAATCGTTCCCATGCCGCCTTCCAAATGCCCGCCGGCAGCCGTAGGACTACTTATCGGAGCACCAACAGTGCCATCGGTTAAAAACGCATCATCAATTGAATGTTTTGATCGCTACAAAGACGACAAGTGACATCTTCTGTTGGGCCAATATCCGGCACCTGTAGGGGATCTTGATTGGCAGCAAAAACAGATGTAATGATCTTTAGGAAAGCCACGCTCGAATTTTTAGAATACAGAACGCTATTCAACCAATGTTTACAACGCATTGGTTATGAATATCATATCACATATCACAGTTGGGTGGACCTGGTGGGATTTGAACCCACCACCTCTGCTATGCCATAGCAGCGCTCTAGCCAAATGAGCTACAGGCCCGCAGTTTATTTCAATTTGCTCATTTCTTTGTGTTCCGTGTGTTTGCGGCAGCGGCTGCAATACTTTTTTAACGCCAGTTTTTCGGGCGAGTTAACCCGATTTCTCTGGGTGAGATAGTTTTGCGCATTACAGATAGAACATTTAAGGCCGAGAATACCTCTCGGGCCTTTGCCTTTTTTTGCCATAGGTTATTATACCTCCTTGGAGCCGTCTCCGGGAGTTGAACCCGGGACCCCGCCCTTACCATGGGCGTGCTCTGCCAACTGAGCTAAGACGGCTTAGTGCTTGCACCGAGCTACGCGAGGTGCTGGGGGAAGGATTCGAACCTTCGTAGGCTTGCGCCGCGAGTTTTACAGACTCGTGTGTTTGACCGCTCCACCACCCCAGCTTTTATTTCATGCTATTATAACAATAGTTAATGAAACTCGCCAAGCTGTATAAAAAACTAGCAGAGAACCAAGTCCAATGCCTGGCTTGTTCGTGGTACTGCCGGATGGCGGAGGGAAAAACCGGCATCTGCGGCACCAGAATTAATCACCAAGGCAAGCTGTATTCTTTGGTGTACGGCCGGGCAATCGGCCTTCAGCTTGATCCGGTGGAGAAAAAGCCGCTATTTCATTTTTTACCGGGAAAATATTTGTTGTCTTTCGGGACAGCCGGCTGTAATTTTGGCTGTAAGTTTTGCCAGAATTGGACGCAAAGCCAGGGGAATAAAACGCAAAGCGTAAAACGAAAAACGAAAAACTTAATCTTTTATATCGAAAACGCATCAACTAAAATTACTCCCAAAGAAATTGTCGAATTGGCTGTAGAGAAAAAAGCGGCCGGGATTGCCTACACTTACAACGAGCCGGCGATTTTTATCGAGCTGGCTTATGATACGGCCAAGCTGGCCAGGAAAAAGGGTTTGAGGAACGTTTTTGTTTCCAATGGTTTTGAATCAGAGGAGAGTTTTCAATATATTAAGCCGTATTTGGACGCGATTAATATTGATTTAAAAAGCTTTTCGGATAAATTTTATAGGCAAATCTGTAAAGCCAAAATCGAACCGGTCAAAGCGAATATTAAAAAATATTTCCGGTCCGGCATTATTACCGAAGTTACTACCCTGTTAATTCCCGGATATAACGATAGTAATGAAGAATTGCAGCAGATTGCTCAATTTTTAGCCGGTATCTCTAAAAATATACCGTGGCATATTTCCGCTTTTCATCCGGACTACCAAATGCTGGATGTGCCGGTTACCAGGCATGAAGATTTATTAAAAGCTTATAAAATCGGCAGGCAAGCCGGCTTGAACTATGTTTATTTGGGCAATATCGCTGACCCGGAACACTCGGTTACTACTTGTCCTCAGTGCCAAGCGGTTTTAGTGGACAGGACTGATTATCAAGGGGTAATTAAAAATTTGGATAAGCGAGGCAGATGCAGGCAATGCCGAGAGAAGATTTATGGTATTTGGCACTAGATATCCTGCCGTAGCCGGCAGTTTTTACCCGGCAGAGCGGGAGGAGTTGAAGGCGGCCATTAATGAGTTTTTTAAAAATACTAAAAAAGTTGTCAGCGGAAAAGTCAGGGCTTTGATCGTGCCGCACGCGGGGTTGGTTTATTCCGGCCAGACAGCGGCTTGGGGGTATCAGCAGATTAGCGTTGTCCCGCAAAAACAGTTTGTTTTACTGGGGCCGTCGCATCATGAATGGTTGACTGCTTTGGCCGCATCGTCCTGCCAAACCTGGCTGACGCCTCTGGGAGCAGTGGAGCAAAAACCGCCCCGAGAGACAGAGGTTAATGATTCAGCTCATAAAAGCGAGCATTGTTTGGAAGTCCAGCTGCCATTTTTACAATATCGATTTAAAGATTTTCAAATCAGTTGTTTGTTAACCGGTGCGGAAACCAAGCTGGTTTTACCGCCAAATTCGCTTTTAATCGTTTCTTCGGACCTTTCCCATTATCTGCCGCAAAATTTTGCAGAGGAGTATGACAAGAAAACGATTGAGGCGATCTTAACCGGCAACCGGAAATATTTACTGGAGAATGAAGACTGTGCCTGCGGTAGGATCGGGATTTTAATGTTGATGAAGTTGGCGAAAGCCAACCACTGGCAGGCAAAGTTAGTCTGTTATGATACCTCGGCTACGGCTTCAGGCGACAGTAACCGGGTGGTGGGTTATAGCGCAATTGTTTTTTATGAATAACATTAAGTTAGCAAGACAGGCGATTAAAAAATATTTAGAAACCGGCAAAAAAATCAAGGCCGTTTCTAAACAGCCGGGCGCCTGTTTTGTGACGCTATATAACCACGGCCGTTTACGGGGCTGTATCGGCAATATTGAACCGGTCGGTTCTTTAGAGCAGGCAATTATTGACAATGCCATTGCTGCGGCGGCCCGTGACGGCCGGTTTGAACCAGTGAGTTTGGAAGAATTAAAAGATTTGAGTATCGAGGTTTCTGTTTTGTCACTTTTGACCACGATCGTACCGAAAAGTGTCAAGGAACTGTTGGAGCGGCTGAGGAAAGAAAAACCCGGCTTGGTGATTGAGAAGTTCGGACAAAGGGCGGTTTTTTTACCGCAGGTTTGGGAGAAATTGCCGGATGCTCAAGAATTTTTAGGCCAGTTGTGTTTAAAGGCGGGGTTGGCGGCCGATGATTGGCAGGCAGGAATGAAGTTTTTTGTGTTTAGTGTGGAGAAATAAGAGCCGCCTTTCAGATTTGAACTGAAGACCTGCTGTTTACCTGCCCGCAATTGCTAAAGCAATAGCTTTTGCAGGCGGGCAAAAGTGTTTTGAGCCAACGGTCAGATTTGAACTGACGGCCTGCTGTTTACAAAACAGCTGCTCTAACCAACTGAGCTACGTTGGCACTTTAACTATTTTAACAGAAGATAGGCGAAGTATAAAACATGCCCCACCGTAAGGCCGTCAGTTGAAAGCGTTCCCCGAACAAAGTTCAAGGTGGAAAGCTAACCCTCAGTCCACAGGCTGACGATATCATGCCTTCCATACAAAAAGCGTTGAGGAAAAAATCTTTCAACTTGTCAACGCGCCCGGTAGGGCAGGGGTCACGATGTTGTCATCGGACCAATTTAATTATATCATGTTGTCAAGTATATGGCGGAATACAAAGATATATATCAAGATGTTTACAGAAAAAGATTAGAAAGTAGAAAGTCTGTTTTAAAAGAGCAAGCATTAAATGATCCTTTAACCGGTTTGTATAATCGGCGAGGATTTATGTTATTGGCTACAAAATTACTTAATCTTGCTCAAAGAGAAAGATTTCCAACTTCGGCAATGATGATGGATATTGATTTTTTTAAGAGGATTAATGATCAATATGGGCATGAAGGGGGTGATCTTGTCTTGAAAGAAATTTCCCGTTTATTAAATCCTGAGAAGGAGGATACCCTGGTTAGAAAATCTGACCTTATTGGTAGATGGGGTGGTGAGGAAATTGTGTTTTTTCTTCCGAATACAGATTTAGACGGAGCCCAGAAAGTGGCGGAAAAAATAAAAGACCAAATGGCAAAGACACAAGTAAAGATTCATGATAAAGAAAAAGCTTCGTTCACCGTCAGCATTGGTGTGGTGCAAATCGGCGAGAAAGAACCTTTGGAGGTATTAATAGGCCGTGCTGATACAGCTATGTATCAAGCTAAAGCCAAAGGGAGAAATCGGGTAGAGGTGTTTACAGAAGGAAATTCGTGACTAGATTGATTACCGGCATGATAAGGTTGATGGCTAAAGACGAGCCGCCAATGGGGAGAATTAATAAGATTAATAAGATTGTGCCGTAGGATTTCATAAAGTCGTTGTATTCGTCGGCCCAGCTCATTGGCAAAAAACCGTAGAGAATTTTGGCGCCGTCTAAAGGCGGTACCGGCAGAAGATTAAAAACAGCCAGATTAACATTCATAATAATAAGAGGGATTACCAGAACGGAAGGGATAAAAGAACAAACTAGGGCCAGGATCAAGTTGCTGGCCGGGCCGGCTAAAGAAATTAAAGCCGCGTCCCTCTTGGGGTGGCGGAGATTAAATGGGTCAAAGGGGACGGGTTTGCCCCAGCCGAAGCGGAAAAACAACAGCATTAAAGTTCCGATCGGATCAAGGTGTTTAAGAGGATTTAAACTGATCCGGCCGGCAAGGGAAGCAGTGGGGTCGCCGAGTTTATCGGAAACCAAAGCGTGGGAAAATTCATGGATGGTAATGGCAATTAACAGGGCAATTGCCCAAATGATCGTACTTAGCATAAATAGATATTTATGGTATAGTATAGCCTAATATGGCTCAAAAATGTCAAAAATGCGGTAAGGGCCTCCAGTACGGCAATTTTGTTTCGCACGCCAAAAACCGGGTGAAGCGGCTGTTTAAACCGAACTTAAAACGGGTGACGATTTTGGTGGAAGGCAAGAAAAAGCGGCTGATCTTATGCACTCAATGTGTCCGGGCGATCAAGAAAAAAGCTTTTTCTGCTTAAGGTATTGAACGATTTTTTCCGGCACTAAGTGGTCGATTATCAATTTGTCTTTAATTCTGCGGCGGATCATGGTTGAGGAGATATTGGTAATAATTTGGGCCGGATGGGTTAAGGGTTTCATATTCGAGTAAAGCGGCCGGAAAGGGTAGCCCTGCCGGGGGTA
>Ga0210020_1003277_pt1 | contig 12650 bp, 14 predicted proteins | sample CryGeymeta201514_FD_183980 | JGI IMG/M metagenome (GOLD analysis project Ga0210020, IMG submission 183980) | Groundwater microbial communities from Crystal Geyser aquifers in Utah, USA - Crystal Geyser metaG 2015-14 (SPAdes) (version 2) | ecosystem: Environmental > Aquatic > Deep subsurface >... | reverse complement strand
GTCTGTGACGGGCCAGAGCACTAAAAACCACATCTATAATTCTTGGCTTGTTCCTCGATAGCTCAGTTGGTAGAGCGCCGGACTGTTAATCCGTAGGTCCCTGGTTCGAGCCCAGGTCGAGGAGCCAAAATACGTTAGTGAATGAAGCCCTTACGAAAAATCGTCGGGGTTTTTTTACGTCTGGCTTGGGCTATCGGGGCTGCGTCAGCTCGGCATTGGTTCGGTGGTACCGATCAAGGGCATGGCAAAAGGCGTTCGCCAGCTCCCCTGACACATCATTGCGTTTCGTGGCACAGCCTATTTTTTGAATATCAGATGAACACTCGCCCCATCCGGGTAAAGGTGTTGAACTTCATCCCCAACCCGCACAAGCTTGCCGCAACCTTCGTATTCCCATTGGCGCCAAGTCATGCACAGCTTGCCATCTTCCACTCTCCATTTACCGGAGTCACTTGAGCCAGAGTTGTTGCCATACATCGTCCCGTCGTCTTTGAACTGAAGATAGGGCTCACCTCCTGCCAGATGGACTGAATTGAGGTTCTTGCCTTTGATAAACGATAGCGCCTCTTCGTTCGATAAAGGAGTTGGGACGGTCGCCATTTGGGCATGCACCAACCCACTGCACACCACTGCGGCTAGGACCACCAACATTGATGCAGAACTTCTCATGCTGGCGTAGACACACCTTATGGCACGACGTGGCGACGAGCGACACCTTGCCCTGATACACCTCACCTTGGCGCGCATGGACATGAAATTTTGTTTTACGACCATAATTCTCCACGCCGTAGGCGCACCATAATAAAACCGCTTAAACAAACGGTGGCCGAGCTTCCTGTGAACCGTAAGGCGGCGGTTGAAGCCCGCGCCCTCAGCTTGGCCTCCAATCATTTTATTGAACCCAACCATGACCCCACCCAACCCTGCCCCACTTACCTTCGCCGTCATGGGCGCGGGTGCCGTAGGCTGCTTTTACGGCGGCATGCTTGCGCGCGCTGGTTTGCCGGTGACGCTGATCGGCCGCGCCGCGCATGTGCAAGCCATCCAAAGCCAGGGGCTGCGTCTGCAAACCCTGTCGTTTGACGAAGTGATGCACCCGCAGGCCAGTGAACTGCCCAGCGCGGTGGCCGATGCCAACGTGGTGTTGTTTGCCGTCAAGTCCACCGACACCGAGGCGGCTGGCCTGCAAATTCGCCCCCACCTGCAGCCCGGCGCGCTGGTGCTGTGCCTGCAAAACGGTGTTGATAACGCCGAGCGGCTGCGTGCGGTGTTGCCCGGCGTGGATGTGGCCGCTGCGGCGGTGTATGTGGCCACCGAGATGGCAGGCCCCGGCCACTTGCGCCACCACGGGCGCGGTGAACTCATCATTGAACCCAGCCCGCGCAGCGCCGCGCTGGCAAAAGCCCTGCAAGCTGCTGGTGTGCCCACGCAAATCAGTGCCCAGGTGCGCAACGTGCTGTGGACCAAGCTGGTCATCAACTGCGCTTACAACGGCCTGTCTGCCATCGGCCAAATCGCCTATGGCGAACTGCTGCAGCGCCCCGGTGTGTCCCAGGTGCTGCAAGACCTGGTGAGCGAATGCCGTGCCGTGGCCGCTGCCGACGGTGTGGCTTTGCCCGATGATCTGGAAGTCTCCGTGCAAGCCATCGCCCACAGCATGGCCACCCAGATGTCGTCCACCGCGCACGACCTGCGCCGTGGCAAACCCACCGAAATTGACTTTCTGAACGGCCACATCGTGCGCCGGGGCGAGCTGCTTGGCGTGCCCACCCCCGCCAACCGGCTGCTGTGGGCAGCGGTGAAACTGCTTGAAGACCGTAGCGATTGCTGATGCGCGCTCAGAGCTGTTTGCGCCGGCGACGTGGCTGTTCGGTATCTGGCGCAGCACGAACAGGGCATCCCCTAAAATCGCTGTCATCCTTCCCGACCACTTGTTATGGGTCGGCCTAGCGTCAGCTTCTACCCTCCCTATCATCATGAGCACATCCCCTACCCCCCTGTCCTACAAAGCCGCTGGCGTTGACATTGACGCCGGCGACGCGCTGGTTGAGCGCATCAAGCCCTTGGCCAAAAAAACCATGCGCGACGGCGTGCTGGCTGGCATTGGCGGCTTTGGTGCGCTTTTTGAAGTGCCCAAGCGCTACAAGGAACCGGTGCTGGTGAGCGGCACCGACGGTGTCGGCACCAAACTCAAGCTGGCATTCGAGTGGGCCATGCACGACACCGTGGGCATCGACTTGGTTGCCATGAGCGTGAACGACGTGCTGGTGCAAGGGGCTGAACCCTTGTTCTTTTTGGATTACTTTGCCTGCGGCAAGCTGGATGTGGACACCGCCGCCGCCGTGGTAGGTGGCATCGCCAAAGGTTGCGAACTGTCTGGCTGCGCGCTGATTGGTGGCGAAACCGCTGAAATGCCCGGCATGTACCCGGCGGGCGAATACGACCTGGCCGGTTTTGCCGTGGGCGCGGTGGAAAAATCCAAAATTTTGACCGGTGCAGAGGTCAAACCGGGCGACGTGGTGCTGGGCCTGGCCAGCAGCGGCGTGCATTCCAACGGCTTTAGCCTGGTGCGCAAGTGCATTGAGCGCGCAGGCAATAACGCCCCCGCTACGCTGGACGGCAAACCGTTCAAGCAAGCGCTGATGGAACCCACCCGCCTGTATGTCAAAAACGTGCTGGCGGCCTTGGCTGCGCACCCGATCAAGGCGCTGGCGCACATCACCGGTGGCGGTTTACTTGAGAATATTCCACGCGTGCTGCCCGAAGGCATGGCCGCGCATCTGGTGAAAGGCAGCTGGCCGCAAACCGAGCTGTTTGCCTGGCTGCAGGCCACCGCCGGCATTGACGACATCGAGATGAACCGCACTTTCAACAATGGCATTGGCATGGTGGTGGTCATCGACGCAGCCCACGCTGGTGCCTGCGCCGCCACCCTGCGCGCCGCCGGTGAAACCGTGTATGAGATTGGTGTGATTGCCGCGCGCGGCGACGCTGCCGCGGTGCTGGTGCGCTAGATGCATGAGCTGCGTAGGGCAGACCTGCACCCGCCATGGTCGGTGCAAGTCGACCCTACGATGTCGGCATCGCTTCATATTTCATAGCTGTTAGCGCTTGTTTAGTAAGGGCTAGAACCCAATTTTTCATATAAATCATGGCCACACGTTTTAGCACCCTGCGGCAAATTCCGGGCAGCATCTGGGCGCTTGGCTTTGTCAGCTTGCTGATGGACGTGTCAAGCGAGCTGATTCACAGCCTGCTGCCCGTGTTCATGGTCACCACGCTGGGTATCAGTGTTTTTACCGTGGGGCTGATCGAAGGCGCGGCCGAGGCCACGGCGCTGATCGTCAAGGTGTTTTCTGGCGCTTTGAGCGATTACTTTGGCAAACGCAAGCCGCTGGCAATTTTGGGCTACGGCCTGGGCGCGTTTACCAAACCTTTTTTTGCACTAGCCACCTCAGCTGGCTGGATCGTCAGCGCCCGGCTGGCCGACCGCGTGGGCAAGGGCATACGCGGCGCACCGCGTGACGCGCTGGTAGCCGACATTGCCCCGCCTGAACTGCGCGGCGCCGCCTTTGGCCTGCGCCAGTCGCTCGACACCGTGGGCGCGTTTTTGGGGCCGATGCTGGCGGTGGCGTTCATGCTGCTCTGGCACGACGACTTTCGCGCCGTGTTCTGGGTGGCCAGCGTGCCCGCATTCCTGTGCGTTGCGCTACTGGTTTGGGGCGTGCATGAGCCAGAAAAGCCCATCGCCGCGAAGCGTGTCAACCCGATCAGCCGCGCCAACCTGGCTCGCTTGAGCCCAGCCTACTGGTGGGTGGTGGGCGTGGGCGCGGTGTTCACCTTGGCACGGTTTTCTGAGGCTTTTTTGGTGCTGCGCGCCAACCAAGGCGGGCTGGCTATGGCCTGGACGCCGGTGGTGCTGATCAGCATGAACGTGGTCTACGCCGCCTGCGCCTACCCGTTTGGCAAACTGGCCGACAAGCTGCCGCACACGCAGTTGCTGGGCTGGGGGCTGTTGCTGCTGATTGGCGCGGATGCCTTGCTGGCCGCCAGCCACAGCGGCGTGGTGTTTTGGGCTGGCGTGGCGCTGTGGGGCCTGCACATGGCCATGACCCAAGGCCTGCTGGCCGCCATGGTGGCCGACACCGCACCGGCCGACTTGCGCGGCACGGGTTATGGCTTTTTCAACCTGCTCAGCGGCCTGGCGATGCTGGTGGCCAGTGGCTTGGCGGGTTGGTTGTGGCAGAGTTTTGGCGCGTCCACCACCTTCTTGGCGGGCATTGGGTTTGCCGGGGTGGCGTTGCTACTGATGATGCTGCGGCCACGCGGATTGAGGTCTCAGCAAAGTTAAGTGGGTGCCGACAGCACCGTCCGCAAGCCACGCCACGCCAAGCACAGCACGAAAGCAACCGGTCTAAAAACTGGTCTAGTTGTATCGAAGGAGCCCTTCATGCCTCAACTCTTGACCATTGGTGCCTATGAAACCAAGACCCATTTGGCTGATTTGTTGCGTCAGGTGCGCAGCGGCCAGGGCTTCACCATCACGCAGCGTGGTGAACCTGTGGCAGACCTGTTGCCCGCAGGCGCAACCGCCCGGCGCACAGGTGTAGCGGCTGCGCTGCAAATGCAACGCTTCATGGCAGAGACACCGGCGAATATGGCGTGCGATATTGACGCGCTTCTGAACGACGGGCGCGACTGATGCGCTTTGTGCTCGACAACTCGGTCGTCATGCGCTGTCTGCTGCGTGATGGCAGTAATGAGCGCCTGACCTATGCCGAAAAGGTGTTAGCGCTTTTGACACAAGAAAGCAGTGAGGCACTTGTGCCGGGTATCTGGGCGCTTGAGGCCGCTAATGTGTTGGTCAAAGCCCAGGCCAAGTTGCTGGTGACCGAGGCGCGGTGTGCGGCCTTTGCAGCATTGCTGCAGGGCATGGCCATCACCACCGACCCGCACACCGCAGCACACGCCTTGAGCGACACGCTGCAACTTGCGCGCCGCTCCAAGCTGTCAGCTTATGACGCGTCTTACTTTGAACTCGCCATGCGCGAGGACGTGCCACTGGCGACGCTGGACGGTGATTTGCGCCCCACCCTGGGGATCTCCAAAAAGCAGGCTGGCGGCAAAGAAACACCCGTTGAGCGCAACCTGAGCGAAGCCGAAATCAAAGAGCTCAATGTCAAGCTCAACCGGTCCGGGCTTCACCCGCGCATGATGGCAGCGCTTCGACTGATTCTGGCCACTGGCGCGCGCGTCGGTGAAATCACCAAAGCGCGTTGGGCCGAGATCGACCTCACAAACAACACCTGGACCATACCCGCCGACAACGCCAAGAATGGCCGGTTGCACCTGATCCACCTGTCTGACTATGCCCTTGTACAGATAACCACCCTAAAGGAGTACCGTTCCAACTCTTATTTACTAAAGTTTCGGTGTTCATTTTGACAGCCAAATCGGGGGCGAAGCCTTGATCTACGCGGCATCCATGCGTAACTGCAGGGGGTCAAGTTGCAGGGCTTGCACAAAAAAGCGTTGCACATGTAGATCAATGGTCTGCATCACTAGGTTAACGTTATCACCCAGCACCGGCTGGAGCTCGTCAAGAGCGCCCACCATCAACGCACGAAAGCAACCCCACAGCCTGGAGGCGAAATCGATCTGCGTGGCATTACCCACGATGGCCTGCCTCATCTGCGCAACGCCACTGGCCCCATGCTGCTGCTTGGCAATGACCAGTAGGCAAAACCGTATCGCAGTCAGATGGATAGAGGCGACATAGCAAGCACAGCGATAGAAGTCAAGCAAGTTGTCGCAAAAAGTGGGTAAAAAGTTGCTTAAATTTTGGGTGACTTGACCTCCATGGCAGTGGGCTTATCGGGGTTGAGATGAACTTCAGTGACACGGCTCCAGTTGCGCGTATTTTTTGACCAGCGCAGTGGGTTTTTCTCACGCGCCTGGGCATAAACCTCAGAGCGCTTTTGCAGTAACTGCGCATCCTGACCAAGATGACGCTGCTGCGGTGTGACAAACTTGATGGCGCTATGGCGATGCTCCTGGTTGTACCAATCCACCAAGCTAAGAGCCCATTGGCGTGCTTGATCGATCGACTCAAACGGCTCCACCGGCATCAGTGGTCGGTACTTCAAGGTCCGAAACAACGATTCTGAATAAGGGTTGTCATTGCTTACTGCTGGTCGGCTGCGCGAGGCGATCACACCAAGATCGTGCATCATCGCCAAAGTCGTCTGCGCCTTCATGGGCGAGCCGTTATCTGAATGCAAGCTCACCTGTCCCTTCTCGATGCCATAACGCTCACAAATATCCTTGATCATCAAGGCGGCCAAATCTGCGCTTTCACACTCGAACACCTGCGCGCCCACAATGAAGCGGCTAAAAATGTCAACAAACACGTACAGATAAAAGTACTGCCCCTTGATGGTGGTGGGCAAATACGTGATGTCCCACGTGTACACCTGATTGACTACGGTGGCCTTGAGTGCAAAAGGCTTGTGGCGCTTCTTGGGCGCACGCTCACTGCGGCGGTGGGTATTTTGATGTTGGCAGCGCAATAAGCGCTGCATGGTCGATTCACTGGCCACATAGCGCCCCTGGTCGGCCAAGCGGGGCACGATCTGGCTGGGCGGCAGGTCTTTGAATTCATCGCTGTTGAGCACCGCCAGCACATCTTCACATTCTTGGGCTGTGAGCTTGTTGTGCGGTGTGACGGCTTGGCGCAAGCCGCTTTGACGTCGGTCTGCACACAGTGGTTTGGGGCAGGCTGAGGTGGGTCGTGCTGCAGGGCTGCGCGCGTCAGAGCTGGCAGGCTCATCGGCGCGGCGCGCCACAACAGGCGCAGCCTCAACATTCGCCTGCGCCGCCTGATGGTTCTGCGCCTGTTGTGGCGCGAGAGCCTCTTGCAACGCTGGCTTACAGGAACAAAGCCAACGCTGCAGGGTTCGACAGGTCATGCCTATTTGTTGGCAAGCCTTGTGCAGGCGTGCACCGCTTTGGCAGGCTTGGGCAATCAAGTCGATGATGTTTTGGCGCTCTGTGGGGGTGGTCATTTTTCCTCTGCCTCCCACAGTGCCTGGAACTTTTTTTGCAGCACCAACAGCGCCGCCGCCTCTGCCAGTGCTTTGTCTTTGCGACGCAGTTCACGTTCCAATTTTTCGTTCTGCTGTTTGGCCTGGCGCAGGGCTGCGTCGGCAGGTGTTGCAACAGTTTTGCCGGGCTGGCAGAACTCGTGCTGCCACTGGCGTAGTTGGTGCTCAAACAGGCCTTTCTCGCGACACCAGGCGTGCAATGCCTGGTCTTTGAGGTGATGGCTTTCGTTCAGGGCCGTCAGGCGTTGTTCGGCGCTCCAGGAGGTTGTCGGGCTGTTGGTTGGTAAGGCCAGTGTGTGACTTTTGTCAGATTGTTTGAGCCAGTTTTTAAGCGTTCCAAGCGACAGGTTGAGTTCGTTGGCTATCGTTTGAAGTGTTTTGTCACCACGCTCATGTGCTTTGCGCAGTGCCTGTTCTTTGAATTCGGCAGAGTAATTGTTTCGTTTCATGTTGTGTCGCTTTAACGCGGATCATCCGCAATTTTTGGAGGCGACAACTATTCTGACTCAGGGGGAACAAAGGGGCGATTGCTAGCTTGGCGAAGTCTGGATCTTCCAAGGCGCGGCTTAGCGCCTGTTGCCAGGGGGTATGCCCAAATTCGTCAACGGCCTCCTGATTTGCACCGCGCGCCAAGAGCGATTGAACCAAAGCCAGGTTGCCTGCACGAGCTGCCAGCATCAAAGGTGTGGCTCCGACTGTTGTCAGGTGATCTACGCCGTAAACATCGCACTGCCGAAGGATGTCTTTGAAATTCTTAGCGCTATAGGCTTGCAAATGTCGGTTCCGCAGGGAGGAGACAGCACGATGCGCGAGTTTTGTTTGCTGCTCGTATTCGGCATCGTAAAAGCCCAATCGGGCAGTGTGTCCAATCCAGCCAAACTCGCTATCAGGCAATAGACTTTTAGCTGGTTGAAAATTATTTTGCGCCAACTTCTCGATCCAGGCCTGTTGGCCATGCCAAAGTGCGTAGTCCAGCAATGACTGACGTGGTTTGGAACTTGGATTGCTACGATCAAGCGCTTTGGCAGCCGAATCCTCAATCAAGTTCTGGGACCAAGGTGTCCAAGGAACAGGCTTGAACTGAAGAATGGTGTCGCGAATCAGTTGGGCTTGCTCCTGCTTGCCTTGCAGTTCAAGCTTGCGAGCCTCTTGCGCCCATTCTTCTTTGCTGGATACTTGGCCCGCCGACATCAGAGCGTCGCTTGCTTGTAGTCCCAGCAAAGTCAGCAATGGGTGAGTCGTGTCAGATTCGACAACAGTCAGAGTTTGCACCGCACGAGTCATTGCCACATAGAGTGCATTGACGTAGAACTTGTAGAGTTCCAGGGACTTGTCGGTTTTGTCTCTTGCCCGCCGATAGTCCAAGTCCTGCCTGTCGAGCTCCTTGGCGCTGACACCGTCGCAAACTTCGGAGAACGCAGCACGCTGACCTGAAACGATGTTGAAAAGAATGACGTGTGGATACTCCAGCCCCTTGGCATCGTGGACCGAAAAAACCAGTGGTGTACGAAAGCTAGCTCTGGCGGCAGCTTTGTCCTCATCGCGAAGCACGATCACGGCATGTGTCACGGAAACGCGAGTGACGGCATCCAATTGCCGGGTTATGGCATCCTTGTGCGGCATCAGTCGAACCTCGCCAGCATCCCCAGAAGTGCTGCGAACCAGAAAATTGCTTTCTCTGTCGACCGAGCCAAAGCGCGCCTGCTTAATTTTGAGCAGAGAGTTGGCAAGCTCTGTAACCGCCTTCGTGTTCCGAAAATTCGCCTGCAAGATATGCAACCCGACTTCGACAGTTAACGTTGTAACGTATTGATTTATATAGGAGCACACCGCACGTGTGCCACTACAAAAGGGTCAGCTGAGCGGGAAGGGTTGGTTTTTTGATCGTCAGTGCTTGCAAAATCTCCGTGTGTTCCTGACTGATGCTCGAGATTCCCGCAATGGGCTCCAGATCGTTAACCTTGACCACCTGATGCTGAATGCGGCGCAACTTGTCCAATGCACGCTCTGGTGAAATCTGAGAGTGGCTGTCCTTGAGTCGGCTGCGCATCACCCGGTAAAGAATCAGCGCCATGAAGCAGATCGATGCATGGGCATGAATCCGATCGGGCAGGCGGTGATAAATCGGCCCAATCTCAATCTCGGATTTGAGCACCCGAAAGCCACGCTCAATGTCCGCCAGTGATTTGTAGCGCTTGACCACCTCAGCTGGCGTGAAGTCCGGCGCATTGGTTACCAGCAACAACTTGCCGTCCATCATCCGTGCGTGCTTCAAAGCCCGTGCATCAATGTCATAGGTAAACAGCTCACTCTTGAGATCGACCTTCACAATACGCGCCAGATGGGCCTCACTCACCTCGCGGTAAAACTTGGCTCTGGCCCCGCTGTCGGAGAGCTTTTTACCTGGCCTTGTCTTGCCCGCATCCTGATCATTGAGTTTGCCCACCCACTGGTCTGCCTGCTTCTTCAACTCGTCAATGCGTTTGCCACGCTTGGCACCGGCTTGCAGTGACACCTGTGGGTCATGCGCAATGATCAAGCGCAGCTTGTTCCAAGCGGCCTCACCCAGAATCTCTTCTTTGGCTGGCACGCACTGCTCAGTGTGAAACGGCTCCAGCAATTCAACAAAATCCCCGTAGCGCCTGCCCGGCACGGCCAGAATGAATTCGAGCTTGTTGCCTCCAGGCAAAGCAATTTCCTGCAGATCAGCCAGGTTCTCGGTGGACAGCAAACCCCGGTCAGCCACCGCAATGACGCGTTTGACGGGAAAGCGCGCCACAATCTTCTCGATGACGGCCTTGATGGTGGTCACTTCGGCTGTGTTGCCCTCGAACACCTCGTGGTACAGCGGCAAACCTTCGGCGGTCTGCACCACACCGAGCATGACCTGGCGCTCGACGACACCCACTTTGGCCATGCCATAGCGGCGTAAATCTCCTTCTTGCTCAGACAGACCGGCTGCGCGAATGGTAGTCATGTCATAAAACACCATGGCCAAGTCTTGGTCGACCAGAGGACGTAACAAACTGACCATGACGTTATCAACTTCTGCCTTGCTTGTGGTCCACCAACGCATCCATGGCTCGCAGCAGGTGCTGGTGGTCAATCGCCTGTAGGGAGGTGCCTGGCAAAGCCACGGTTTCAAGCCAGCGCAGCACGCCCAGTTTGGAGTCTGGGTCACACAGGCGGTTGAACACCATGACCCGGATCAAGGCTTCGACATCAATGCTGTGGCGGGTGGGGCGAAACACCGCCCGCAGGCCATCAAAGCCCAAAGCATTCCACATTTCGGTGAGTGTGTAGACATCGCCAAAATCACGGGCGGCATCAAAACTCACTGTGGGTGGCACAACCGGCGCAGTTGGCGTTTGTCCGGTGACGCGTAGTAAGCCAGCAATGACGGACTTGAGTTCAGTATTTAACTGGTCCAGGCGCCCCCTGAGTCAGAATAGTTGACGCGAACCAGCCATCAAATCTTGGGCCAGACCAACAAGTTTGCCAACGATCAACGCGCATCCATCAGAGCGCCTGCCTGCTCAATCAAAAACGTCTTGAACGCCTGCGCCGCCGGCGAGAGCTTCTTGCTGCGCAGGTGCGTCACAAACCAGTGGTTGATTTGCGGCAGACCCTGGATGTCGAGCAGTGCCAGGTGGCCGCTGGCGAGTTCGTGGCGCACGGTGCGCAGTGACAAAAAGCTCAGGCCCATGCCGGCCATCACCGCTTGCTTGATGGTTTCGTTGCTGGGCATGGCCATCACCACCTGCAACGGCGTCTTGTTGTCGTCAAACAGCCGCTGCATCGCCGCGCGCGTACCCGAACCCTCTTCGCGCACGACAAAACGGCAGTCGGACAGCACCTTGAATGGCACGGCCTTGCGCCGCGCCAGCGGGTGGTTGGGGGCGGCGACGATGCCCAGCGGGTTGGTGGCAAAGGCGATGGCTTCGCAGTCCAGATGGCTGGGTGCGCGACCCATCACCACCAGATCGGCCTCGTTGCGGCTGAGCAAACCCAGCACACTTTCGCGATTGTCAATGTACAGATTGACATCAATGCCCGCAAACAGCTGGCCAAAGCGCACCAGCAACGACGGGATAAAGTATTTGGCGGTGCTGACCACCGCCAGGTCGATGCGGCCTTTTTTCAGGCCTACGTGTTCGGCCATCAGCGCCTCGAGGTCTTTGAACTGGCCCATGGCGGCGGTGGCGTAGGTCGCAAACGCCTCGCCGGCGGCAGTGAGCTGGATATTGCGCCCCTGCGGCTCCACCAGCGCCAGGCCAAACGCGTCTTCCAGCTGGCGCAACTGCATCGACACCGCGGGCTGCGTCACAAACAGCCTCTCGGCCGCCTTGGAGACCGAACGCTGACGCGCCACCTCCAAAAAAGTCTGAACTTGCTTGAAGGTGTATGGGCGCATCGGTTGCTCCGGTCTTTTCATCAGACTTGGCTGATGATTAGTGAATAAAACGTGATTAGAGTTTATGAGTCAAGCCGATTAAAGTCAAACCTCGCCAGCCCTCAGGCGGCCCCGCAACGACAACAAACAGGATACCCAACCATGACCTCTGGTGCATTGCAAGCGCTGATATTCGACGTCGACGGCACGCTGGCCGACACCGAGAGCGTGCACCTGGCCGCTTTCAACCAGGCCTTTGCCGAACTCGGCATGGACTGGGTCTGGACGCGCGACATGTACCTTGACCTGCTCACGATCTCAGGCGGAAAAGAGCGCATTCTGCATTACTGGAACCAGGTCAACGCCGACGTGGTCGCACTCGGCACCCAGGCATTGCAAGATCGCATCAATCGCATCCACGAGCTGAAAACCGCCTTCTACGAGAACGCCGTCAACAGTGGCGCGGTGGCGCTGCGCCCCGGTGTGCTGGCGCTGCTGCACGAGGCACTGGCAGCCGGCGTGCAACTGGCCATCGCCACCACCACCTCACCGGTAAACATTGCCGCGCTGTTGCGCCACGCCATGGGCGACGACTGGCGGCTGAACTTCTCGGCCATTGGCGATGCCTCCACCGCACCCATCAAAAAACCCCACCCGCAGGTGTATTTGCAGATGCTCGACGCGCTCAAGCTGCCCGCTGCCCAGTGCCTGGCGTTTGAAGACTCCAACAACGGCCTGCGCGCGGCAACGGCAGCCGGCCTGGCCACCATCATCACACCCAACCCGTTTACCGCCCAGCACGACTTTACCGGCGCGCTGAAAGTGGTGCCGGACCTGAGCCAGGTGTCGTTGGCGCAATTGCGTCAGTGGCATGCGCCGGCTCACACCTGAACTGCATTACGCTACCGATTTCAAAACTTCAGCAGAAAGCCCTGTCATGACCCAACCTATCTTGCGCATCGCCCCCAGCATTTTGTCCGCCGACTTTGCCCGTCTGGGTGAGGAAGTGCGCGCCATCGAGGCGGCTGGCTGCGACCTGGTGCACTTTGACGTGATGGACAACCATTACGTGCCCAACCTGACCATTGGCCCGCTGGTGTGCGAAGCCATTCGCCCGCACGTCAAGATCGGCATCGATGTGCATTTGATGGTCG
>Ga0210020_1003271_pt1 | contig 12659 bp, 14 predicted proteins | sample CryGeymeta201514_FD_183980 | JGI IMG/M metagenome (GOLD analysis project Ga0210020, IMG submission 183980) | Groundwater microbial communities from Crystal Geyser aquifers in Utah, USA - Crystal Geyser metaG 2015-14 (SPAdes) (version 2) | ecosystem: Environmental > Aquatic > Deep subsurface >... | reverse complement strand
GGAATCGTTAAATACCCAAGGGTTGCCCATAGCTGCCCGGCCGATTAGGGCACCGTCGGTGTGGTATTTTTGGCTATAACCATGGGCCATTTTTCGTGAGAGGAGGTCACCATTACCGAGAATTTTTACTCCTGAATCGTGACAAAGATTGGCCGCCTTGGTAATTTCATCCCAATCAGCCCTACCTCCAAAACCTTGTTTTAGAGTCCGACCGTGAAGGGTGATAAAGTCGGGTTTAAGAGAGCAGAGATGAGGAATCCAAGTGTCAACAATACTGTGATCAATGCCGAGACGGGTTTTAAAAGATAGAGTAGGAGTGATATTTTTGGGAGATAAACCTGAATACTTTAAATTTCTATTAATTATTTCTAAATATTTTTTCTTTAATTTTTGTTTTAATAATATTTTAGGATCATTTTGAAAATCAGTAATGGCTTTTTTGACTGACAAAACAATTTCAGAAACAAGGGAGAGGTTGTCAATCAGAGCCGCTCCCCCACCGTGTTGGGTTACTGTTTTGGCCGGACAACCAAGATTGATATCAATACCATCAAAGCCGAGATGACAGAGAACCAGGGCGGCAAAATAAAAAGAGGATGGGTCTTTGCCAAAAAGCTGGGCAATAAGAGGCCGCTCTATTGGCTTAAACAGAAGGTGGTCAAAAAGTTTGACGGCGTTGTGGGCTAGACCGCAGGCACTGACAAATTCAGAGAAAATTAAATCGGGTTTGGATATTTCACATTGGGTCAACCGAAAAGCTTCATCGGTGATTCCTTCCATGGGCGAAAGACCAATAATATACTTCATTTTTTCTTAGTTCTGGCAGCAAATTTGGTGCCAACTTTGGCGTGATGAAATCGAGAATCAAAAACAGATTGACGCTGATGCTGCCAATAGCTTTTGGGTTTAAAAGTGTCTTCGGTTCGTTTAACGGAAACGGGAGAGTTGGGAATAACGGAATGATGACCTTTACGAGTCAGAGCTTCCTGATGCCGGGCAAGTCCTTCGGGTGTTAAATAAGGGTCGGGCTGGGCATAGTCAACGATGATGGTACGATCCTGCAACATAAAATTGTGCATTTTCCCCTTGGCGGTAATAGCCGAATCGAGAGAATCATACTCGACATAACCCATACCCCGACTCTTGCCCCACTGGTTGTGAATAATCCGCAGAGCCGTAATCCGGCCAAAGGGAACAAAGAGGGTAAGAAGCTCCCCTTCAGTAAATTTGAAAGGGATAGAACCGACAAAAAGCCGTTTGTTGGGTAAGTTTGCCATAAAGTTGACTCTATATTATAGAATACATTGTGTTAAATTACCGAAGATTGGTGGTGGGAGGGCTGGCAACTAATTGCTATCTTTTATGGTCGACAGATAAAAGTGCGGTCATTATCGATCCGGGTGACGAAGGGACAGAGATAGCCCAAGTGATAAACGAGCTACAACTAAAACCAATGATGATACTGCTAACCCACGGTCATTTTGACCACATATTGGGGGTAATTGATTTGCAACTTATTTACAAAATCCCGATTGCCATGGGTAAAGAGGATGCTTTTTTGGTGGACCGGGCGGCTGCTGCCGCCCGATATTTTTTGAAAAGAAATATTAAAATTCCCAAAATAAAGTCGATTGACGAAAGTCTTCCGGAAATCAAAACTATTAAATTGGACGATGAAACAATTAGAGTAATTAAAAGTCCGGGGCACACTCCGGGTGGAGTCAGTTTTTATGCTCCGAAGTCAAAGTTGTTGTTTACCGGTGATACTATATTTGCCGATGGGCTGCGAGGGGAAACTGATCACCAATACTCTTCCAAAAAACTACTTTTCCGAAGTATTTGTAATCTATTAAAGCTACCGGATGAAACCAAGGTGCTACCGGGACATGGAGAAGAAACGAATCTGGCCGAGGTTAAGAAACTTTTTAACTGCGATTATTGCGAATTACCCTGACTTAACGGAATTGATAGTATCGTCAAAGTTTTCTAAATTGTCGACCTTGAGACTTTCCAGAAGTTCGACAATCAGATTTTCAAAATAGCTCTTGACAACTTGAGACTGTTTGGAATCTAATTTTAACTCTTTGGTTAATTCTTCAAAGGTTTGCATAGCCTATTATAACGGTTTGGGGTAAAATAAGACAATTATTGTCGCCTCACCGGCGACCCGCCGATGAGGCGGGCAGTCTCGTTGTTAGACAGCTGTTATGTATTTTACGTACGTATTACGAAGTCTGAAAAATAAAAGATTATATACGGGGTACACGTCTGACTTGAAAAGTAGATTTATCGAGCACAACAGTAAAAAGGGTGGCACATATACATCAAAAAATGCTCCCCTTGAATTAGTTTTTTACGAAGCATTTAAAGATAAGCGTGACGCAACGAATGCTGAGCTGTTTTGGAAAACTGGCTACGGTAGAGAAGTGCTGAAAGATAAGATAAAATACAGCTTAGAGTTGTAAACTTTGCTCCGTCAGCTAGTGGTAGGCTGCCACGCTCTGAACGTGGAAACCGTGGTTCGAGTCCATGCGGAGCAACAAAGTCACACTGTGGTTCGAATCTCCCTAAAGGGATTTCGTAAAACTCAACTTGCGGGGTAACAGTTTATCGAAAATGTCGAACGTCATTTGATTAGCTCGGCCTTCGGCCTCGCTATGCTCCAGCGCGGCGCCCCCCGCCTGCTATCGCTTTGCGAAGCATTGCGGGCAGGTCACCCGCCGCGCCTCCGAAACTGTCGACTCGGACAAGACAAAATCGGTAAGATTTTGTTTAAAAGAAAAAACGCAAAAAACTTAAAGAACTTTTTATAAATTTCAAATGGCGTATCCAGTGGACTCAACCCGATTGCTCGAATTGTCCGAATACGCCATTAAAAATAGCAATCGGTAAAAAGTTGAGTCCAATCTACACTATACAAATTTTAATAAACAAAAACAATACCTGTGGATAATTGAAATTAAAATTTATGCTATAATTTTTCTTGAAGGTGCATATGGAAAATCAAATTAATGTTGGAGACCAAAATACCCGGCAAATCGGGCAAAGTACCGTTAAACAGCCTATGCAAGTTATAAAAGAACAGAAAATAAAATATTTGGCCATTTGGTTGACAATTTTGGTTGGATTTATATTTTTTGGTCTTGGCGGATATTACGTTGGCAAACAGTCATCAAAAAACGTCAACGAATCAAAACTAAATCAAACCACGCCTTCTCCGATTGTAAATAAGAACAACAAAACTCTAAACTTAAAGACATATAAAAATGTCCAATATGGACTTGAGTTTGACTATCCTCAAAGTTATACCGTCTCCATTAATCCAGATTGTAGTAGTTTAATAAACGGCCAGGCTAGTTGTTTATTGTCTTTGACTATAAATCCTACTAACAATAACTACACTCCTAAAGCCTACCTTTGGCTTTTGAAGGGTATTAATTCCGTAAATATACCTGGACAAGTAAGTAGTATAAGATTTAATTCGCAAAAAAAGACTTGGGTTCTTGAACAAGCAATTCCTCCCGCAGAAGTTTTGTCCATTTGGGATCATACAAAGTTAGGTCAAGAGATTATCAAATCTTCAAACGGCGGAAGTCATGGTTCATCTTTCTATTATATTATTCCAGAATATGAGAATGACGAGGTGGCAATTTTCTCAATACCACAGTCTTACCGTCTACGTTGCGACAATTTCGTAAATGATAAATCCAAAGAAGCTGATTGCAACAACTTTTACAAATCTACTATCGATCAATACAACAAAGGAGAAGCAACAGTCGATACATGGTTACCTGAAAATTATCTTAGCTCCACATATTCGGAAGCAGAGAGCATGATCAAAAGTTATAAAGATATAGCTAGTGGAGCCACGAAAGCTATTTCTATTTTAGAAACAATTCCTGAAATCCAAAATATTGAAAAGTCGGTTATAAAGGAAGGACGAAAGCCATTCTATACTCCTGAAGGAATAGAGGGTGACGTTATGACGGTGTCGCTTCGAGAGAGTTTTCCAGACGATCCTCACACATCTAGAATTGATACTTTTAATGTTAATATCACTACCAGAATAATTACCGTTGAAGATGTTGTTAGCGGAGGTCAAATTTCGCTCGGAGAGTGGATGAAAAAAACTAATCAAAGCTGGGGATTTTAAACTTTGTTATTTGAAACATAAAGCGATTGCGGAGCAATCGCAGAATCGCGCGCGCAAAAAATAATTTTCAATCGACCGTGTCCGCCATAGCTTTGACGGTGGCGGAGCTGAAGTTATTTTTTTAAAAATACGTTCGAATTTGTACGTACAGCCCTACAAAATTATTTGTTCGATTATTTTTCTTGACTTCAAATTCTTTAACTTATATTCAATTTTCCTTGCAATTGTTAGAGAATCATATTTTTATTTAAATATAATTTCCCGTGGGATTTCTGATTTTGTTGATCTAACGAATCCACAATTATGCTGACTAATAAGCTGATTTTCAGGATTTGGGGAACTACCAATGTAATATATGTAGTTTTATTGCTCTTTAAAATGTATAAGTACCCGTCCATTGTAGGTGCACTAGGATTCGAACCTAGGACCACCGACTTATAAGATCGGTGCTCTAACCAGCTGAGCTATGCACCCAAGTTGACAAACCAGGATTCGAACCTGGACCCCTCCGACGTACGTCGGAGTGCTCTAACCAGCTGAGCTACATGCCCAAATTAAAGTTAAACTAATTTTTAATTTATAATTTTAAATTTTTAATTAATTTTAAATTAATAAATGACTAAATTTTTAAAAATATATTTCAAATTGTAAATTGCTTTTAGTAGCAGGAGTGGGACTTGAACCCACGACCTTTGCGTTATGAATGCAATGCTCTAACCAGCTGAGCTACCCTGCCTTCGTATGGAATTATAGCTTATTTAATATATTTAAAAAAGGCTTGATCAATCCCAATGAAATTGCTTCCCCGGCAGCTGCCGGGTCGCAATGACGAACGTAGTCCACAAAAAAGTCCCTCGAAAGGGACAATTTTGGATGTTGCGGAGTCTGGAGTTGAACCAGATCTGTCAGATTATGAGCCTGACGTGCAGCCGTACACTACCCCGCATGTTATCAAAGGACGTTGAATTATATCACTACTTTAAAGCTTCTTGCAAAGCATTGTTTCGTAGCTCTAATTTTGACACTTTTGACTCAAGTTGTTGCAATGAAGTTTGAGCAGAACGAATTATCATGACTTGACGATATATGGCCAAGAGTGAGGAAAAAATTATGGAAATTAAAATAAGACGAACAATGAGGTTTTTTATCATATTTGCTTGCCATGTAGCCTAATTAATGGTACTATAAGATAATTTTTGAATATAAATAATGATAACTCTCATCGACGCCTTAAACCAGTTTAGCAAAAGTTTGTCATCAAATGGCAAATCAATTAATACTATTGTGGCCTATAAAGGTGATATTAATCAGCTAATTCGTTTTTTACTGGACAAAGAAAAAGTTGAAAATGTCGAGGCAGTGACAGTAAAAAGCATTGAAAGCTTTAAAAAAGATTTGACTGATAATGGTTATACTGCCAAATCGATTTCCCGTAAACTTAATTCGATTAAAAATTATTTTTCATTTTTAAAAACAGAGGGAAAATGTGACATTAACCCATCGTCCGAGGTTAAACACCCAAAATATGAAAATGAAGCACCAAAGATTTTGAAGGCAGTTAACATCAGATCTTTGCGAGACGCCTGTCGAAATGATATTCGGGCGACTGCAATAGTAGAACTGATGTTACAAGCAGGACTCCGAATTAAAGAAATCGAAAATATGAAAATGTCGGATGTTAAGGACAATGAAGTCGTGATTGAAACATATGAAAGCCACCCAACTCGAAATGTACCACTAAATAATTCGGCTAAAATGGCTTTAAAAAGATATATTGAAGAAATTAGGGGTGAAAGTAAATCAAAAAATGTATTTATTACCAAGACAGGACGAATATTGCTAGCAAGAAATATTAGAAGTCTGCTAGATCGATATTTTACTAAGGCCGATATTAAAGATATAAAGGTTAATGATTTGCGCAACACATTTATTGTCTATCAACTTAAAGCCGGAGTACCGATTGATGTGGTGTCACAAGTTTGTGGACACAAACGCATTTCCACGACTGAAAAATATTTGGATTTGATTGATAATAAAGAAGAGACAAGAGGAATTAAATTAAAGGAGCTATAATCTGGCGCGTTTGGCAATGTCAGATTCGACGATAGCGAGGGGGCGGCCGTACTTGAGTGAGGATAATTTTTTGATCATCTCCGCCATCTTTGGGTTACCGGGTTTTTGTTTTTCGATAGCGGCTACCTTGACCGAAAATGGAGGTTTGGGAGTACCATTGACCAGGGTTTTGAGATAAATTTCACCAGTCCCTAGGTTTAACAAATCGTGCTCACCAAAGGTGGGTTGGAATTGATGAGATAAAAAGTCGGCATCAGAAATTCCAACACGGAAAGAACAGATTGAGCCAACATTACCAAAGACGGCGTTTTTGACTTCTTCGTCCATTTGGGAAACGAACTGATTTGCCACTGTTAAATTTAGATGATATTTGCGCGCTTCGGAGAGAATGATAGCAAAATCTTGAGTGGCAAAGTTTTGGAATTCGTCGACATAGAGGTAAAAATCGCGACGGTTGGCCTCTGGGGTATCCTGCCGACTCATGGCGGCAATTAAAATTTTGGGGATTAAGACTAAACCTAAAAAGGCTGAATTCTCCTCCCCTATCGTACCCTTGGCCAAATTGATAATCAAAATTTTGCCATTATCCATGGCCTCACGAAAATTAAAAGAAGAGGTTGATTGGCCAATGATATTGCGCATCATGGTATTGGTGATAAAACGACCAAACTTGGAAACGATGTAGTCTAATACTTCGGATTTATGAAAATCGTTGGTCTGAGCGATTTGATCGGTCCAATAACGTTTGACCATAGGATCTTGAACCTTGGGAAGTAAATATTGGACATAAGAGGGATCGGTGAGACAACGAACAATTTCAATAAAAGTGGCCCCTGGTTCGGACATGACGGTTAACATAATATTGCGAATGGCGTGTTCGAAACGAGGTCCGACGATACCAGTTTTGTATGGATCGTACAACTTGTACATTAAATTGATAATTGATGAAGTCACAAAATCTTTTTGATCATCACGATCACATTCCATAACATTGAAACCCATGGGTCTGTCGGTTTGAGAGGGATCAAAATAAATGACATCATCAACCCGCTCGGGGGGGATGCGCTCCAAAATACTTTCATAGGTATCATGAGGGTCAATAAAACAGACACCTTTGCCAGCTTTAATATCTTGCAGTGCCATATCAGCCAGCAACCATGATTTACCGACACCAGTTTGCCCAACAATATAAAAATGACGTTGACGGTCAGAATCGGTTAAATGGATTTTGGTATCAACACCACGGTAGATATTATCACCAATATATAGACCAGACTCGGGAGAGTCGGGTGGAGCGGCGGCCTTTTTGGCCTTGAGCCAGTGGAGGTTTGGCGTTTCGATGGATTTGTTGGGTAAATGAAAAATTGAGGCGATTTCATCGACCGACAAAATTGTCATGCCTTTGTGCCAAAAAATAATGGGGTATTTGTAAATAAAATCGTCGACAAAAAGAGAGTTTAGACGAATTTTGCGACCCGAAAGCTTGTTCCACGGTGATTCAAATTGAGTAAAACAGGCTTTTAAATTACCCATATTGCGTTTGGCAGTATCGCGATCGGGGGCGATAGATACCAACCTAAGAGCTGTTTCAAAACCAGTTTTACTGGATTTATTTTCGATGGCCTCAAGCTGACGGGCATCGACTTTGTAACTGGCCTTTTCGGCATTACTTTCGGATTTTTTGGTACTGCTAATAAATCCTTTGCCAGCTTTTGACCAGCTACCATCAGTAGGACTAAGAACCATTTGAATGGCCATAGTTTCACCCTGACCTAATTTGGATAATACTGAAGTGATGGAGGAAAGTGGATCAGTGGGAATTTCTTTGTAAGTTTTAATGGGATAAAAAGGGGTCTTTTTAAGTCCCAACCAAGCGTACTCGACATGGCCTTTTTCAAAAAAGATGTTAGGCTCGTCAACAACTCGAATATCGGCACCAGCATAGACACTATAAAATTGTTTTTCGACTAGATCTTGGTATTTTTTGGGAATACAGATGTAAAATTTAATATCATCGTGAGTACCGACAATTTCAAGAGAAAAAGATGGTTGCGAATTAAAAACAGAAAGAAATTTGAATTTTGGAGACTTATAAAGAGTGCCCAGTGAGGCCAAAATATTTTCGGTAGCATCGATTTTGACTTCGTTGTCTTGAGGGACGGCAATTAAGAGAGTGACTAAATTTAGAGAGTGTTTTTCCCTGTCTTTCCAGCGATACCATAGGGTAAAGAAATAGAAAAAAACTGATAATAAACATAAAAGCAAGATAATAGATAATAGATAACCGATAACCGATAAGAAAATAGTAATAATATATTCAGGTATCATCGGGTTTGAAGGTGATATGGCTTTCTTTTAACTTTATTTCGCGAAAGAAAAAAACTGATAACCAATGACCAACATCGTCAAAGCTTTTTTTGAAACCATCAATAAAAGTGGTACGGGTGATGGGAATGACGATTTTGGGATTTTGTGAAGGTGATGGTGACAATTGGGGTTGACCTGACGGATCAAAAGTGGGGGTGGTAGTGGGATCGTCTTCTATTTTTTGGAGAAATGACTTTAACTCACGAGGGACAAATGCTTCGGGTTGACGATGGTCAATAATATCACGTGTCTGAACTGATTTATTTTCAGGAGAAAGCTCAGTTGTAGTGGTTAAAATTTCATTTTGCTCTGGCATTAACATAGTATAACCTAAAGCTCGCGATTTGCCATATACTCAGAAACACCTGAAATAAAATCAACTGCTTCTTGATTACAATTTAGTTTACTTAAACCTTGGGCAGTGTTGGCGGCTTTATGGGCAAGCTCACGAGAAATTTTTATGGAATAATCTAGAGAGCCACTGTCTTTTATTGCTTGTTTTGCGTTATTAATGTCCGTCTCCTCGGCGGACCTGTGGCCCCAAACTTTTTTGAGATTGGCGATTTGTTGCGGGGTACCGTCTTGTAAAGTTTTTAAAACTAAGAGAGTTACTTTGCCCTGAAGTAAATCAGAATTGGCTGACTTGCCTGTTTTTTCGGGGTTACCATACACTCCTAAAATATCGTCTTGGAGCTGAAAGGCAACTCCCCCATCCATGGAATAATCGGTCAAAACATTTAGGACATCACTACTAAGGCCTGCAAGAATTGCGCCGATATATAGAGGGTTTTCGTAAGTATAAATAGCGGTTTTAGCCTTGTGAACGGTCATAGCATCATCCTCATTACACCGGTCAATTATTTTTTCGACGGTAATATCGTAGGCCTGACCCCAAGCGGTATTGGCGATACCGCGCATTAATTTTTGATTGGCTTTTAATACTAATTTTGGATCAAAATTTGAATTTAATAAAAGTTCGTGACCTAGTTCTAAAACAGCATCACCAATATCAACTGCCATAGATTCTCCATAATGAGAATCACCATCCTCAAAATATTTATGAGTCGTTAGTTTACCTCGACGAACTTCGTCTTGATCCATAAAATCGTCGTGCATTAACAGCGCGGTGTGGACTAACTCGACTGACATGGCGGCATTCCAAATATTTTCATCAGGGTTTTTACCCAACATATAGCCATAATAGACAAAGGCGGCCCGAATACGTTTGGCGGGGCGAAGATTGTGCTCAGAGGCGTGGAGTAACATTTTTTTGACGAGATAACGTTGTTTTTGGTTAAAACCAAAGTTTAAATTTATTTCTTTTTCCCAATATTGTTTAAGTTTTTCATCAATAATGGGTACAAATTGCATGAGGGTATCTTTGGCGGTCATAGATTGTATTTTACAGTAACTATTGACTTTAGTCGTGTTCAATCTCCCCCTACCCCCTCTTTGACACGAGGGGGATAAAATTTTTCTTGGAGACAATTGAACGTTTTAGTTCGTGCTCGAGCTCGTGGCGAGCGTTGCCGGCAATATGGCCGCCGCGAACGGCATCGCTTTTTAATTTTGGAACGCCTCTTGAATCTTCAACTTTGTGGATTTCACTGGTCGATTTTTCGCCAAGCATCGTAAAAATTAATTCAAAATCATCCACCCTCCATAGGCGGGCAAGTGTGGTCGCGGAGATTTTCTCGTTTTAGACCTTTCAATAGTTAAAATTTGATAATCCCTGTCTTCTTTTGCTCCACGATTTTGCCATTCATTGGTTAATTCCTCACGGATAACAATACCTCGCATGCATTTTTCTATCCATGAATCGGGATAACCTTTGGCTTTGTATAAAGCACGAGTACGCTTTGCCCCCAATTCTGGATCTTCAATCTCCTGCACTCGTTGATAACCAACTTTGGCCAGCCACATTTTAAATGGTTCGGCCTTTGGTGAGGGAATTGATTGAATAACACGAAATGCACTTTCTGTATTAATACAATTCATTAATTGATGACCACCCGAAGTTTGAACATAAAGGGTGTGGACAAATTGTCCATACCCTTTACCTAATTCCACATCCCTTAGGCGCATTTTGTTGATATAATCCTTTGGATTTGGAGTGTCAGTTATTGCTTTGACGATGTCTTCGACCACAAACCACCACTCATTTTGATAAATAACTCGTCGAATTTGTTTGCCTTTAAATATGGATAAGTGGTTTTCATTCATACAAAGAGAATACTCTGAGAAAACATGTTGTCAATAAGATAATACGAATAAAGACCGAATATATTTTTATTAAAATCTGCTATTCTTAATTAATGTTTACAATTACTTTTGGAGGGTGGTATCAGAGAACGACACTGCATTTGTCGGAAATTTACGATCTATTTGCCCGAGGTAAATCAAATTTGAACCTAGATAAGGGAAAACTGAATAACTTTTTGCACAATTTTGATTTTGTGTCAGTCACCAGGGAATGGGGAGATTTGGAATATATTAAATGCAAAACTCGAAATGGGATTGAAGTCCGCTACTACGAAGATGGTTTGTATATTTTGGAAATAACGACAAATGATGTAAAAAGTGGACAGAATATTTTGACCTATTATTATGAAGAACATATTCACCCGGCGGTGTCATATATATTTTCGCTGGGAGCACCAACACCAAAAATATTGGCAGCAATTAAAACTTCACATCCCGTCGTAATTTCAACAGTATCGGCAAAATCAAAAGATTTATTAAATAAATACAAATTTGGAGAGGTCTATAACGAAGTAATATCAAAAAGTTTGTCGGTTTTTAAGACGCCAAAATATGTGGTAATGGTTACTACTAAAAAAGAAAAATATTTACAAGATCTAATTGAAATGCAAATATTTTTCCGAGAATTTAAAGACCAACTGCAAACCTACCTCGATATTCACCGTGAAGTATGGGAAGAAATTTCGGAAATTAAAGAGAGAGGGTCAATTCAGGGTAAGAATGTGGAGATGGTGCGAGGAAGGCTCGACTCACTACAAAAAACCATAAGTTTGATTAAAAGTCGAATTAACCAAATGGGATCATATGTCAAAACACGGGGGTCGATAGCTAAAAAACTGGAAATTGACAGCCAATTGTTATCTATTTTTCAATATAAGTATGAAACGCTGGTTAATACTTTAAATTATATTCAAGAGATATGGAAGATGACACAAGATTATATTGACACCGCAATTGCAGTCGTGGTGGAGGTTAAAAATCAGAGTGCAAACAATAGTATTCAGTCCTTAAGACTAATTACTACTGTTGGGGTATTATCGGGGATTATTGGTTATTTATCAAAAGTTGAATTCCCATCTGTGACCTGGATTGGAGTATGGTACTTTTTTATGTTGATAACGGGGACTTGGCTTATCAATCAACTAATAAGCCTGGTATATCAAAATATAAAATATAAACTAAAATTTACGAAAAAGATTGGGAGATAAAATCACAAACGATTGATAAATTCTTTTTGTTCGAGAACTGTATTGCTGGGAATAGTTTTGAAAAAATCAAATTCGTTGGCTTGATTGTCGAGGATAATTTTGACATTTTTAGGGAGGGTACATAAAAAAGCCAGTGAAATGGTGTAACCAAAACCGCGTTCTGCCACCTCGCTAAAATATTCGACATAGCCTAAAGATTTTTTGACAACTACTGATATCCCGATTTCTTCAAAGGCAACACGCTGGATAGCGTCGGCGATTTTTTCGTGAAAAAATACTGTGCCACCTGGCATATGCCATTGATTAATATAGCCGTTTTTTTGGCGTAAAGTCAACAAATACCCCTGTGGGGTTTTGATTAATAAGTCGATACACAATCGAGGAACACGTGAATAAATTGATTTGAATTCATCGTAGGTAAGTGGCTGTTTGCGGGGCATAATTTATTTGGCTCTAGACTATAAGATTTTTATCTGATAGCCTAAAATGATGATTAAATACGCTAAAATTAGTGATTTTAAAATAAAAAAAATTGTTAAGCATTTTTGTGTTGATATTGAAGCTTCAAAAACCAGTGAATTGACAGGTATCAATCG
>Ga0210020_1003252_pt1 | contig 12702 bp, 10 predicted proteins | sample CryGeymeta201514_FD_183980 | JGI IMG/M metagenome (GOLD analysis project Ga0210020, IMG submission 183980) | Groundwater microbial communities from Crystal Geyser aquifers in Utah, USA - Crystal Geyser metaG 2015-14 (SPAdes) (version 2) | ecosystem: Environmental > Aquatic > Deep subsurface >... | reverse complement strand
ATATTAATCGATATTATGGCACGATATATTTTTATTGCCGGCGGGGTAATGTCCGGCATCGGTAAAGGAGTAACGACATCCTCGGTTGGGAGAATTCTGGAGAGTAAGGGATTTAAAGTTGCGGCTATCAAAATCGACCCCTATGTCAACGTAGATGCTGGAACGATGAATCCAATTGAACACGGAGAGATTTTTGTTACCGATGACGGCACAGAATGCGACCAGGACGTAGGTAACTACGAGAGATTCTTAGACCAGAATTTAGAAAGTGCTAACTATATAACAACCGGCAGGGTTTATCAGGCCGTTATTCAAAAAGAAAGAAATTTGGAGTATGAAGGTAAGTGTGTTGAAGTAGTTCCCCATATACCAGAAGAGGTAATTAGAAGAATTAGAAACGTTCAAAGAAAGGAAAAAGCTGATTTTATTTTAATCGAAATCGGTGGGACAGTAGGGGAATATCAAAATCTTTTATTTCTGGAAGCAGCCCGAATGTTAAAATTAAAACATCCTAAGGATGTCATTTTTATTTTGGTCAGCTATTTGCCCATTCCGAAAATGATAGGAGAGATGAAGACAAAACCCACTCAACATGCTGTCAGAGATTTAAATTCAGCCGGCATTCAGCCGGATATAATAATAGCCCGGTCTAAAGTTCCTTTAGATAATTTAAGAAAAGAGAAAATTTCTATATTCTGCAATGTTTCAGAAGAAGATGTTATCTCGGCCCCTAATATAAAATCTATTTATGAGATACCAATTAATTTTGAAAAAGATAATTTGGGCAAGCGAATTCTGAGAAAATTCGGTCTAAAATCTAAAAAAAATGATTTAAAAGATTGGAAAAAATTAGTCAGAATAATTCAAAATCCAAAGGAGGAAATTAAAATAGGGATAGTTGGAAAATATTTTAAAACAGGTAATTTTACCTTAATAGATTCCTATATTTCCGTGATTGAAGCGATAAAACACGCTTGTTATAGTTTTGGAGTTTCTCCTCAAATAATCTGGCTTGATGCTCAAGAATACGAAAGAAAACCATTAACCCTTAGAAAATTAAAGAAGTTTAACGGGATAATAGTACCCGGAGGATTCGGGGGCAGGGGAGTGGAAGGAAAGATAAAAGCAATTGAGTATTGCCGAAAAAATAAAATACCCTTTTTAGGACTTTGTTTAGGAATGCAGTTAGCAGTAGTTGAATTTGCTCGCAATGTCTGCGGAATGAAAAAAGCAAATTCTACTGAATTTTCTAAGAATTGTCAAGTGCCGGTAATTGATATAATGCCCGAGCAGAAAAAGAATTTAACTCAAAAAAAATATGGAGGAACAATGAGATTAGGAGCTTATCCTTGTCGGTTGAACCCTCGGAGTCTGTCTTTCAAGGCTTACAAAACTTCTCTGGTTTCCGAACGGCACCGTCATCGCTACGAGTTAAATAATGAATTTCGGGATATTTTAGAGAAAAAAGGAATGCTTACGGCTGGTATTAATCCTCAGCGGAATTTAGTCGAGATAATTGAAATTTCCTCTCATCCATTCTTTTTGGGAACTCAATTTCATCCGGAATTTAAATCGAGGCCATTAAGGCCTCATCCATTATTTAAAGCATTTATTAAAACTGCTATAAGAGCGGAACATCTCAGCATAAATCTGCAGCGTTAATCTGCTTCTACAACTTCAACAACTTTAACGATTCTTTGAGAGTTGTCAAAACCCCTTTTCCTTTTTGTTCTAAATCTGACAACTCCGGCTTTTAAGGCAAAGATAGTGTGGTCTTTTCCTAAGCCGACATTATTACCGGATAGAAATTTAGTTCCTCGCTGGCGAATAATAATATTACCGGGCTTGACTTTCTGCCCTTCAAAAATTTTAACACCCAATCTCTTTGATCTGGAATCTCTGCCCAATCTTGTTGAACTTGCTGCTTTTGTCTTAGCCATATTCCTTCCCCGCCTAAATATTCAATTTTTGGCGGGTTAGTCAAATTAAAAACTAAAAATGAAAAACTAAAAACGATAATCTAAAATCTAAAAATTTAATTTCTTTTTTAATTTTTCTCTGTGGTTTTTCACTTTTCATTTTTCATTTAACTTATGCTATCAGAAATTATTCAATTTGTCAAAAAACATTCAAATGATATCCTCTTATTTTTGATAATTTTTCTTTTATGCCTTCTTTCCTTTGGGCTTGGAATACTGACCCAATTTTATCTTCAAAACACCCCTCCCTTAGAAATTGAAAATGTAGGGGAGTAATAATTTATTTTTTATTCCTTTAGTTTTCCATCGCTATGGAACTTTCGATGGATATCCCGGAGTCTTTTACTAGTAACATGGGTATAAATCTGAGTAGCGGCAAGAGTTTTATGGCCTAGAAATTCCTGAAGAGTCCTCAAGTCTACTCCTTGTTCTAGAAGATCAGTGGCAAATGAATGTCTCATCACATGCGGTGTTGTTGTTAATGGTAATCCAGCCATGATAGCATATTTTTTTATGCTTTTTTCTATTGCACGGGCTGTTAATCTTCGAGAAGAACCCTTTTTGTTCTTATAATTAATAAATAAAGCTTTTTCTTTGTCTTTTCGAGTTTCAAGATACTTTCTTAACCAGTCTATCGTTTTTTCAGAAAAGTAAACTGTTCTGGGCCTGCTGCCTTTTCCAATTATTACGATTTCTAAGTCTTTTGTTTCGGGTTTTAGTTTAATCTGCTCTCGGTTTAAGCTAACTAATTCGGCTATTCTCATGCCTGTAGAAAAGAATACTTCTAAAATAACTCTATCTCGCAACCCATTGATTTTTAAAGTGTCTGGAGATGAAAATAATTTTTCCAATTGTTCTAAGTTTAAGAAGTTTACAATCCTCATATCTGTCTTTTTTGGCAACTTAATTTTTTCAGCAGGTAAAGAGATAATATCTCTATCCGCAAAATAGTTTAATAAAGACCTTAAAGCTATCAAATAATAGCTTTGGGTTGTCTTCTGCAAGGTCTTTTTTTCTTTAAAAGCATATTTTTTAGAAGTATATTGACGAGCCAAGAATGTTCGATATTTCCAAACTTGTTCTGCAGTAAGTTGATGGGGTTTTATATTCTCTAATTTATTTAATCGTAGCCAATCCAAAAATCTTTTTAAGAATCTTGCATAGTTTTCTTGAGACTTTGAACTCAATCCTTTCTCAATTTCTAACCAGTCGAGAAAATCATTCAAATGGCGGGGGATTGGTTTTTGGCTTTTTTTCATCATATATTAGCCTATTATTATACGCTTAAGTGTAATTATGCGAACCACTATCTATTAATAATATAGGCTCTTTGAAGAACCTTGTCAACCCCCTACTTTGGAGAACTCTCTAGAAAATAAGGTCTTTTAACCACTGCCAGGTTTTTGAGTAGAGTTCTTTTATCTCTTCTTTAATCTGGGTTTTTTCTTTTTGAATTTGTTCTCTTATAATCGGCTCTCTTTTACTAACTTCTCTTTTTAGCCAGTTTTGAATTTTAGGAAGTAGATATCCCTTCCAATAATCCAGTATTTTCTGATGAATACTTCGCCAGATTTGAAAGGCATCTTTTAGAGATTCTTTTAAGGCCTGAATAAAAGTTCCCAAGAAATTATTAAAAGCATCTTCTTGAGCTGAGGCGAAACTAAACGAATAAAAAAGAAGAGTAGATACTATTAAAACAGAAAGAAGTATTTTAAGATTAGAATATATCATAAGCTTGATTCAATCTTTCTAAAGTTCTTTCTTTGCCTAAGATGGTCGCTACTTCAAAGGGGCCGGCTGAGGCTTTTTCTCCGGTTAGAGCGACTCTTAAAGGCCATAATATTTTTCCTCTATCCCCTATTTTGTCTGCTTCGGTCATTAAGATATTCGTTAAATTTTTTTCTGTCCAATTTTCGGGTTTTATTTTAGATAATATCTTTCTTAGTTTTTTCAGAATATTTTTTATTTCTTTATCTTTTGTCTCTCCCCATCTTAAAAGTTCCTTATCATATTTTAGATTTTTTCTAAAGAAAAAATGAGTCAATTCTGGAATTTTAGATAGTTTTTTTAATCTTTCTTGGTAAATTGAAACAATTTTTTGAAGAGTTTTCAAATTTATTTCTTCCCCAGTTTCAAAAATCTGATATTTTTGAACAATACCTCTCGCCCCATAGGCAGGTGGATATTGCATTTCTCCAAAAATAGGCTTAATTAAACCAGTTTCAATTAGATAAGGAAGGCAAAGTTCGGTCAATTTCTTAATTGATGTTTGTCTGATATAAAAACCATTCATCCAATCTAATTTGCGGATATTGAAAACCGCTCCCGATTTCTGGATTTTCTCTAGGGAAAACTCTTTTATTAACGAAGGCATTGAAAAAATTTCTCTTTCAGTATCCGGATTCCAGCTCAAAAGAGCTATAAAATTTACCAGGGCTTCAGGCAGATAGCCGGCTTTACGATATTCTGCGATAGAGGTAGCTCCATGTCTTTTGCTCAATTTGCTTCGGTCCGCTCCTAAAATTAGAGGCAGATGGGCAAATTTTGGCCGCGGGAAGCCAAGAGCTTCTTGAAATAAAATTTGTTTGGGAGTATTAGAAATATGGTCTTCTCCTCGAATAACATGAGTGATTTTCATTTCAAAATCGTCTATGACACAAGCAAAATTATATAAAGGATCAGTAAAACTTTTAGCAATACAAAAATCTCCAAAAAGAGTAGCGTCAAATTCTATTTTTCCCCGAACCATATCCTGAAATATTATTTTTTTTGAAGGAGTTTTGAACCTAATAATAGAAGGTTTTTTAGCTGCTAAATATTCTTTTATTTTTTGAGGGGGAAGATCTCGGCATTTTCCTGAATAGCGAGGTGGTTCTCCCATGCTCATCTGATATTGTTTTTGGGCCTCTAACTCCTCTTTAGAACAAAAGCAATAATAGACTTTACCTTCTTCTAAAAGTTTCTTAGTGTATTTAGAATAGATTTCTCTCCTTTCTGATTGCCGGTAGGGTCCATAATTCCCTCCCATATCCGGGCCTTCTGACCATTCTATCCCTAACCATTTTAATCCTTCAATAATTTCTTCTTCCCATTCTTTCTTTGATCTCTCAAGATCAGTGTCCTCAATTCTTAAAATAAAACTACCCTCATATTTTTTAGCAAAAAGGTAATTAAAAAGAGCTAATCTGGTAGTGCCAATATGCAAGTGGCCGGTTGGCGAAGGGGCAAGACGGACTCTTACCTCTCCCGGACTTATCAGTTTTAAATCTTCTTCCATCATAGTTATACATTGTCTTATTGTCTTATTTTACAACAGATTTATTTATTTGGCAAATTTGTCGTCATCGCCTCAGGTTGTTGTTTCGATGGAGAAAGATATTCCAGAAGATAAGAGGCAATTATTTTAGCTGCCTTTGGTCTTGAGAATTTTTTGCTATTTATTGACATTTCTTCAAGGTCTTGGGGCCTGGAAAACAGATATTTTAGCTTTTCTAAGAAAAAATGGGGCTTTAAATTTTCTTGTTCAATTACCTGACAAGAACCGCTTTTACTATAAGCATAGGCGTTTTTAATTTGGTGATTTTGAGCAGAATCAGGTAAGGGAATTAAAATACTCGGTTTTCCGTTTGCCGCAATTTCAAAAATGGTTCCTGCTCCGGCCCTGGAAATAACTAAAGAACAGGCAACGAGAGCGTGTTTATAATATTCTTCATTTAAAAACGGAAGAAGATGATAATATTTTTTTAAAGATTTTAAGAGGATGGCATCAGTTTCCGCTTTAACTTCTGAGAAGTTTTTTTGACCAGTTTGATGAATAACTTCAAAATTTTCAAGTATCTCTGGTAAAATTTCTAGGATTATATCATTTATTCTTTGAGCTCCCTGGGAACCGCCTAAAATTAAAAGCAAGGGTTTGTTTCCTTGCAACTCGAAAATCTCTTTTGCCTTTTCCTTAGAACCCTCTAAAATTTCTTTTCTCACTAGATTACCTAAGTTGATTATTTTTTCTTTAGGGAAAAATTCTGTCTCTGGGAAAGAAGTGAAAATCTCGGCTGCCCATTTACTCGTTTTTTTTGAAGCTAAGCCCGGTACAATGTCAGATTCATGTAGAAAAATGGGAATATGTAGTATTCTAGCAGATATTACAACGGGGAAAGAACCATAACCTCCTTTACTAATTACAACATCAGGGGCTATAAAGAAAAGATAGAAAAATGCCTGTAATATACCAATGGGAATTTTAAAAATATCAATTAAATTTTTAAAGGAAAAATATCTTCTCAGTTTGCCAGCCAATATTTTTTTAATTGCCACATCTTCCTGACCGAGCAAGATCAAACTGAAATCGTCCTTTGGTCCAATGTAAAACAATTTCAGGTCTTGCCTGGGATAAATTTTTCTCATTTCTCTTGCCATTGCTATTATAGGGAAGATATGGCCACCGGTTCCCCCGCCGGTAAAAACTATTTCCATGTTTTTTTTGAGATATTTAAAAGTATTCCTATCCCTATTAATTCTACTATTATATGCGATCCCCCGTAACTAATAAAGGGTAAAGGAATACCGGTTAAAGGAAGCAATCCGGTCATTGCACCAATATTAAGAAATGCTTGGAGGGTTATCCAAATAGTAATACCTAAAGCTAATAAATAAGAGAAGTTATCGGGAGATTCTTTGGCGATTTTCAATCCCTTCCAGGCAAAAGTCAGAAAAAGAGCGATAATGACTAGGCATCCAATAAATCCCATTTCTTCTCCTATTATAGCAAAAATTGAGTCAGACATGGGATGAGGCAAGAAACCGAATTTTTGCTGACTCATTCCCAAACCAAAAGGACCTCCGATGCCAAAAATTTTTCCCGAACCAATAGAAATCAGAGACTGATGAATTTGATATCCCTGCCCTAAGGGATCGAATTCAAGATGAAGAAAACTCATTAACCTTTCCATTCTGTAAGGAGCAATTATTATCAGTAAAATTGTCCCTCCTATACCGGCAAAAATTATCGAGATTTTATGCCAAAAAGAACTAGGAGTAATAAAATAGATTGAAGCCGAAGTTATGGCAATTACCATTAAAGTGCCCATATCCGGTTGTTTAATCAAAAGACAAGTTAAGATGATTAAGATTATCAGGAAAGCGACCAAGGTTTGATTTGGCGATGAAGCTAAAGCTTCATCTTCAGCTACCCGAGTCGCAGCGAAGGGTAGAGAAGAACAGATGTTCTTTGATTCGCTTTTGCTCCGCAAAAGCTTAATTTTTGATTTCTTTTGACTAAACCAGGCAGCAAGATAGAGCAAAAAACTGATTTTCAAAAATTCTGAGGGCTGAAAAGAAATGGGCCCCAGGGCTATCCAGCGGTGAGCTCCTCCAATTGAGAGTCCGATCTTGGGCACGAAGACAAGAATTAAGGCAATTAAATTTAACAATAAGAGGACTACGGCATATTTTTTAAGAGTAGACAAACGAATCTTAAAAAACAATATTCCCAGAAAAATAGCCGGCAGTAGACCTGAGAAGATTTGATGGAATAAATAATGCCAGGTATTGCCGAATTTTTCCAAGCTTAAAGGAGCAGAAACAGTAGCAATCATCAAGATGCCAAAAAGAGTTAAAACTGCAGTAATGGTGAGCAGAATATAATCAATAGAAAGATTTTTTTTCATGAGCGGGCAAAAGACTTTACATCTTTTTTAAACAAATTTCCCCTTTCTTTATAATTTCGGAAAAGACTAAAACTAGCCGAAGCCGGCGATAGCAAACAGATACTCCCCTTTTTCGTGCATTGATAAGCTGTTTTTACAGCCTCAGCCATTGATGAAACAAAAAAACTTTTTGGTAAATTCTTTGATTTCTTTTTCAAATTAAGAATCTCTTGCCAAATTTCTTTTCCAGTATCGGGAAAAAGAATAAGATTTTCTATTTTGCTTTTTAAAATTTTTTTAGCTAGAAGAGGAAAATCAATTTCTTTCTTGCTTGAACCGCCCAAAATTAGGGTTTTAACTCTTTTTCCTAAAGCATCCAAAGCAGCAATTGTAGCCTGGGGAATGGTGGCAAAAGAATCGTTATAAAATTCTATTTCTTTGTATCTTCCGACAAATTCTAATCGATGAGGCAGGGGTTTAAAATTTTCGATGGTTTGGATAATTTTTCTATCCGAAACTCCAAAAATTTTCCCGACAGTTACAGCTGCCATTATATTTTGTAAGTTGAATTTACCAGTCAGAGGAATTCGTATACCTGCCCGCCTAAATTTTGCTTTGCAAAACTTTGGCGGGTGAATAAGGAATTCGTAATTCGTAGGGATGGGAATTCTTTTGGCTTTTGATTTTTTGGCAATTTCTCTCAAAAGTTTTTGTTCGGAGTTATAAATAAAATAATCTTTTTTTGTCTGGTAGCGGGCAATGCTTTCCTTAGCCCGGCAGTATTCTTTAAAATTCTTGTAATAATCCAAATGGTCAGGATAAAGATTTAAAAAAACCGCGATAAAAGGGGATTTTTTAAGGGTTTGCAACTGGTGAGAGGAAATTTCGTAAACAAAAATGTCGCTTGCTTTGGCTCTCAATAAGGCTTGAAAAACCGGTCGGCCGATGTTTCCTATTAAATGGACTCTAAGCTTTCCATTTTTTAATATCTGATAAATTAAAGAGGAAGTTGTCCCCTTCCCTTTTGTTCCGGTTACCCCAATAATTTTTCCGGGACAATATTCAAAAAAAATCTCTGTCTGAGAAATCACCTTTGTTTTTTTCTTCAAGAAAGGTCTTATATTTCGCAAGGAGATACCCGGCGTCTTAATTATCAATTGGTAATTTTTAAGAGATCGAAGATAATTTTTGCCAAAGTGCAACTTTAACTGCTTGTCTTGTTTTAGGAGTTTTTGGGTTTTCTTAGGTAGTTCTTTAAATTCTAATTTATCGGCTATGGCAAAGGTTTTTTCCGGAAATAATTTTCTCAAGGCCAGATAATTGTCTTTCCCCTCTTTCCCAAACCCAAGAACCAATATTTTCTTGTTTTTTAGTTCATTCAAGTACATTTTTTAGCCTAATAATATTATAGTTACTCCTATAATTGCCATTATCATACCCAGAATCCAAAATCTCATAGTGATTTTAGGCTGGCTCCACCCTTTAGCTTCAAGGTGATGATGAATCGGCGAGGAAAGAAAAATCTTTCTGTGAAGGAACTTTTTTGATAAAAGTTGTAAGATTACCGAACCGGCTTCAATAACCAAAAGTCCGGCAATAATTGGAAGAACGACTACTGAATCAGTTAAAAAAGCAACTGCAGCCAGAGTAGCTGTTAACCCCATCATTCCGCTTTCTCCCATATAAAACCGGGCCGGAGGGATATTAAACCAGAGGAATGCCAGGATTGCTCCGGTTAGAACGGCGCAGAAACTGGCTAAATCTATTTGAGCCTGAGAAAAAGCAATTATAGAGAAAGCCCCGAAAATCATGGCAAAAGTTCCTCCGGCCAAGCCGTCAATGCCATCTATTACTCCGCCGGCCCAACAACCTAAAGTAGTTATGATAAAAAGAGGGATATAGAAAAAACCAATATTAATATCCCCGATCAGAGGAATAAAAAGAGTTGTCCAGCCTAATTTATAATAGAACCACCAAGCTCCACCCGCCGCTATGATTATCATAATTAAAAGGCGTCTGGAAAATTTCATTCCTCCTCCTATATATTTTCCCTTGCCAAAAACTTGTAAGAGGTCGTCGCAAAGTCCCAATAAAGAAGCAGCCGCTAAAATGCCCAGAGGAAGCCAGGTTTGGCCTCTTGATAAAAAATTTAATTTTTGAAGCCAGAAACCGTCGAAAAACTTAGCCAAAATCGCAAAAAAGAAGGCAATAAAAATGACAGTTATCCAAATTAAAAGGCCTCCTAACCGAGGCACTGTTACCTCTCTTTCTTTGTGGAGATTGTAAAAAACAGGAGCCGCCTTTCCGTCTATTGCTTTTTTTCTGGCTTCTTTTTTCCAAAGTTTATATTTGTAAAGAAAATGAGTTAAGAGAGGAGTCCACAAAACGGCTAAAAATGAAGAGAGAGCACAGAGAAATAAAATCTTGATTATATTAGCTTCAAACATAAAATTAAAAACCGAATGATTCTTTTGTCCAGTTTATTAATTGTTTCATTTCCTCAAATCTGTCTTCTGAACCCAAGATTACATTTATAAAATAACTATTTTTCCTAGGACCTTCAAGAATTAAAACTAAACAACCCCCTGCTCTTTTGGTATAGCCGGTTTTTCCCCCAACTATTCCCTCAATTTCCCCTAAAAGTTCGTTCCGAGAAAGGATTTCCAAAATTTCCGATTGATATTTAATTAGATATTTAACCAATTCTACTAAATCTTTAACTGTAGAATAATTTGTATCCTGAAAAGGATCTTTAGGGTCTAAACCGGTAGGATTTATAAAATGAGTGTTTTCCGGCTTCAGTCCTATGTTATAATAAGCTTCCAGATTCATTAAATCAACAAAACTTTCTTCTTCCATTTTTTTCGTTCCGATGTTTGGGGTAGCCAGAGCATAAGCGGCATCGTTGCTTGATTCGATAAGCATTATATGGAGAAGTTCCTTTACCGAAAGAATTTCTCCGACTTTTAATCGTCCCATTTCTCCTTCCTGCTCAACAGCTTCTTTGGAGATTTCTATTTTATCTGATAGTTGATATATATTAGAAGCGACCCAGGCAGTCATTAATTTTGTCAAACTGGCAATAGGAAGTTTTTCAGATTCGTTTTTTTGGAAAAGAATTGACTCTTTTCCCTCCCGAGAATCAACAAAAACGGAAATAGCCGATTTAGCCGAAATTTTTAAATCAGGAATTTCTTGGTTTCTAATTGGTTCTTGAATATCCGGAAAAGTAAAGGAGGAAATCTGAGCTGTCAAAATTAAAGGATTTTTTTCCAATTCTCTGGTATAGAAAAAATCCTCTAAACCTTTTTCCAGAATATTTATCCCCCAGAAAAAGGGCAAACTCAAAATTAAAGCAATTAGAAAAATTTTTATGGGCGAAGAGAGCTTCGCTCTCTTCTTCACCTTCGTCCCGCCGTGGCGGGACTCGGTGGGCGAAGAGGACTTTAATGTAAACTCAGTTCTTGAATTCATTTTTTCGTCTTTCTTCTTTTTATTTTAAAAACAGATAATCTTTGGTCGATTCTCGCCATATCCCGCGGGAATAAACTGGCTTCCCGAACATTTTCCAAATCCAGAATTTGCTTAACTATTCTTTCGGCTCCCAAACAAAAACCACCCTCAGGCGGCATGCCGTATTTAAATGCCTGCAAATAAAACTTAAAATCTTTAATCTTCATTTTCCGTTTTTTTATATTTTTCACCAATTCTTCATAATCATTAATTCTCTGGCCGCCAGTGACTATTTCCAATCCCCGGCACAAAAGATCAAAACTTAAAGTGTATTCGGGATCTTTTGGGTCAGGGAAAGTGTAAAAAGGCCTTTTTTTAGTTGGATAGTGAGAGATGAAGATTAATTCTGAGCCGTATTTTTCTTTGGCAAATTCATAGATTTCTTTTTCGTCTTCCGGTTCCAAATCCGGAGATTCCCTATTATCCCTTTGGGTTCTTTTGAAAATAATTTCTTGAGCTTCTCTCATTTTTAATCTTGGAATTTTCTCGCCTAATTTGGGAAGAGTAGCTGAAAATAACTTTAACTCTTTTTGGCAGCTTTTTCCTAAATCCAAAAAGATGTTTCTGATTACGGTTTCGCAAACATCCATTAAATCTTGCCAAGAATTGATAAAGCCCATTTCCGCATCCAAACTGATATATTCTGTCAGATGGCGGGTGGTCACGCTTGGTTCGGCCCGATAAGCGCGCGTTATAGTAAAAACTCTTTCAAAAACGCCAACTAAGATTTGCTTATATAATTGGGGGCTTTGGGCTAAATAAGCATCGTCATTAAAGTAATCAATATGGAAAACTTCTGCCCCGCCTTCGGTGGCAACTGGCACGATTGTTGGCGCCTGGAATTCGGCAAATCCCAGGTCTTTCATTGTTTTCCTGAAACTATTAATCGCTTCTTCTTCAATTTTGAAAATTGCTTTAATTTTTTTATTCCGTAAGGTTATTGGTCTGTAATCTAAAAGAACGGGCAAGCTCACATTTAAATCTTTTAAATCAAAAGGAGGCGTTTCAGCCTTAGCTAAGATATTAATATTTTCGGCTTTCAATTCTATCTCTCCTGTTTCCAGTTCGGGATTGACCATTTTAATCGGTCTTTTCTGGATTTCTCCTTCAATTTCTAAAACATATTCATTTTTTATATCTTTTGCCAACTCGGGAGTAACAACTATCTGCAGAATTCCCGACCTGTCTCTTAAATCTAAAAAAACTATTCCGCCGTGGTCTCTTCGCGAATTAACCCATCCACAAACTCTTACTTTTTCCCCTAGATGTTTACTTGTCTGGTTTATAAAAATTCTTTTCATATTATTTAACTAATCTTATTTTTAGAAATTTTCTTTTTCCAACTTTAACTATCATTCCATCGGAAATTTTTACAATTTCTCTCCAATCATTTTTAATTACATTGTTAATTTTAACACCACCTTGTAAAATCAATCTTCTCGCTTCATTTTTTGAAGAAGCTAAATTTGCTTTTGTCAGTAAATCTAAAATAGGTAAAGATTTTTTTGAACTTTTAAAGACAGGAATTTTTAAAGGTAGTTTTTTCTCTCGAAATACGCGATTAA